>Ga0255343_1005759_pt1 | contig 11408 bp, 4 predicted proteins | sample wastewater_treat_4_FD_192413 | JGI IMG/M metagenome (GOLD analysis project Ga0255343, IMG submission 192413) | Wastewater microbial communities from Lulu Island WWTP, Vancouver, Canada - plant16 | ecosystem: Engineered > WWTP > Wastewater > Unclassified | place: Canada: Vancouver, British...
CTGGAGCAGCCCAAGGAATGGAACCTGCCCGCGCTCAAAGCGCTGTTCGAACTGCTCGGCATGACGCCGGGCATGGCCCAGCTCGTCACCCAGGGCAAGGACGAGCCGGTGCAGAACCTGCAGCAGGCGGTGGGCAAGATCGTCAAACGCATCGTCATGACCCAGCAGACCCTGCGCGAAGGGCTCTCCTTCTGGGGACTGGACCTGCTCGCGGGCACCGACCTGGCCAGCCAGGCCAGCGGGCTGGACGAGGCCAAGGGCTTCTTTGAATCGCTCCAGGCCTATTCCTCGCCGGGCAAACTGAAAAACTTCCGTTACAGCGCCCCCGAAGTGCTGGCCCATGAAAAGGCTGTAAAGGCGCTGGACGAGCTGGATGCCCTGCGCGAGTTCATCATGGATCACAGCCCGACGGCGTCCTGGCTTTCGACCGCCGAGGCTGTGCTACCTGCTGAGCATGAATGGGTGGACCGCATGAAGACCACCCGGCAGGATGTGCTGGATGCCCTCAAGCAGGCCGACCTGTCCGAGCTGGCCAGCCAATCCCAGAGCATCGGGGCCAAGCTGCAAAAGTTGAAGAAGGATTACACCGTCGCCTACATCGGCCTGCACACCAAGGCCCGGCTGGGCGTGAACGACGACAAGCGCAAGGCTGGCCTGCTCAAGGACCAGCGCCTGCAAACCCTGCTCAAGCTGGCCGGTATCGATCTGATGCCCCGACAGCAGCTCACTGATTATCAGAACCGCCTGGCCGGGCTGAAGAGCTGCTTCGCCCTGACCGAGCAAAACCTCGACGCCTCGCCCATCTGCCCGCATTGTGGATTCCGGCCTTCGGTCGAAACCGGCACGGCGGCAGGCTCGCAGATGATCGACCAGATGGACACCCAGCTCGACGCCATGGTGGCGGCCTGGACCTCCACCATCCTCAGCAATCTGGAGGACCCGATCACCCAGGCCAACATGGACCTGTTGAAGATCGATGACCGCGAACCCCTGGAGGCCTTCATCAAGTCGAAGGAGCTGCCGGTGCCGCTGGACAGCAACTTTGTCCACGCCCTGAAGGAAGTGCTCTCCGGTCTGGTCAAGGTCACCGTCAAGGCCCAGGAGCTGCAACAGGCCCTGCAGGTCACCGACGGCCCGGCCACCCCGGCAGAGATGAAGAAACGCTTTGAGGAGTACATCGATCAGCTCACCAAGGGCAAGGACCCGGCTAAGGTGCGGATCGTCATGGAATAAGAGTGACTAAGCGAGTGACCAACTCCGCCGAGCTTGTTCAGTCGCGAAGTGACCAAGCTGAGACACAAGACGAAAGCCAAGGATTATGAAGATGAAAGAAACCAGTTTGTTCGACTCGCTGCTTGAAGAGCCGCAGAAGCCCTCCGGCACGGTGACTTGTCTCGGCATGACCTTCGAAAATGACGAGGCCCGCCGCGCCCATTTCACCGAGGAGCTGCGTAAGAAGCTGCAGGACCCGGAGTTCCGCAAGATCGAAGGCTTTCCCATCGGCATCGACGAGGACATCCTGAATTTGAGCGATCCGCCGTACTACACCGTCTGCCCAAACCCGTGGGTCGCCGACTTCATCGCCGAATGGGAGGCGCAGAAGCCGGAACAGCCCGAAGGCTATCACTACCATCGTGAGCCTTTTGCGGCTGATGTGAGCGAGGGCAAGAACGATCCTATTTACATGGCTCATTCGTACCACACCAAGGTGCCACACAAAGCCATCATGCGCTACATCCTCCACTATACGCAGCCTGGTGATATCGTGTTCGACGGTTTCTGTGGTACCGGCATGACTGGCGTAGCTGCGCAGATGTGTGGAGACAGAAACGAAGTCGCCTCATTAGGGTATCAAGTCAAGGCGAACGGAACCATTTTGCAGGAAGAAATTGACGAAAATGGGAAAAAGATTTGGTCTTCATTTTCCAGACTAGGGGCAAGGCGAGCTGCGTTGAACGACTTGTCACCTGCTGCCACCTATATAGCCCATAACTATAACACGCCTGTAAATTCACTAGAGTTTGAAAGAGAAACAAAGCGCATCCTTAAAGAAGTAGAAAAAGAATGCGGCTGGATGTTTCAGACCAAGCACTCGGACGGGCGCTTAGGCACGATAAACTATACCGTTTGGTCGGATGTTTTTGTTTGCCCGGAATGCGCCAACGAAATTGTATTCTGGGATGCCGCAGTTGACCATGACAAGGGAAAAGTTAATGACGACTTCCCTTGCCCACACTGCACCGCACTATTAACAAAACGAAAGCTGGACCGATCTTGGGTTACTGTCTTTGACAAGGAGCTAAACGAGACCCTAAAGCAGGCGAAGCAGACTCCTGTTCTCATCAATTACAGCGTTGCAGGGAAAAGGTTTGAAAAAAAGCCGGACGATGCTGACCTCTCTCTCCAGCGAAAGATTGATGATGCGCCGATACCATATCCCTTCCCCAAGAATAGAATGATGCCAGGGAAGGAAACTCGCCGTAACGATCCCATGGGAATTACTCATGTACATCACTTCTACACACGGCAAAATCTATGGGTAATTGCAGCCACCTTGTCCAAGCTGCCGAATTTAAACTATGCAATAACGCTACTGCCCGTAATCTGGACGAATACGAAGCTATACCGATATAGGTGGGCAGGCGGATTTGCGGGCGCTGGTGGTGGCCCACTTGCAGGCACTCTATTCATCCCATCCTTGATAAAAGACATTTCTCTTCTCAAGTCACTTTCGGATTATTTCAAAAAGGGAGTTAAGAAGAAGCAATTGCTTGAAAAAATGACTCCGCAGGTGATCATGACTGGCTCATCATCAGGAATTCAGCAACTACCTGATGATTCTGTAGATTACATTTTTACTGACCCTCCTTTTGGAGCCAACCTGAACTATTCAGAGCTCAACTTTCTTTGGGAGTCGTGGCTTAAGGTACTGACAAACTATGAGACGGAAGCAATTGAAAATGACGCTCACAAAAAGGGATCGATTGAGTACCGCTCAATAATGGCTGCTTGCTTCGGCGAGTTCTATAGAAAGTTGAAGCCTGGCCGTTGGATGACAGTTGAATTTTCTAATACAAAAGCATCTGTTTGGAATAGCATTCAAACTGCACTGACTGAAGCCGGTTTTATTGTGGCAAATGTATCTGCCCTTGATAAGAAGCAGGGTAGCTTCAAGGCCGTAACCACACCTACAGCCGTAAAACAAGACCTCGTTATCTCAGCCTATAAACCCAATGGCGGCTTTGAAGAACGTTTTCAGAAAGAGGCGCAAACCGAAGAAGGTGTTTGGGATTTTGTTCGTACGCACTTGAAGTATCTACCGATCACGAAGCAACAGGGAGCCTTGCTGCAGTTCGTCCCGGAACGTGATCCACGCATCCTGTTCGACCAGATGGTGGCCTACTACGTCCGCAAGGGCTATCCGGTGCCGATCTCCAGCCAGGAGTTCCAGATCGGGCTGGCACAGCGCTTCATTGAGCGTGACGGTATGTATTTCCTGCCGGATCAGGTGGCCGAATACGACCGCAAGAAGATGACCTCGGGCGAACTCAAGCAGATGACCATGTTCGTCTCCGACGAGGCTTCCGCCATCCAGTGGCTCCGCCAGCTCATCAAGGAAAAGCCGCAGACATTCTCCGACATCAACCCGCAGTTCATGCAGCAGCTCGGCGGCTGGAGCAAGAACGAGGCTCAGCTCGACCTGCGCGAACTCCTGAACCAGAACTTCCTCTGCTACGACGGCAAAGGCCCTGTGCCCGAACAGATCCACGCCTACCTCTCCACCAACTGGAAAGAGCTGCGCAACCTGCCCAAGGATGACCCGGCGCTGGTCGCCAAGGCCCGCGACCGCTGGTACGTGCCCGATCCCAACAAGGCAGGCGATTTGGAGAAGCTGCGCGAGAAGGCGCTGCTCAAGGAGTTCGAGGAATACAAAGAGGTCAAAAAGAAACTCAAGGTCTTCCGCCTGGAGGCTGTCCGCGCCGGATTCAAAAAAGCCTGGCAGGAGCGTGACTACGCCGTCATCGTCGCCGTGGCCGACAAGATCCCCAACAACGTCCTGGAAGAAGATCCGAAGCTGCTCATGTGGTACGACCAGGCGGTAACAAGAATGGGAGGGGAATAGCCCATGATCACCAAATGGAAGGTCTTCAACTTTAAATCGATCCGTGAGGAGACCGAGCTGGATCTCGGCCCTCTTACGATCTTCGCTGGTGCAAACAGCAGTGGGAAAAGCACATTCATCCAATCCGTCCTACTCGTGGCACAGACTTTGGCCCATAAAGTCGGATCAAGATCTGTCGTATTGAATGGTGCTCTCACGAGCCTGGGCCAGTTTGACGACCTGAAATCCAACGGTGGGGCCTCGGATCAGATCACCATCAAATGTACCTGTCGGCCGCTTCCAGATCAGGACGCTGCAATCAGCAGGCGGTCTCAGTTCGCGCCCCGTGGTGCTATTTACTATGGACCGCGATCCAATCAGCTTCAGGAAATCGCTTGTGAGATTTCATTCGACGCTGATGCTTCGAGCTCCCAGCGTGATCTGTTCCAAATTCAACCTCGGCTTTTTGCCACGCAGTTGTCCTGCATATCCAGAGACGAGGACAACGTGGATCAGAAAGCCGATATATCGATCCATCATTCAACCAAGGCCATCTCCGAGATTGAAGGAGCTGACAGCGCCAGTGAAATTGACGATCAGCTACGCGCCAGTTTGGCTTACGCTGTTGAGCTGGACGATGGTTCCATGGCTGAGGTGAAGGATGACTTTCGCTCGGCCAAGCCAATCGGCTGCATGCTTCGACACTTCCTTCCCGAGAGAATTGTTTACGCTATCGATACCATCGAAGAGGACGCAAACGCCATCGTCATGGCTCTTCAGGATGATGGCCGTCGTGCCATTGGCTTACGGCGCAACATGGGAAGAGATATCCTTCTTTCCGAAGAGATCATTGCGGTGTTGCGCGAAGTCCTTGAAGGCACAATCGATTTCGACCTGACTTTCAAGGATAAATATCGGCAAGAGTCACTCTTCGGTTCCGATGCCGATACGCTTACATTCAGGTCTTGGTATGAAAGGTTGCGCAGCATCCCACGCGAAGAGCGCCTGAAGGTTCAGCAGGTCCTGCGTGAGCGCGAGGATCTTTTTGACCGCATCCACCAAGCCATGAAGGCATCAATGGCAGAGAAGCCCGAGACCCATGCCTTTGTCCAAGCCAGGCCACCTCGCTTGATAACGGAAGCTACCTGGTATCTGGATAATTTCTTCGCCTCGTCTTTGAAATACCTCGGCCCATTAAGGGATGCTCCCAAACCGCTGTATCCGCTCGCGCCAGCAGCGGACCCACATGACGTAGGCTTACGCGGAGAACACACAGCGTCCATTCTTGAACTGCACAAGAGCAAGAAGATCCGCTACATCCCGTCCGCAAATTTCAAAGACCCGGTAATTGACCGCAAGACCGTTACCCGGACACTCGAAGCAGCGGTTATCGATTGGCTCCAATATCTGGGAGTCGCAAGCTCAGTCAAAAGCCGAGATCAGGGGAAACTGGGGCACGAGCTGAAGGTGGGGCTTGCCAATTCTGATAGCACGCATGACCTCACGCATGTGGGCGTAGGTGTCAGTCAGGTTCTGCCAATCCTCGTCATGTGCCTTCTCGCCGACACGGACTCTACACTCGTTTTTGAACAGCCGGAGCTGCACCTTCACCCGAAAGTTCAGACACTACTCGGCGACTTTTTCCTTTCGATGGCGCTCTGCAATAAGCAATGCATTGTTGAAACCCACAGCGAGTATTTTATCGACCGCCTTCGCTTCCGAATTGCAGCGGCAACACCCGAGAAAGAGCTGAACAGTCAGACCAAGATCTACTTCGTGGAAAAGCCGTCGCAGGGTTCTGCTTTCCGAGAGGTGGTGATAAACGAGTACGGAGCCATCTCAGACTGGCCGGAAGGATTCTTTGATCAGTCCCAACAGCAGGCCGAGGAAATCCTTCGAGCTGCGGCGATGAAGCGCAAAGCAAGCCGGAGGAATAAAGATGCATAGCCTGCCCAGCGTAACTATTGACGCAGGCGTGCTCGCGGTCCCCCATGTTGATTGCGCCAAGGATGATGCTTTCCAGTACGTGGATACGCTACTTGACTGGAGCAAGTTGCTTGATGAGCCCTGGGTAGCCATTTACATGAGCGAGCGGGCTTCAGAGTCCCTGTTTGCCGACGGATTGTATCCACTGAGGGAGCAACTCAGAGAACTGTTCAATGCCCATGGCATAGTAGAGTACGACGTCAATACGGTTGCGAGAATTGCCAACCAGCTTCTGGCGATCACTCCATCCTTTGAAACCTACTATCGGGTCAAGGATGTCTTGTCAGAACATCTTGAAACAGATCCGGATGTTATTCGGCTGACAACACACGACGGCCTCCAGTCCGATCTTGCCCGATGCATCACGTTGATCGCCGTCCTACGCAAGCACTGCTCCCAACCTCTTGGCGGCCATTCACTCATACTGAGAGAAGCGCCCAAACAGGTAATCCAGGTAAGAGCCCATATTCACGAGCTCGAGCATACCAGAGACGACATCCCGGTTTTGCCGTGCCCACCCGAGTTCTTTGAAGGCGATGTGTTGGTCTGTGACGATTTTCGGGGCCTGATCGATTGTCTCGACGAATCCGCCATTCTGGTTGGCGCGTCTGACGACCTTGGAATTGAACTCGCCGTCCGAATCGCTCTGTTCAAAAACGAGATTGCTCAAGGTGATTCCCCTGACTGGGGTGGTGTGATTGTTCCAGCCATTGGAGCCAGATTCCGGGAGTTGTGCCAGCAAGTTTGCGCCGACCAGGGGGACTCAGTGCCACCTAAGATTCTCCGTTCAATCGTTGAGACTATCAAAGGACAGAATCTTCCAGCCGTACATGCTCTCCGGACAGGGCCAGGCGGAAATGATCCGCAAAGAATGCGTGGCTCTGATAAAGCGCAGCGTCGAGATATCGATAGGGAGTTCCATCTTCATTACTGGGAGTGCGCCGACGGGACAGTCGAGTTGGCGTCCGTGGTCTATCACAACGATTTTTCAATTCCGGGATGATGCCGATGCAGGATGTTTGGCAATACAGCACCGTTCATAACAGCGCCTGCAAGGTCATCGAGGAGCAGACCTTGTGGGGGCAGACGGTGTGCCGTGTCTGGTTGCCGAACCAGGACGCTGTGGTGCGCGTGCCCCGCTCCGCTTTGCGGCCGTTGAGTGCCGACCTGCAGCCGGAGATCGAGGCTGGACGCATTGCCTATGTGGCCGCCGCAGCCAAGGTGGCCGAGGTGCTCGAAGGCTCCACCAGTGCCACCGACGGCCATGTATTGCTGGCTCCCATGGAATCCAACGTCATTCCGCTGCCGCACCAGATCCACGCCTTGTCCCGTGCCATCTCCGGCGACCGCGTGCGCTACCTGCTGGCCGACGAGGTGGGTCTCGGCAAGACCATCGAGGCCGGTCTGGTCATGCGCGAGCTAAAACTGCGCGGGCTGGTTCGGCGAATCCTGGTCGTCTCTCCAAAAGGCATCGCTACCCAGTGGGTGGCAGAAATGCAGACCCACTTCAACGAGCAGTTCCAGCTCGTGCTGGGCGACGACATCGGCACCTTGCAGCGTCTGGCTACAGGCGCTGACCACCGTAACTCAGCCTGGTCGATGTTCGATCAGGTCATCGTTTCCCTGGATTCGGTCAAGCCCATGGACAAGCGGCGCGGCTGGACTGCTGAGCGCGTTGCCGAATACAACCGCAGCCGGTTCGAGGATCTGATTACCGCTGGCTGGGACCTGGTAGTGGTTGACGAAGCGCACCGCCTGGGCGGCAGCACCGATCAGGTCGCCCGCTACAAACTCGGCAAGGGGTTGGCGGAAGCCGCGCCCTATGTCCTGCTCCTTTCGGCGACTCCCCACCAGGGGAAGACCGACGCCTTTCATCGCCTGATGAACCTGCTGGATGACGACGCCTTTCCGGATATGGACAGCGTTTCCCGTGAGCGGGTGGCCCCGTATGTCATCCGCACCGAAAAGCGCAAGGCCATCGATGCCGACGGCAAGCCGCTCTTCAAACCCCGGCGCACGCAGATGGCCCCGGTGGCCTGGGAGAGCCGTCATCACCTGCAGCAACTCCTCTATGAGGCAGTGACCGACTATGTGCGCGAGGGCTACAACCAGGCTCTGCGCGAGAAGAAGCGCCACATCGGCTTTTTGATGATCCTGATGCAGCGGTTGGTGGTCTCCAGCACCCGGGCGATCCGCACCACGCTGGAACGGCGACTTGCCGCACTCAAAGAAGGCGAACAGCAGGCCAGCCTGCGCCTGGCGGAGCTGGAAAACGGTACGGAGGGATCGGAAAGCCCAGACGATGAAATGGCCGAGCTCTACGACATGGACGGCCAGGAGCTGCTCGATGAGCTGCTGAAGTCTCATGTGTCGGCTCTGCAGAGCGAAGGCAGCCATGTAGAGACCCTGCTCGATGCGGCGGTTCGCTGCGAACAGGCTGGACCGGACGCCAAGGCCGAGGCGTTGATCGAGTGGGTCTACGAGCTGCAAGCCGAGGAAAACGAGCCGGACCTGAAGGTGTTGATCTTCACCGAGTTCGTGCCTACCCAGCAGATGCTGAAGGAGTTTCTGGAAGCCCGGGGCATATCGGTCGTCACCCTGAACGGCTCCATGGATATGGAGGAACGCAAGCAGGCCCAGGACGCCTTCCGCAAATCGCACCGCGTGCTGGTTTCCACCGACGCGGGCGGTGAGGGTCTGAACCTGCAGTTCGCCCATGTCATCATCAACTACGACATCCCCTGGAACCCGATGCGGCTGGAACAGCGAATCGGCCGTGTGGACCGTATCGGGCAGCCCAAGAAGGTGCGGGCAATCAATTTCGTGTTTGAGGATTCGGTCGAGTTCCGGGTCCGCGAAGTGCTGGAGCAGAAGCTCTCGGTGATCTTCGACGAGTTCGGTATCGACAAGACCGGCGACGTACTCGACTCCGCCCAAGCCGGTGAGCTGTTCGAGGAAGTGTTCGCCTCGGCCATCCTTAATCCGGACGGTATCGAAACCTCCGTCGATCACACGGTGGCTCGGCTTCGCGATGAGATTCAGCAGGTGCGCGAGGCCTCCGCCATCTATGGTATTTCCGAGGAGCCGGATGTGCAGGCGGCTGAGCGTCTGCGCTCCCATCCTCTGCCCCATTGGGTGGAGCGAATGACGGTGGGCTATCTCAACTCTCACGGCGGCGCGGCCAGCCGTAAACGTTCCTGGTGGGATCTGAATTGGCCGGACGGCCAGGAGCATCGCAAGGCCGTGTTCAACGCCCGGGAAGCGGACCGACTCACCGACGCGACCCTGCTCAATCTTGAAAACAGCCGTGTCCGTGGGCTGGCCTTGAACCTGCCGCAGGTCGCGGCGGGCCAGCCATTGCCTTGCGTAAGCGTCAGCGGTCTGCCAGCCAGCATCTCCGGTCTCTGGGGACTCTTTGAGATCCGCCTTCAGGCCGGAATGCACCAGAAGACACAACTCCTGCGCATCCCCATGGTGCGGCGCGGCTATGTCAGCGTGTTCCTGAGCGAGGAAGGCAAACTGTTTCTGCCCACGGCCCGGCATATCTGGGATGCGCTGCAGACTGCTGAAGCCCAGGTGCAGACCACCCTCGGCCAGGATGAATCCATCATCGCCCATGAGAGCTTGCAGATTGCTGCCGAACAGCTCCTGTCCGGCCTGTTCGACGCCCTGCAGCAGGCGCACCTCTCCTCTGTGGCTCGCGAAGAGGAACGCGGAGTCGTCTCTTTTGCCTCGCGCCGCAAGGCCATCGAACGGGTTGGACTGCCGGAGGTGCGGCAATTCAGACTGTCCCGTTGCGATGCGGACGAATCCGATTGGCGGCATGAACTGCAATCGGCAAGGCAGATTGTGCCGGAAATCCGGCCGCTGCTGATGCTGCGGATTATCAAGGGAGGCGCTCAATGAGTAGTTGGAGAGACGCCATCCTGAACGATTTTGTACCCAACGTCAGCAAGCTGACCCTGGTCGCCGATCCGGATTGCCTGCTGACCGAGGAGAAACTGGCACTGGAGCTTCGCGGGCGAGGCTTCGATCTGATCGAGTTCAGTGACCCGGTCGAATTCAGATACGCCTATGAATCCAAGTACCGTTCGATCTGGGACCGGGGCGAACATACCGATCTGGTGGTAGTCCTCCGCTTGCAGGATGCGGAGCTGGAGTCGCTGCCATACGACCTGCTCCAGGCGGGCCGGAAGCTGTCGTTCAACCTGGGGGATCTCTTTCCCAATCTGAGCTACCCGGTCATTGAAAAGCTCGACCGGAGCTTGCTGGATTCGCTTTTTGAGGCCCAGCGAAAGTCGCCGCCGGATCGCATGGGCGACAACGCCACCAAGGATTTCATTCTCCGTCATGTGTTCGGCATTGCGGCGGAACTGATTGGGGGCGAGGTGGAGCTGCTTCGCGCCTTGCTGCGCCTGCACTACGGCAAGCTCCAACTCCCGCTGATGCTGGCCGAGCGGCTCATCCAGGTTCTGAAAGGCCATGATGGGTTCAAAGCCTGGCCGCTCTCAGAAATCGTTCCGGACGATGAGGCCTTCTTCGCCTTTTTACAGGAACGCTGGCCGCTCTTTCTTTCCAGGCTCGGCAGCGCCAATCAGGTGCGGGAAGATTCGCCGGAATATGGCCTCAAGTATCCCGGCCCTGACCGCCTGCCGTTCGACCATCAGGACATCAAGGTCTACATCGACAACCTGTTCCTGGAGGGGAAGCTCACCCCAGTCGAGGCCAATGACATTGAAGTGGACGCCGGGTCCTGGGTCCGGAGCGGCATCGCTACCTCCGGCGTGGATGATGACGAGCTGCGGATCTCTCGCTTGTTTGGCCTTGTCGAGAAGGAGCTGCCCACTGCGGAAGCGCGTTACTCTGACTGGACCGCCTTTGCATTGAAATGGGCCGAACTGTCTTCGCTGGTTCATTGCGGCAACAGCACTGAGTATCAGACCCGGCTCAGGGGAATCGGCGATGCACTGAACACGACCTTTGCCGATTGGCTGGCGGACCACTACTCCAGTCTGATCAACCTACCGCCGACCAATCCGGCCATGCTCCACCACGTGCCGCGCCGCCTGGCTCGGGACATCGAGGACTCTGGTAGTAGCCGTGCTGCGCTGATCGTGGTCGATGGCCTGGCCCTGGACCAGTGGGTGACCATTCGCCAGCTTCTGCAAAAGCGGGACGCCAATCTGGTCATGCGCGAATCCGCGACCTTCGCCTGGATTCCGACGCTGACCTCGGTATCGCGGCAATCGATCTTCTCGGGCAAGCCGCCGCTCTATTTTCCGTCATCCATCAACTCGACCAACAGCGAAGAGAAACTCTG
>Ga0255343_1005764_pt1 | contig 11404 bp, 15 predicted proteins | sample wastewater_treat_4_FD_192413 | JGI IMG/M metagenome (GOLD analysis project Ga0255343, IMG submission 192413) | Wastewater microbial communities from Lulu Island WWTP, Vancouver, Canada - plant16 | ecosystem: Engineered > WWTP > Wastewater > Unclassified | place: Canada: Vancouver, British...
TTTGAGATAATCTTTGCCGAAATAATAGTAATAAAAAAGAGATTGGTTCCCGCCAGGGTCTGACCACCCTGACAGGAGAACTCCGTCTGCAGGAGCACAACCGTATGACTAAACTAGCTTCAGCCAGCATAAATACCTTTGGGCCTTCACCCAAAGCCGGTTTTGAATCGCCTTCAGAGCAGCTCATCACCCTGACCTATGGACAGCTGGTCCAGGCAGTCCAGGAGGCCATCCAGCCTTTGCAGGATGAGGTATCCCAGCTCCGGGAAGAGATAGGCCAAGACCGCCGGGAGATCGCCTCTTTGCATGCAAAATTGGCCTCCCTGGAGAAGGATCGAGATGTCCTCTCTGATAACCAGCTTATCCAGCTGCGCCTTATCCATGAACTGAAGGATAAGAGCAATGGCCCCACAGATACAGAAAAAGAAAGGGTAGAGCGAATAGAAAAGCTGTGCTCTGATGCACCGAATCATGAGATCAGCCTATCAGAACTTCGTGGTAGACTGGGAATAGATAAAGCGGTGCTATCACGATTGCTCAAACGGATTAATGGAGATAAGTTCTATTTGAGAAAGAGCACGCTTGATAAGCGGATCAGGTATCTTTGCCTTCGGCCCGAGGTGAGATAGTTGACGGTCAACTATTCCTATTATCGATATGCTCTAATGGACCGGTAAATCAACCTTCTCAGAACCTAGCTGTAATCTCATCAACAAGTCGAAAAGTTGATGAGAATAGAGTAGAGTTAGTTATGAGAAGAGAAGAGAAATGTGAGATTTTTAATTATATTATTAACTCTATGATACTCTTTAGAAAGTGTAAGATTTCTGCATGAATAGTAATAGTTGACGGTCAACTACTTTTGTGGGATCACGCGAGACAGATTTTGAGTAATGTATATAAATGAATAGAAAAGAATCATCTTGGTCTCGATTTTGCCAGATAGGAGAAGGAGAAATTCTCCTATTTTGGGTCACGCCCAATTCTTATATCTTTGAGAAGATCAACTATTTCTTTCTGTGTCCAAGCATCGAATTTTCTATTGCCTGCTATTGCTTCGGCAATTTCTACAATATCTTCCTCTGGATGCCGCCCAAGCTCTTGCATCACGTATCGCTTTATCTTGCGCTTCGGTAGGACTCCGGCATGTATTTCTTCTCCGGTGATCCCTCCTAGAAAATATCTTTGGGTTTCGACAGTGCAATGGTCGCAGATTTCAACCAAAGCGCTGCTATAGTTGAGATTGTTTTGTGCTCCTCTATCTGTCAAAAGCTCAGAATTTCGCTTAATATCAAATATTAAATCTTGTGGATATTTTCGTGGTCGTCCTCGTGGGCGCTTGGGTTGTCCTGCCATGCGACATTATTGGAAAGTCTTTCCATAAATATTTTTCCACGGGAAATCAGTGACATTTAAGCCTTGTGCTCCGTCGGCAGATAGCCTGCCGGCGGGTTAAAGAAATGGGTTTCAAGTGATCAAAATGATCACATGGTTTTGCCGCTCTCCTCTATCGATTACCAGCGCCACAGCCTTCAACTTCTTGGAGAAAATCGGTATCCAGTGTCACAGGCGATTAGTGGAGGAGAAAGTCCCGGCGCAGCGATACTTTTCCTGGCCCGCCTACCCCCCCCCATCCTCTTCTCCTGCCATGTGCGTTCATACGCCAGATAGAACTGATATGGCTGCATAAGGAGCATATATGCAGGCCAATACTTTCGACGTGATAGAGAGGCGCAAGCGCATCACAATTTTCAAGCTAGGCAAGCTCTGGGTCTTCAAGCAATTCTTCGATAACCACGAGCTTTTCAATGCCCTCCTGGACCACTACAACAAAGACCTCTTTCGCTTCGAGTTCAAGTCCACCGGCGCGAGGAACAATGCCCTCAAGCTCCTGGAGCGCAACGGCTTCGACTACGACCTGGTGGAGGACCTGAAAGGCTACGTGGTCCAGCTCCCCAAATCAGCGAAATATGCGCAGGTCCTGAAGAACTCCGTGGCCTTCAAGGAGACTGCGAACGAGAGGCTATTCCTGATGAAGGACCTGGCGGCAGTCGAGGAGGCGGTGGGCTTGGGCGCGAAAATGTATGAAGGAGAGATCTCTTTCTGAGCTTTATTCCGAGCTCAGGTCCTTCAGCTTCTGGAAGGCCTCAGAGATCCTGGCAGCTTCCCTGCTTTTTTCCGCTTCACAATAATTTATAATCTCATCGATTGTCGCTCGTAAAGCATAGGTTTTCAAAGGCCTGCCTTTTCCGCTGCTCTTGATCTCATGCTCCGTGAGCCAGCCCCTTTCCCGCAAGGTTTGCATGGCTATGCTGACCTCCGGCTGTCTCAGGCCAGTAGCCAACTCGATATCCTTGGAAGATCTCTCGTTCTGATCTTTGAGGAATGTTATAACGCAGGCTACGGTTCTTTTCATGCCCAAGGTCTCCAGGCCCAGCATGAACTCCAAGTCCTTTTTGTCTGCGACCTTGATAGTAACGTCTCTAATGGTGCTTCCTCCTATGCTTTTGATAAATATCATACTCATATTAAAATTTAGGCCCGATATCCATTCCTGTTTGGGCCTTCCCTCTTCGGGGTAACCTTCATAACCACCTTTTTCCCATATCCAAGCGGCCCGGAGCTCCATGCTACCCCCTTAAAATTGCTTGGTTCTCTTCCGGGCCATCGATTCTAGGGCACTACAGAAATTAATCACTTCATGATTATGAAATAGCGGCCTGCCACTTCTTATATAACAAGAAAGACCGAGTCCGTTACATAAGAAAGCAGCATTGGGGCACCGAGAGATATCTATTCAATTTCGTGTCTTCTTCCTTCCTTTGTATCTAAATCGCTTATTCCCCTCGTGTAAAAATGGTCGCTTGATATTGATTTCTGGCCAAAGTACTTATTCTCATCCGGCCTATTTGTTCATCATGGCAGGAGTCCTTGAGCAGCTATTCAGGCCACAGCAGAAGACCATATACCAGGATCTGAAGGCTATGGAGCTGGAAGCCGCTAAAGAGATCCTGGCAGAGGTCTTCAAGGTTCGGCTCTCGGAGGTCGATGAGATGATCCGGTGCCGGTTTGAGGTCGAGGTCAGCGTAAAAGAAAATGGGTTGTGGCCACAGGAATTCCGGCTCTAAATACCGCGTTTGGCATAGTACTCATCAAGGGATATGTATTGGTCTTTTTCCCTCTGAAGCTTCTTATACTGCTCATCGGCGTAGGCGGCCAACACGTCCTCTTCGTGAACTTCCACAGTTGCCATTGATACCTCTAATATCCATGCTTGGTTATTAATGTTCCCTATAGGCAGAGTCTCTCTTCTTCGGGAATAGATCTGTGACATATACGGCCTGGCCCTCTACAAAGTACATGGCTCTGAATTCGCCCATCCTCAGACGGTACATCAGAGGCCTACCACTACCTGCAACGGTGTCTATATCACAGCCAGCGCGTGGGTTGAATGGTTCCTTTTCCAGCTCCTTGAGATGCTTCTTGATGTTCTTAGCCCTCTTATCATCGAGACCATCAAGGCATTTTCTGGCATCAGGTGAGAGCATCACGGTGAACGGCATTGAGACATCATCTCCGGAACTGCCACAAGTACTTATCTCATTTCTTCCTTTACCTTCTGGAAAAGCTCAGGATACTTTTTCTCCAGGCCTTCCTCTAAGATCGTCCTGGCTTCTTCTGAGATAGAGAACTCTGGAGTTGTCTTCTTTAGATACCACATTACAGCAGAGATCTTAGGACTCCAGATCGCTATAGATTGCCTATTGCTGCCAGCACCTTCCACAGCTTCGCCTAAAGCCTTTAGGTTTAAGCCTTTATCCTTTGAGTCTAATCCTTTATCCTTTAGGTCTGAGGGTTTAGGCTCTTCACCATTAGGCTTAAGGTCTAAGGCTTTTTCATTTAGGCTTAAGCCTTCATCCTTAGAGTCTAAGCCTTCAGGTTTGGATGTCTTGGATTTCACTCCGGCCATTAGGTGCTTAAGCTCTTCTCCGGCTCCTGGATTCATAATGCCATCACCTCTTTTGCTAAATTTGAGTAAGCCAAAGCTCCTGGAGAGTCTGGAGCATGTATTGAGATAGGAAGTCCATAGCTAGGAGCCTCAGCTAACCTGATATTATTGGGAATTACGGTTTTGAATACATCCTCTCCCAGGGATTCCTTAACCTGAGCCACTATCTCTTTGGCCATCTTCGTTCTGGGATCGAATATGGTGAGCAGATACCTCTTCTTTATATCATACCCCAGATCGGTCTTAATCAGCTCCAGGAGATCGAGAATCATGGAGAGGCCCATGAGGGCAAAGAACTGAGTTTGAATAGGGATCAGCACCATGTCAGAGGCTACCAGAGCATTGAGAGTTAAGAATCCCAGGGTCGGAGGAGTATCGATCAGCACATAATCATAGCCTTCTAAGCTTCTTAGCTTCGGCCTGAGTACTGACTCCCTGGCAGTGAGCTTGGAAGCCAGCTCCAGCTCTGCTTTGCCCAGAAAGTTATTGGTAGGAGCTATATCCAGGTCAGAGACCATAGTATTCTTGATCAAGGCCCTTATGTCTAAACCCCTCATCAGCACATCATACATGGTCTTATCCAGCTCGTTTAGGCCCAAATGCCTTGTAGAAGAGCCCTGGGGATCTAGGTCAACTAAAAGAGTCCTCTTCCCATTAAGAGCCAGATAAGCCGCCAGATTAACTGCAGTGGTGGTCTTGCCACAGCCTCCTTTCTGGTTAGCAATGGCTATTATCTGCATGGCCTAAAGGATTAAGGTTAAAGGCTTTAACCTTTTGCCTATAGCCTACAGGCCAATACCTCAAGATCTACTATGCATACGAGCATGCCGTCCCGTGTTGGTCCAGTGATTCTACCGCACCCAAAGCATCCGAACTTCTAAGGCGTATATTCTCCTTCATGTCCTAAGAGGTGTTTATTGGCCTTTTTTTGGGCTGCAATATCCGAGTTAGACTTTCCTTGATCATGCATCTTGGTGATTATCTCATTTGCCTTTTCCTTTTGTCTCTTATCCAAATCATCACTCATTTTTGCCCACCCAAATTTTTTATTTAGTATTTCCACAATCATTAATTACTATTTAGCGATTACGGCTATAGCAATCGTCACATATTTCTGCTTGAGCCATGTGGTCGGGGCACACTGGCCTATGACATTTGATGCACAACTTGTATGTATCGTTTTGACATTCCAAAAAGGCACAGAGCTTAGGATTTGAGCTACATTTATCGCATACGTGTCTTACTTTCGTTAATTGTGTAGCCTGGCTGTATTGTCCGCATAAATAAATAAATCCCGCTTTTACAAAATTTGCACAAAATAGCTGGTTACAACTTTCACAGACCCAACCGTTGCCATCTCCTGGTATTGGGGTAACATGAACATTACCACACTTGCTGCACTGCCATGTTCCATCTGGTTTTAGGTTATACGGAATCGTTTTCATAATATGTTTAATGTCATTAAGAAATATTAAGTTTATTCCAATGGATTAAGCGCCTTCTGCTCACGATATGCTGCGAATGCGAGAATAGATCATCTAGGCGGTATTGTTAAACACCTTAAAAATGACATCGAATAACATGGGTGATTTTGTATCGTCACGTATGCTTTTTATTGCCATGTGAGTTGTAGCCGATCCCTGAGGATCTCTCTATTCGCAAGACCTTCTCCCTTTGGCAGCAAGGCAAGCCGATAGATTGACGGCGGTGGTAGTTTTGCCACAGCCTCCTTTCTGGTTAGCAATGGCTATTATTTGCATGACCTAAAAGATTAAGGTCTAAGGCTTTAACCTTTTGGCTAAGGGACAAATGCTAAATGGTTTAACCTTTAGGTTTAAGCATTTCGGCTAAAACCTTTAGGCCTAAAGCATTAGGGTAGACCTGTTTATAGGCTCTCTTCCACTATCTTAATCTCCTCCTCAGTCAGCCCGTAAAGCTCGTAGACTAGGGCGTCTATCTGGCGTTGGAGAAGCGATCGGCTCTTTGATGTGGCTCTCTGGGCTTCGATCTTCTTACAAGCGCACTCAAGTCTGCAAAAATCAATTTCACTGTTTTGTTTCAATCCTCTCGTTGATGGTAATACCTTCGGCATTTTTGCAGCTAATATCTATTTTTATATTTAATGTTTCACCTTCGATAATAAACCCTCCAACCCCAAAGGTAATAGAATCGAGAGGGTTCCAAAACGATAATTCGTCAAAAATTATGTGATCATTATCGCGGAATAGCTCGCATGGCTTAAAAATGTCAGAGTGAAGTATATTTGGTGCTTGAATCATAATTGCTGGTTTCATTAGAGTAAATGTACTATTATTTGTCAGTTTAAACTTTAAATAATACTCTTTTGGTTTTGGGGTTTTTTGGATAAATATGTCCACCGGCATTGCGCGATTAATGGTGTAACCTAAATACGGTTTGGCGAGACTATCCTCGAGAGAAATATCTCTCCCGATGTTTATTTTCGGTTTTCTTGGATCGGCAGATGATAATGCTATTATTGAGGCGAATAGGGCTGCAAATGCGGCTATACTTTGTGTCATATTTTGTGCCGTGTTGGGCATGATCATAGGAGGGGATGCATTTTCTATTGGTGGTGTATATATTCCGTTCAGATACCATAACCAGATGAAGAATACTAATACCAAAAGGAATAGCACACCCTTATACACCAACTTCATGCTCATAAATCACCTATTATCTTTACTTAATCAATGGATCTCGATTCATTCGCCTTTGCGATAACAGGCCCAATAACATTCGCTTCGAGAGAATTCATTAAGCTATCTACGTCTGAATAGTAATACCGCTCTAGAACCCATGGATAACACCGTATGGCATCATACATCCCCCATGGTTCGTGTCCCTCCTGTATTATCGGCTTAACAGGAACAGAGGGGAGTACTGGTACAATGGATATTAGTTCCTGAGGGACACTTCGGGGCTCTGTAAGGTCAGCTATAATAAACCGTGATAGCCTAGCAAGCAATGTAACAGTCTCAAGCGTGTTTCTTTCGGCAGGCGGGTCAAAATCGAACAACACTGGTAAATAACCAAGATCTCTAAGTTTATCCTTGATGGCAATAAGTACGGGCTTTCTTGTATCTGTGAAACGACCCAGAATAAGTACGACTTTCTTTGCTACGGTGTCAATCACATCACGGATCTTCTCGTTATGAAGAAGAAGATAAATGAATTGAGCAACCTCCAGATTATCAACGGTAATGACGGATTCGTTTGGCGGGGTAATGATAAGATCATTCTGCTCTGCACCATCTAGCTCTAATCCCCACGCGGAGATTGCGTAGATATTACAACCCACAAGGATTGCTCCTTCAAGATTTGCCTCGCTGAGGTTTACCCTACTGAGATCTGCGTCTATGAGGTTTGCTCCACCAAGGTCTGCCATGCTGAGATCTGCCCCACTGAGATCTACATTGCCGAGTTTTGCCCCATGGAGGTCTGCTTTACTGAGATCTGCATCTACGAGTCTTGCTCCACCAAGGTCTGCATTGCTGAGGTCTGCCTCGTTGAGGAGTGACTCAATGATGGTTGCCTCGCTAAGGTTTGCTCTGCTGAGGTTTGTCCCACGGAGGTCTGCCATGCTGAGGTCTGCCCCTCTGAGATCTGCTCTGCTGAGAATTGTTTCTCTGAGGTCTATACTCACATCAGGATTTTTCACCCTCCACTTATTCCAAACAACCACCTTCTTTCGAAGGATTATGAGCAATGTTTCGTCTGCCATAGGACTTTCTAACTTTTATTTTGTTCCTTCTACGATCCTGATTTCATCTTCAGTTAGCTCGTAAAGCTCGTAGACCAGGGCGTCTATCTGTCGGTCTGTGGCCTCGATCTGGCGCTGGAAGGCAGTCTGATCATGGGGTGTGCGGGCCTCTTGGAGTTGCTTGTGGAGAGACAGCATCTGATCCACCAGGGAGACCATGCGGTCGTTGCGAGCAACATCTTGAGGATCGGAGAAGTTAATGACGCGAATGGGGATTTTGCCCAAATAGTTGAAGATAAGTTGATAACCGTTCTGTATTTGGGTGCAGTAGTTGGAAATCATAAACCAGCCAAGCTTTGAGTTAAGGATGCCCAAAAGGGTCTTGTCCGATATAGGTGTGATCCAAACAGCGTTATTGGCATAAGTACCGGCTTCGTCAAAAGTAAAAGCCGGTTTAACCTGAAATACTAAATACATAATTTTTGGCTTCTCAAACTCATCGTAGTAATCGCAGGCTCGCAGTTCCCACCAATGCTCTCCTTTGTCATACCTCTTTTCAGCCGCTTCTGAAAAAGGTTGCAAGTGATTGGCTATCGCAGGATAGTTCTGTCGGAACCAGCCAAAAGCATCCTTAGAGTTCTCTGATCTCTCTCTAGTCCAGCCTCTAGGCATCAGTATTAGGTACTTGTCGTTTGCAGGCATCTCATACCTTTTGATATCTCTTCCTGCTAAAAACGGCTTGATAAGCTCTGCACTTCTAGCGTCTTCCGCAATCAACCGCTCCTTTGTCGATCCATCGATTACGAAAGCTTCGTTTAGTCCGGTCTTGATGCCATAGTAGATCTTACCGCTCAAGTAATCGCTCAGGGGTACACCCAACGCCTTCAACCTGGATAGCAAAGCCTGAGTCCTCTCATCCGTCAGAAACCACCCCTTATCATCAAGAACTAACTGGTTCACGTTGTAGTGGTTCTCTTTGACGTAATCACTTAGGTTCTGGAACTCCAGGGTCTTAATCTGAGTTACCTCAAAGCTTGTATGGGGTTTGCTCTTGGTAATGCGGATTATGCAGGGATAGGTAGTGGCTCCCTGGAATACTTGTAGATCCCCGAAGTCTATAATCTCCTCTATGCACTGCTCTTTCAACCAGGCCCGTAGAGGCAGGCCATAGTTGGCCCTCATCCATTTGTTAGCCACAATGTAGGAGAAAATGCCTCCTTCTCGGAGGAGAGATACACCACGTTCTATGAAGTAAGCATATAGGTCCGCAGTCCCTTGGTATACCTTGTAATGCTTCTGGAAATAGCCCTTGAACTCTCCTAACCCTTCTTGCCTTACATAAGGTGGATTACCAATAACTATGCTAAAACCGCCTCTCTGGAAGATCTCCGGGAACTCTTTCTCCCAGTCAAAGGGATTGATTCGATCAATCTCCTCTTGCCCCATGCCTGGATTGTCATTCAGGATGTCCCATCCAATCAGAGAGTTTCCGCACTTGATGTTGTTACTCAAATCAGGCAATGCCCTCTCCTGGAAGAGCTTGAGCTGCTTGGAGATCGTCTCATCATTCTCTCCTTCCAACACCTTCAGCAAAAGAGAGAGCTTCGTCACCTCCACAGCCTGGCGGTCGATGTCCACGCCGTAAATGTTGTTCAGCAAAATCCTCTTGCGTTCTGCTGTGGTCAGCCTCCACTCCCCGCCACGGCCCTGGTATATGGGCAGCTCAGTCTCTTTCTTTCGCCCCTTCTTGCCCGTCTCAACACCTGGAAGCAGCCTTCTTATCTCATTAGATGAAGGCTTTATGCCGCTTTGCAGCAACGGCACAAGATTTTGGATATACCATTCTCTATGCCAGTCTAACAGGTACTGGTAGGCCACAATGAGAAAGGAACCTGAGCCACAGGCAGGGTCTAAAACACTGATTAACACTACTTCTAGGGGTGTCTTGCCTTTCAGTATGTGGCCTAACGTGTTTCCTACAATGTTTTCTACAATGTAGACAGGCGTGTACTTGACCCCGCCCGCCTTCCTTACTTCGGGCTTGTCTTCCACCACAGCGCGGTGGCCTTCAGTAAGCCTTATCACCTTACCCAAAAACTGCTCGTAGACTTGGCCCAAGATCTCAGCCGGAAGGACCGAAAACTCATAAGGGCTATCTGGATAGTAAAGCCGTTTGATGATCTCCTTTAGAGGCTTATCATCAATGTTTAAGCTTAAAGTGAGTGTATCGGGGCTCTCTCGGCCCGGTTCCTTCTCGAAGTGGAATATGCCTGAATTGTATCGCTCATCTGCCCTACGGAAGATCTCACAAAGCCGGGGATAGACTCGCTCACCATTGAGCAGGTCCTGAAGACGCATGGATCTCTCTATTCCCCGGTCTTCGCATATTCGCAGGAAAACAATCCGATCGACTATTGCTTGAACTGCATAATTGAGATCTTTAGTGCTGAGATCAGGGTTTCGCAGGGCGATGATTCGAGCGAGGATCTCCCTCCAGCCGGCGATCTCTTCCAGGAATGCAGCATCTACCTCAGCCGTACCTCTTTTACTCTTCTTATCTGCTGCGTATTTGTCGAAGGATCCCTTCAGGACGGCATTCTTGGAGAATATACCGGCGATTTCATCCCATTTATTTAGATAATCATGATAGGTCAGATATATCACGCGAGCATTTGATGCTTTATCTGCTTTATCCGGTTTTATACGGCAATCGTAGACGGATAGCTCCTCGAAGTCGGTAAGAATCGATAAGGGCAACTTGGCTGTCCAAGCATAGCGGCGGAGCTGGAAAGCAGGATGGATATCATCTTTGATGTCTACAGAAGGTTTTTTGGTTTCCAAGAAAAACTTTCGCTGACCACCAATACGGAAAGAGTAATCAGGAGCATTGGTGGTCGATCCTATGCGGATAGCGTCCTCATGGATGACGTCCTTGTAAGCCTCAGCAAAGCCTTGCTCGTTGTCTACATCCCATCCCAGGGCCTTGAAGAAAGGATCAACGAATTCTCTTCTGACTTGGGTTTCGTTGTAGTGACCTGATTTATATGAAGCTAAGTTATTCTCAAATCGTTCCACCAGGTCTACTATCTCTTTAGGTGCTGCCAAATCCTCTCCCTCGATTGCCTCATTCATTTCTCACACAAAAAACTTTTGGATCATGACCAAGGCAAGAGTGGTGGATCTATGCCCTTGGAATTGATTACAGAAATTATTAAAATAAGATGATTAATTCTCAGATATCCCTATGGCCTCAGCCTTGAGCTTCCTAGCCTTCTGTAATGCTGTCTCATGGTCCACCTTCTTGCAGCTCCCTAGGTGGACATTTCGGACCTTATCCCCCTCCCTCCATGAGGCCATCCAGTAAAGATAGGTCTTTGCTCCCTTCTTGGTATCCTTAACCTTCCTCTGCTCCCATATCTGGAGATCTTCCAGCCTGGCAGCTCCCTTCAGGTCCTCAGCCTCAGCCTTCAGCTCACCGGCCCGGCTCACCATCTCCAGGGCCTTCCCCTTGGCATCTGGCAGGATCTCAGCCGCCTTCATGGCCATGCTTGCATCTCTCTCCAGCTCCAGGGCCTCAGTCTTCAGGGCCTTCCTCTTCTCTCCGGCGGCGGTCTTGTGCATAGTAAATAGTTCTATGACATTTTACTTAAAGCTTTCGATAATGTCATAGAACA
>Ga0255343_1005779_pt1 | contig 11368 bp, 8 predicted proteins | sample wastewater_treat_4_FD_192413 | JGI IMG/M metagenome (GOLD analysis project Ga0255343, IMG submission 192413) | Wastewater microbial communities from Lulu Island WWTP, Vancouver, Canada - plant16 | ecosystem: Engineered > WWTP > Wastewater > Unclassified | place: Canada: Vancouver, British...
TCTTTTGGCTTTGCTTAATCTGACGACAATCGGGACGATACTCTATCTTGATTATCGGAAAAAAGCAGAGAATGGGGAAATTATAGTTCCCTCAACGAACACTACACCCATTAACGGGCGATTTTTCCGTAAAGAATTGGGTTTTGATGATATACAGATGGATAAATTCCGTGCATTGAACCACCCTTTTCAGGAAGCGGCAAGGATGCTGATTTTCGATATCGACTCTATGAAACGCGAAATGTTTATCGAATTGAATAAATCGAATGTCGATACACTGAAGGTGAATGATTTGGCAATAAAAATCGGCGAACACCACGCCGAATTGAAACAACAGATCAATGCCTTTTATCTGGGATTGAAGAATATTTGCAATGAAGAACAAGCTATAAAACTACAAAACGCTTTCGAACCGCTATTTTATGAGGATGGCGCCAACAATTTAATGCGGAACGGAAACGGAAGTGGTTACCGACACGGACAAGGATTTGGACGTGGAAATAATCAAATTAATAATAACAACTCCAATTAAAATTAAAAACAATGAAAACAAAAGGATTTTTATTAACACTGGCTTTGGTCGCATTTATCGGTGTAGCCGACGCACAAAACCAAAGTAAGACCCAAAAGCAAACGAATAAGGAAACTGCCACAAACACCCAACGAGGCAAGGCTTTTGTGGATAATAACAACAATGGGACTTGCGATAACTTCGAAAACGGAACGCCACGCAATTCTTCGGCAAACGGCACCCAACGACTTCTCGATGGTTCGGGCAGAAAAAATGGAAACGCTACCGGACAAAGAAACGGACAAGGATTTCGACGAAACAATGCCCAAAGGACCAATCGATAATCGATTTTGGCTCGCAGGTGGGGAATATTTTTTAATTCCCTCCTGCGAGAAAAAAACGGAGAACTTTCAACTGTCATCAAATAACAATCGAATAACATCATCAAAATTATGAAGACAACAATCTTGGTATCGTTTATTTTAGCAACATCGTCTCTGCTGGTTGCCTGCGACAACAATACAGAACAATTTGAGCCAATTGCGGGGGAAGAATCGGCAGTTTTGTCCGAAACCCTGAAAGCTCAAATTTTATCCGATACGGCTACTCTCCTTCCTGAGGAAGTAGAGGGCTTAATGTTAATGCGGGAAGAAGAAAAAATGGCACATGATGTGTATTCTTCTTTCTACGATAAATTTGGATTACGCGTTTTTGCAAATATTGCGAATAGTGAATCAAAACACATGGAAGCAGTCCTTTGGTTGATAAACTCTTACAAGCTAACCGACCCTGCATCAAATGAATTGGGAGTTTTTGAAAATGCCGACATTCAAAATCTTTATAATAAGTTCATGTCGGAGGGTGTGAATGAAGTGGAAGCATTAAAAATTGGAGCTTTTATCGAAGAATATGATATTGCCGATTTGGAAAAATTGATTTCCGAAACAGGCAACATGTACATCGTCAGGGTTTACACCAATTTATTGAATGGTTCAAAAAACCATCTGAGAGCATTTGTAAAAAATCTTTCCTCCAGAAATGTGGTTTATCAACCCTCTATTTTATCTCAAACAGAATATGCCGAAATAATAGGTGCGAACTGATCGAATGTAAATTTGCTTCTATTTCACTTTGGGATTCTGTCAGTTTGTCTTTACGTAAAATACAGGTATTCGGTATTTCTATAAAATTGCTTCATATTCGATCATCGAAAAAAGACAGATTGATATCGAACGCTTCACAAGCGTGAGATGATGTGCGACCTCGTATGTTTGCAGAATTAACACAAAGAGGGAAAAGTACTGCCTTTCAGGCAGGTTTCCGACGACGATTCATGCCGCAGACTAAATTCTGCGGTTATGAAAATTCGGCTTTTCAAGCCGGAACTATTCTCGATACATATCCATCGCAGTGGAAGCCTTCAATTCACCGGCTAACCTTTGCCTGAAAGGCAATAACCTTCATAACCGCAGGTATGCGACCTGCGGACAAAGATACAAGAAACATATGCTGCCTAAAAGGCAGAACGATTGCCGCGTTGTACAAATGAATATCCACACCGGCAAAAAAGAACAAACGAAACGAAAATTCGTAATTTAAAATTCCTATTTCTAACTTCTTTACTTCTTTCTTAAATTCTCAATTATCCATTATCCATAAGTTTTGGGTTGAGATTTTACCTCACCAAGGGCATTTTCCTAATTACAATTTCCTCAAGATTCGATCCATTACCCAATTAGTGCGTGCAGCCGAGATGCCCGTGCTAACAGGCAAATTGCCATCGACATTCAAATATCGCACGATGCTTTCGATCAGAAAATACTGGATATTTTCGGGATTTTCTTCTCGAAATTCCTGAATGCCTTCGGCTGTTTCCAACTTTATAGGTGTAAATTCGAATGTGGAGAAAGTGAGTTTTCCCTCTGTTCCCACAAAATCGATCAAGTCGGTGCGTGTATTTTGTGGAGCGACAAAACTCCAACTTCCACTTCCCGAAAGTCCCGACGCGAAACGAAAAGCGGCATTCACCGAATCTTCCGCTTCATACAGTCCGACAATGTTGTTTGCAAATCCTTCTGCATTCTCGATAGGACCAAAAAGAAAATCCAGTAAATCGAACTGATGAGAAGCCAAATCGTAGAAATATCCGGCGCCGGCAATTTCTTTCCTAACCCGCCAGGGTAAGTGATTTTTGTCGTAGTCGGCTTCGTAAGGCGGAATAGCAAACCGAATCTGAATGGACGATAATTTCCCCAAAGCTCCATCGTCGAGCAATTGCTTTACACGTTTGAAATAGGGTAAAGTCCTTCGATAATAGGCAACAAAACAGGGTACTCCCGTTTCTTGCGATACTTTGTTGATTTCGACACATTCAGCATACGAAGCCGCCATCGGTTTTTCGATATACACCGGCTTTCCGGCTTTCATGGCTGCGATTGCATATTCGGCATGTGATCCGGGAGGTGTGGCTACATAAACGGCCTCAACATCCGGATCGTGAATCAGCTGATCGGCATTGTCGTACCATTTTTCGATTCCGTGTCTGAGTGCATAATCGCGAGCTTTCTCACCATCGCGTCGCATCACGGCAACTACCTCCGAACCTTCAATTTTGCTGAAAGCCGGTCCGCTTTTCTTTTCGGTAACGCTGCCACATCCTATAAATCCCCAGTGAATCATGTTTTTAAAAAGAAATGAGAAGTTAGAAATAAAGAAGTTAGAAATCAGAAATGAAGAAGTCAGGAATGCAAATCTTGATGTTTGAAGACTTCTTCATACAAGGATTTCCGGCGATGAGAAATCACCCCCAAAAAGCCAATGAATGCAAACACAAGTGCAATATACAAAAATATATTTGACATTGTGTCGATCTGTCCATAAGAATGCATACCACTTAAAAAATAATTCACGCCGAAAAATGTCATCAATACCGACGAAAATGCCAATATGGAAAGTAAATTCATCAACCAGTCGCTGTCCCATTTTTTCACCAAATGGATGTGAGTTACCACCGTGTAAACGACGATAGTGATGAGTGCCCAAGTTTCTTTCGGGTCCCAGCCCCAATATCGTCCCCACGACTCGTTTGCCCAAACGGCTCCCAAAAATGTACCGATGGTTAATAGTGCAAGCCCCACCATGAGCGTAATTTGATTGATGAGGGTTAGTTCTTTGATACGATAAGCCAACGGACGATTGCGCTTTGTGAAAGTCATCAGCAGTAAATTGACTATCCCGATCAGGAAACCGACGCCCAGAAATCCGTAAGCCGCCACAATGACGGCGACATGAAACATGAGCCATGGCGATTTGAGTACGGGAACCAGATTCCCGATTTGCGGATCCATCCAGTTCAATCCGGAAACAAAGAGGATGATGCCGCCAAAAACCGTTGCCATAGCAAGTGTAATAGTGCTTTTTCGACCAAAAATCATTCCTGCCAATACGGTAACGGCAGCAACGTAAACCATTGTTTCATACGAATTGCTCCAAGGGGCGTAGCCGGAAACGTACCACCGCAGGGCAATCCCATAACCATGAAAAAGAAATATTGCAACGATGACGATTTTCACAACTTTCGAAAGCGAAGCCGGGCGTGAACGATTTTTCAACATTTGAATGAATGAGAGAATCAGCAACAATCCGCCCATGAGAAAATATCCGATTTTGCAGCGATCGAAAATTTTCCATTCGTTGTAACGAATTTCGGCATGGAGTTTTTGAGGGTGGATGAGTGATAACTTATCGTTTTGGATTTGATAATCGCTAATCGACTGAAGCGAAGCGTCGGGCTTGCTCCAGTTACCGTTTTGCGAAGCCTGCCGTACATCCGCCAAGTAGCGGGCAAACGATTGCTTGACAAAGAGAGAATCGACTTCCGAAAAAGTGGAAAGGCTGTCTCCGGGCGCAAGCCATCTACCCCTTGAATCTTGAGGATCGGGATAGATGGCAAGCATGCCGTGATGAAGCAAGCGGTCAACAATATTTACCCGTTCGTCGAGTTTCATCATATCCTTATCGAAAGAATCTCGTTCCGATGGGGATTTCATATAAGCTCGATGCAAGAACGTCAACAGACGGTAATTTCCCTGTCGGTCGAAGAATAGATTATAGGAAGCATAATCTTCGGGCAACTGAAGTTTGGACGAAATCTCTTGACTTGGAATGGCGATAAGGGGAGTTTGTGTCCAAATTTCGGGAAAGGCAAGAAAACTGAGCAAAAACTGGTCGGCATTGAAATCTCCAATTTGCTCCTGTTTATAGATTTTTCGTAGAATTTCGGAAGAGAATGTATTGACGGGTTCAATACGTCCGTTCGACTGCACGGGCAGTGCGCCAAACTTTGCTGCATGATTGCGATCGATCGTTGCTTCTTGCACAGCATTCGCTATCGTCTTTCCCTGAGCTGACAAGAAAGTGGGGATGGTTAGCAACAAAACAATAGGGATAATTTTTGCAATGGTCGAACGCACTTCATTCAATTGACCGGCGAGTTGACGAAATCGTGAATTTTTGGTGGTGAAAACCAGTACAAATCCGATCAATAATAGCAAATATCCAAAATAAGTAACTCTTCGCCCGACGACATCCTTATTCACGGAAAGCACCGTACCTTTTTCGTCCTCATCGTAGGATGCCTGAAAAAAACGATACCCTTTTACATCAAGCACGTGGTTCATATACACCTTTGCATCGAACGATTTGTCGCCCATTTCTACCCGAAGATTGCTTTCGTACGAAGATGGGCTTTCGGAACCGGGATAACGGATCAACTCGAAATCGGTTAGCCGGAGCGTAAATGGCAATTTTTCGAAACGCATTCCCCGATTGGTGTGAATAAGCATTTGATCGACCGTTTCGCCTTCGCGAATGTGTACTGTCCCTTCTTTGCCAAATACATGCGTGATGAAAGCGCCGGTCAGGATAACGATAAACGCTACGTGTACTACAACAAGTGCCCAACGTCGTTTTTGAATAAATTCGTGTTGATCGAGAATCAGTATAAAATTGACAACTAACAGCGATTGCAGCAGGAAAAACAAAGGTGAATAATAAACCAGCATCTTGGCAGCCTGAGTGCCGAGATATTTTTCGATGAGCGTTGCCAATGCCAACCCCAAAGCATAGATCAGCAGAAAAACGATGGTTGCAGTATAAGATGACAAAAAACGAATGATTTTGGGCATCGTCAAAAAAGTTGATGTTGAATACTATATTACAAAATTGGCTCTATGTGAAATAGTGAGGGTAATCAAAATTGAGATTGCTTCATGAATTTCGGATGGCACACTTATTTCAGATTCTCCCTTCTTTCATTCCTTCCCCACTACACATTATCATTTATCCATTTCTCCATTATTTTCTCGACCTCATCTCATCATCGGGTCACCCGATCTGCGCAGAGAGCGTGCCGTCAGGTAAAAGACAAGCTGTTTGAGCCGCCGCAAGGCGGTGAGTTATTTGTCTTTTAGCGAACAAGCAGCTATCGGGTCGATGAGGAGATGCAGTCTTGATCTTTTTTGCATACTTTTTTGCATCAAGGCAAAAAAGTATATGGGGTTTGGGGCAAAGCCCCAAGAATCAATGGATAATGGATAATTGATAATGCATAATTGACAGCGCTGCCAAGCTTCCGGTAAAACACCAATAATTCTCACGAATGGGAGAATATCGAAAACATCGAGGCAGTTTTCTCATCAGTAAATCGATCAATCCTCAAATCATTTCCCATTTTTCCACTTCTTCCATATTATACATTATCCATTATACATTCTCAATTAATTTACGTTTACCCATACAAATTCATATAGAACCACAAAATTACTCGATAATTTTTTATCGAAAGCGAAATCGTTCAATATTTATCATGAATTGAAAGCCGAAAGACGCCTGCAGATGTGTTGAAGATCGCTGATTGGTGATTGGCAGTAATGGCAAAAACTATTCACCGATTCTGTCATCTACAAATCATTAAATCGAAAATCCTCAAATCACCTTCCAACTTTTCCATTTCTTCAGATGCCGGCCTCAAGTTTTTTTCGATCAACAACCGTGAGCGTTTTCTTTTGCATCGCGATAAGTCCTTCTTCGATCATTTCGCCAATGGTGCGGGCCAGCGACGGACGTTGCACACCAAAATATTCGGCTAATTGCGTTTGCGTGCGTTTCATCACAAACGAAGGTTGCTGCGCCGTCGTATTTTCGAGAATGTAAAGCGACAGCTTTCCTTTCAGACTTTTGATAGACATCATTTGCACCTTGTTCGACAGAAAAACGGTCATGTTCGAATTGAGTTTCAAAAAATTGGTAAGCAGCCGTTCGTTTTTCATCATTTCGGCAAGCCATACATTCTTCTCAATCAGATAAAAAACGCTCGGTTGCATCGCAATCACATCTACAGGGAAACGACAGTTGGTAGCAAAAATAAATGCCGGAGCCAGTGGCCGAATCGGTTCGAGGAATTCGATTTCGAGAACATTGCCTTCCTTCGTAATCATTTCGGTACGCACCAAACCATCTACCAAAAGAATAAGATAACGAATGAGGTCGTTTTGACGTACGACACGCTCTCCCTTATCGATGCGCCATATTTCGCACACCGATTTGTCGACGAATTCGTCCAATTCATCATTTGTCATTCCGTCAAATAACGAACACGTCGATAAATCGTATTCCTGAAGTGAATCCATTTTATTGAATAAAGATAGTGCCATCTTTCAACATAACAGATTTTCCGAAAAGTAAAATTTGTTAATTCGCAGGTTTGTAACTTCGGTTACATCTTTAGCCTGCCAAACCATCTACTTTTGCAGCAGTAAAAATAAATCGTCGAACTAAACAAAAAAATAATGGACAAAATGTTTTGCTTTCAGTGTCAGGAAACTTCAAAGAATGAAGGATGCGTTCTGAAAGGCGTTTGCGGAAAGACTTCCGATGTGGCAAATCTGCAAGATTTGTTGACGTATCTGTGTAAAGGCATCTCGCATTATATGGTGAGATTGCGGGCCTTTGATATTGAAATCCCCGAGATAGACAGATTTATTGCCGACAGTCTGTTTATGACGATCACCAACGCCAATTTCGACAAGAACCGTTTCGTTACACGAATTTTGATGGCCTTTCAGATGCGCGACACGGCGCGGGAAAGACTTGTTTCGGCAGGAGGAAAAACAAACGATATCACCTTCGACGGAGCCTATTGGACAGGCAAAACCGAAGAAGAAATGAACGAGAAAGCTCCGAAAGTGGGTGTATTGACCACCGAAGATAAAGATGTGAGATCGCTGCGCGAACTTACCATTTATGGGTTGAAAGGCATGGCTGCTTATGCCGAACATGCGTTCAATCTGGGATTCGAAGATCGCGAAATTTATGCTTTCATGCAGCGTGCATTGGTTGCTACTACCGACAATTCGCTTTCGATAGACGAATTAACGGCATTGGTACTCGAAACGGGCAGTTACGGAGTCAAAGTGATGGAATTGCTCGACAAAGCCAATACGTCGAATTACGGAAACCCCGAAATCACCAAAGTGAATCTGGGAGTACGCAGCAATCCCGGAATTCTGATCAGCGGACATGATCTGAAAGATATGGAAGAACTGCTGAAACAAACCGAAGGAACGGGAGTGGACGTTTATACTCACAGCGAAATGCTTCCTGCCAATTATTATCCGGCATTCAAAAAATACAGTCATTTTGTAGGCAACTATGGCAGTTCGTGGTGGCATCAAACCGAAGATTTCGAAAACTTCAATGGCGTCATTCTCTTCACGACAAACTGCATTGTTCCTCCACGCAAATCGGCCACCTATATCGATCGAGTTTACACGACCGGAGCTTCTGGATTCGACGGATTCAAACATATTCCGGATCGGAAGGACGGCAAGCCGAAAGATTTTTCGGCACTCATCGAACATGCCAAAAAATGTGCGCCTCCTACCGAAATCGAGAGAGGCGAAATTGTTGGCGGTTTTGCCCATCACCAAGTCGTCAGTCTTTCGGATCAGATTGTAGAAGCCGTGAAATCGGGAGCAATTCGTAAATTTTTCGTCATGGGCGGATGCGACGGACGCATGGCGGGCAGAAACTACTATACGGAATTTGCCGAAAAACTTCCAAAAGACACGATTATTCTGACAGCCGGATGTGCAAAATATCGCTACAATAAGCTTCAGTTGGGAGACATCAATGGGATTCCGCGTGTGCTCGATGCCGGTCAGTGCAACGACAGCTATTCGTTGGTGCGCATTGCCCTCGCACTGAAAGATGCGTTTGCCCTTGACGATCTCAATGAGCTGCCCATCGCCTATAACATCGCTTGGTACGAACAAAAAGCAGTGATCGTGTTACTCGCATTGCTTTCGCTGGGTGTGAAAAATATCCATTTGGGACCAACTCTTCCCGCATTTTTGTCGCCCAATGTGGTAAATGTTCTGGCAACCAATTTCGGCATCGCAGGCATTACTACTGTTGACGAAGATATGAAAATATTGCTCGGTGAGTGAATTTTGTTCGACTAAAATAACTCTGCAAAGCCAACCATCTTCGAAAGGAGATTTGGCTTTGCGTAATAGTTTTTTTTCAATGCAGAAAGTCATACGAAATGCAGGTTGCATCATTTTTATGCAAAATAAAGATTATCAGCGATTTTGAAACCGATATCGGTAATTTTTAATTTATCATTCCACTTAATCATTATCATTATGACAACATTCGAAAAAGCTAAAGCATTCAATCTCGAGAACTCTGTTGAATATGCAGAGGGCGGAGTTGTGAGCAAACAAGTAACCAAAAACAAAGCAGGAAACATTACGATTTTTTCGTTCGATAAAGATCAAGGTTTGACAGAGCATTCGGCCAATTACGATGCGTTGTTGCAGGTAATCGATGGCAAAGCCGAAATATGCATCGACGGAAACCCCTATTTGCTGGAGAAAGGCGACTGCATAATTTTGCCGGCCAATCATCCCCATTCGGTGAAAGCCGTAGAGCGTTTCAAAATGCTTCTGACCATGATCAGAGGAGAAGAATAAGGGAGAAGCAACCCGAATGTTCCGCAAGATTATAATTTCGGATCATTCAAAGAAATAACGAATTGCGATTGTAGGATTTGAGGTTTTGAGTTATTTTTGCAACCATTATCAACTAACTCAACAATGAATTCATTGCAACGTAATTTTTTACGCCTGATTTCTATAATTGCACTTCTTGCATTTTCATTTGTTACGCCTATATCTGCACAAGAGCAGCCCCGCAAAAAAGTTGGCGTTGTGCTTTCGGGTGGAGGTGCCAAAGGCTTTGCACACGTGGGTGCTCTGAAAGTACTGGAAGAAGCCGGAATACCCATCGATTATATTGCAGGAACAAGCATGGGCGCGATTATTGGCGGGCTTTATGCTTTGGGATACAGTGCGGCGGACTTGGATTCGATTGCCAAAGCTCAAGATTGGAATTATTTGCTCACGGATAATGTCTATCGCGAAAATCTATCACCTTATCTGAAAGAAAATGCCAATCAATACATCGTTTCGCTGCCCTACGAATTTCGGCTCAAACAGAAATCGGGGAAAGTGAGCTTGCCTTCCGGAATGGTAAAGGGTCAAAACCTGGACAACTTATTTTTGAACTTAACAATCGGATTTCAAGAAGCTATGAAATTCGATCAACTGCCCATTCCGTTCGGATGTGTGGCCGCAGATACTAGATCGGGTCGCGAAGTCCATTTTACACAAGGTATTCTGGCGCAAGCCATGAGAGCCAGCATGGCAATACCCGGAATGTTTGCTCCCGTGGAAATAGACAGCATGCTGCTCATCGATGGAGGAATCATAAACAATTACCCAGTCGATCTGGCTCGAAAAATGGGCGCCGATATCGTGATTGGTGTAGTGATGCCGACCAGCGATGAGGAAAAAAATAAAAAACGAGGTACATTGTCGGAGGTGATTTCGGGATTGAGCAATTTTATCGGCAAAGAAAAATTCGACGAAAACATCAGAAATACCGATTTGTTGATTTCAGCTGACCTACATCCCTACGGAATGATGGATTTCGAGAGAAATTCGATTGATACGATCATTTTTCGTGGAGAAAAGGCCGCACGCAAAAAATGGAACGAACTGATGTCCTTGAAATCTCAATTAGGCATAACGGATGAAGAACGGCCCGATCCAAAAGAAAAAAATCCTTTCATCGAAATGGATTCTCTCGAGATTGGGAGTATTCATTTCAGCGGTATTACTCCGGATGAAGAACAAAGCATACTCAAATCGATCCGCATCAAAAATAACAAAATCACACGGAAAGAACTCGAAACTCTGGCTTCGCAAATCTATGGCACGGGCTTTTTCAACAGTGTACGCTACGCATTGAAAGGTGATCCTCCTTTCGACCTGTTTTTTCAAGTCGAAAAAAAAGACTTCAAAACACTGAATCTCGGCTTACGATTTGACACAGACGATATTGCGGCCATTTTGGCCAACACGGTTATCAGACCCGGATCATCGTTTAACTCGGTAATAGACATCACGGCCCGCTTGAGCAAAAATCCTTATCTGACAATGGATTATCATATCAATCGAGGGATTTTCTACCGTGGAGGGATTACTTACCGTGTTCGACGTAATGAAATAGATATTTTCGATCGGGGCAAAAGATCCTACAGCTTTGGAGTGACTCAAAACACGATGGATCTTAACTTTTCCGAATTTTATTTCCGAAATATAAAACTGAGTCCACTCCGAAAAGTCGGAAGGACAATTTAGTTGATAATATTTCTGGATAATAAATTCTATAAAACAGGTAAAATTCACCTGAAAAGTTCTTTGAAATATTTGCGTATATTATTATTTATCA
>Ga0255343_1005785_pt1 | contig 11361 bp, 9 predicted proteins | sample wastewater_treat_4_FD_192413 | JGI IMG/M metagenome (GOLD analysis project Ga0255343, IMG submission 192413) | Wastewater microbial communities from Lulu Island WWTP, Vancouver, Canada - plant16 | ecosystem: Engineered > WWTP > Wastewater > Unclassified | place: Canada: Vancouver, British...
GCGTATTGGCTTGACGGTGGTTGGGGCTCCGACTATCGGGTTGTCCTCCTCGAGCGATAACTTTATCGTTTTGAACTTTGGTTTTTGATTTTTTGTCCCCATTTTGCCATTTGATATTTGTTTTTTTGCTTTTGAAAATGAATTTAACTAAATAAAAATGTCAAAAGAAAGCTCGGAATTTAAAAATGTAGATATCCAAAAATCATCTGAACCGGAAGCGTTTGGGGCGCTTTTTCGGCGGAGCCAAGACAAAGAAAGAGAAAACCGAATTTTAGACCAGTTTACTCCTGAACAACAGAAAATAATTAAATCTCGGCAAAGAATTTTATCATCCCTCGCTTATTTTATTGGCAAAGATTTTGAAATTCCGATTGAGTTGGGGTTGCCGACTCCTGATTGTCCATCTGGCTGGCGTCAAGGCCAAAAAGCGGATGGAACGGTTTTTTTGCAAATGAATGCTCATGATCTACTTGATAAGCAAATGGATTTTTTGCGATTTGTTACTTGCCATGAAGGCGGTCATCGTCGAATTTCTCGCGTAGAGAATATTCCGCTTGAAGAGTGGCGAGAAAATGGTTTTTCATTTTTGATGAACGCCATTGAAGATCCACGCGATAATAACTTCGTGGCCGACAACTATCCTATTTTTGCCGAGCAGATGAAAACGGCCTATGAACCGGATTTTGATTTAGAGGAACAAGCAAAGGTCAAAGCAGAAGATAAACTTGGATTTACACCACTTTTTATGCAAGCTGGTTTTGAATATATTAAACAATGGTATCGACAGAGGCAAAACCAGCCCGTGGAATTGACGGCTGATTTGCCGCCTGAAGTTAAAGAAGTGGTTGAGAAAACTTTGGAAATAGCCAGTCGGTCATGGTGGCTCTACCCCTCCAAACAAGAAGCCGATGAAAGCGAGGATTTAATCAAGCGTTATGCCGATGCTTCTTATCGGCTTAACCGTGATTTGATTTGGCCAGAATTTAAGAAATTAGTTGAACAGGATGTTAAAGATCAGAGAACGGAAGAATTTTTGAAAGAAAGCGCGTCATCTTTGCCTCAAGAATTGAAAGATAAACTAACTCCCGAAGAGGCAGAAATGCTGGAAGAAGCTATCCAGCGAGCGATTAAACAAGCGCTTGAAGAAGGTGAGAATAAAGAAAAGGTAGAAGATGACAAAGAAAAAACTGATGAAGGTGACAAAGGCGAAGGGGGCCAGGTTGATGAAATAGGAGAAGGTAAATCAGAAGGTCAAGATGGAGAAATAGAACAGAAAGCGATTCCCCTTGGTTCTTTGTCGCGGGAACTTAGAAATAAAATAGGAGAGTATATTGATTCTTTGCCGCAGGAAGAGAGGGACAAACTGGAAGAAAAGGCGAAAAAAGCCCTGGGCGACTTTGAGGAAGAAATTGGGGAAGAAATTGCCGGCAAGCTCGCGGATGACCCGCAAAAAAAAGCGACAAGGGAAAAAGAAGAAAACGGAGACGATACTGGAGATCAAACTCTACCAACCGAAGTATCTCGTGAGCCATCGCCGGAAGATTTAAAGAGAGAAAAAGACCTGCAAAACTTAAGAGGGAAGTTGGAAAAAATTTTTGAACGCGACCAGGGCGCTTACGAACAAGCACGGCGCGAGGTGATGCCGATTATAAATAGATTAACAGACGAACTAAGGGACATCTTTCGAGAACGGCGAAAGGTGAAGCATGAGGCTGGTCATAAGACCGGACCAAAAATTAATATTACGAAGAGAATCAGTGAGATTGCCAAGGGTATTTTGTCGATTGAAAGTCGAGCTTGGGAAAAGCGGGAAGCTCCCGGTGAAAAAGATTATGCGATTTCTTTATTGGTTGACCTATCAGGTTCTATGCGGGGCAACAAAATTGCGGAAACTTTTAAAGCTGTTATAGTCCTGGCTGAAGTTTTAAATAAACTATCCATTATGTCTGAGATTCTCGGTTTCAATGATAGAATTTATGAATATAAAAGTTTCAAAGAGCGATTGTCAGCTGAGGCCAGGTCAAAAATGGGCTCAATGTCTTTGGAAGTTGATTCTGATCGCGCGTTGTGGAATGATGATGGTTGGGCTGTTAAGGAGGCTTCTGCTCGTCTCGTTAAGCGTCGAGAAATGGCTAAGTTTTTAATCGTTCTATCTGATGGTGAGCCTGAACCTTCGCCTGCTCACAATAAGAAAGACTACAATCTAAACAAAGTTGTCCAAGACATTGAAAAAGGGGGTGAGCATAAAATTATCGGATTAGGCATCGGACCAAATACTCACCATGTGGCTAGATACTATCATCATAATATTGCCAATGTTGACCTTGACGAAATGGCCAATCGCTTGGGACGCTTGCTTAAGGAGATGATTGTTGATTACGATAAATTTTGATAATATTAAAGTATATGAAAAAGTCATCTAGTGACCAGATTGAAGAATATCTCTCATTTTTTAAAGCCCAAAAGGAGGCGGGTTTGTTGATTTTTGATTTTGCCGAAGATCAGAAAGAAGCAGAAGACTTGTTAAGTGCAAACAAATTTGTCGTGGCATCTGATTGGCGCGAAACCTTGACTGCTCTTAAAAATAGCCAATCGGTTGCTTTGTGTTTGGCTAAAAAATTGAGTCCGGAGGTCTATAGTGTTATGGCGCAGTATGCTGATCGGGCGGGAGAAATTCAGATTATGAATCCGGAAACTATGATTTTGGAACAGGTAGAATTTGAGCCACAAGAAAGTCATCTGCTAATCTTGGCGCAAAAGGATATTCTGCGTGAAATTGAAAACAAGTTTAATATCAAAGACAAAGTCGGTTTAATTGAGATAATAGAATAAAATGCCAAGCTTTGAACAACAATTTAATATGACGCCTCCCCAAGAAGGAGACCAAAAGAAAAAAAGGGGAGCTAAAATTGTGCCACCGCCCGATAATTTGGAGTTGCCGATTGATGATAAATTGCAGCCTTTGGAAAACCAGGAAGATTCAGTCTCTTTTCTCGGGGTTAATGTTCCGAAGGGCGGAGGGGGAGAAAGAGTCCCTAATTTGGATCGTTTTTCTAAAGATGTTCTAACTGACTTTGATTACCGCTTGATGAGGGATATTGCTGTTGCCCTAAAGCTAAACCAGGGGGTTTTGATTGAGGGTGGTTCGGGAATCGGGAAATCTCGCACTATTGACCGAATGTGCGCGTTATTGAATCGCGAATCCTATTATGCTAATTGTCATGACTTTGATGCTGATGTTTTGATTGGTAAGATGACGACCGTTGAAGGAACCCAGAGTGGGTTTGGCTGGCGTGACGGGCTTGTTGTAAGCGCTGTTCGGAATGGCGGCGTTTTGTTTTTGGATGAGTATAATTTTATGAAAGGCGAGACAAGAGCCGCTTTGCATGAAATTATTGATGCTATTTTGCAGGGCAAAGACGAAATTACCTTAGTTGATAATCATGGCGAGCGGGTGCCGGTGCATCCTGACTTTAGAATTATTGCCGCCCAAAATCCACCCGGTGGCAAACATGGTGATCGCGAGGTGCTTGATCCGGCGCAATACACAAGATTTAGCCATATAAAATTGCCAGAAGATTTGCCACGAGAAGTCAAACGAGCAAGGGCATTGGGATTTTTGGGCAAAGATAACGAGATTACGGTTGGTCAGGATGAGTATTTGTTGCCAGGCGGGATTTCTCTTGAAATGCTAAAAGAAGTGCCCGGGATTGAAAATTTGTTTGATAAATATATAGAGTTTACTGAAGCAATAGAGGCGATGGTTGAAAAAGGAGAATTAGGAGCTAACCAATCTCAGCCACCCTACTTTTCTTTTCAAAGGGACTACGATCGGGTAATTAGTTTCGTCCTAACTTTTTATCGGGGCGATCTTAATGAAACTTTTCATAAAGCTTTAAATTATTATTTTGCTAAACGGCTGGAAAGTTCTTCTGATCGGGCTAGAGTTGAAGAAATGATTGCCCTTATTAAATACGAGCCACCACAAGACAGCCGTCGTCAGACTTTGCCCGAGCCCGAGGTAGAACCTGCCGAGCTAGAATCGGAAAAGGAGATTGATTATTTGATAAAATCTCTTGATACTGGGAAGGAAAAATTTGCTCCGGGTCAATTGGTCAAAAGACCTGGAGGTGAAATTAGTGTCTTTGTTGGGGTATCTAAAGAGGATGGCTTGCCTGTATTTAAACCATACAAAAGCAAGACATCATCCGGAAAAATAGAAGAAAAAATGACGATGGGGCAAGAAGACTTTTTGAAAGACACTTTCAAAAGATGGGGCGCCAGCGATGAAACGATATCAGAAGTTAAGTTCAAGCCAGAGCTTAAAGATCCCAAAAAAGTTAAACCAAAGGAATGGGGAAAAATGAAAGATGATATTGACACTGATAAGTTGGGCGAATATACCTTAAATCCAGAAATGACTAGTTTGACTGAAGCTGATTTTGAAAGGTTAGCTAAAGAGGGAAAAGTCAGAGTAGAAACACTGCCTGATAAATTTAATGGCAAACCCCTTTATGAAGTGGCTCAATATATTATGAAAACCTATGGTGCCAAGTATCATATTCCCGGGATTGAATACTGGCAATGGCTCCTTGCTAATCCAGATAAGTCGCCAGCTGGCTTAATGGATGGTAATTATCATTTCTTTTTTGGCTCCACCCTTCGTGATCCGGGCGGCCTCTGGTGCGTGCCGTCTGTGTACTGGGACAGCTCGGGTTGGTACCGGAGTGCGCGTTGGCTTGGCGATGATTGGGGCTCCGGCTGTCGGGTTGTCCTCCTCGAGCGATAACTTTATCGTTTTGAACTTTGGTTTTTGATTTTTTGTCCCCATTTGCCATTTGATATTTGTTTTTTGCTTTTATTTTATAATTTGTTATTATCACCTTGAGTAGTGAACATGTCCGCGAGTACGCTTGCTGGCCACGACTCCGGCTTGATAATTTCCAGAATCTTTGAGGCTAAGGTTGATAAGAGTGAGGGTTATTATAGTTGTAAAAAACGATAAAGAATCAGTGCTGATTACTAGGGCATTATAATGCCGAATAATAGTCAATTGTTCGTTGAAACTCGGCCTTAAGACTTTTGTTTTTCCGAGGTCTCGGATGATGGTGAATTGGGTGGTAATCTGCACAAAACTTCGTAATCTGGACGGCCACTGGTGCGTGCCGTCTGTGGACTGGAACAGCTCGGGTTGGCGCCGGAATGCGCGTTGGCTCGGCAATGGTTGGGTCTCCAACGATCGGGTTGTCCTCCTCGAGCGATAACTTTATTGTTTTGAACTTTGGTTTTTGATTTTTTGTCCCCATCTTGCCATTTGATATTTGTTTTTTGCTTTTATTTTATAATTTGTTATTATCACCTTGAGTAGTGAACATGTCCGCGAGTACGCTTGCTGGCCACGGCTCTGGCTTGATAATTTCCAGAATCTTTGAGACTAAGGTTGATAAGAGTGAGGGTTATTATAGTTGTAAAAAACGATAAAGAATCAGTGCTGATTACTAGGGCATTATAATGCCGAATAATAGTCAATTGTTCGTTGAAGCTCGGCCTTAAGACTTTTGTTTTTCCGAGGTCTCAGATGATGGTGAATTGGGTGGTAATCTGCACAAAACTTCGTAACCTGGATGGCCACTGGTGCGTGCCGTCTGTGGACTGGAAAAGTTCGGGTTGGAACCGGAATGCGAATTGGCTCGACAATGATTGGGACTCCAACTATCGGGTTGTCCTCCTCGTTATTCTTTTCATTTCCTCGCCAGATAATTTTGGTGAGGTTTTGTTTAAATTTATTTTTCTGTTTTATCGGGTTTGTTGTTTTTTAGGTATTGATTTTTCCAGCCATAAAGCATTCGGCCAATCTCTTCTAGTTTTATGGATAGTGAAAGAAACTTTTTGTTGTCAATCCCTTTTAATTCAAATAAGCAAAAAAGCATAAATTTTAGGGTATCATTTTTAATTATTGCCTTCCCAATAATTTCTTGCCTGATATCTTTGATTGAGAATTGCGCTTCCGCAGTCAAACTGATAACCTCAGCAAATAATTGGTCAATCCGAACACCTAAGGAATAACGCAAGGTTTTTGCGATTGTTGGCAGATGTTGTTGCCACTCGGTGTAGACCGTTAGTAATTTAGTGGCAATGCCAGATAGCTTCGGGGTAGGCGGGGCTTTGTAGATTTTATTATTATCCATCTTTGGGAGCAAAACCCCCGCCTTCAGGCGGTCCTTTAAAGATGCTACACTGAGATAATGAAACTATATCGTTCAGGTCCCCATACAGTCTATGATTTAAAATACCATCTGGTTTGGACTACTAAATATCGCAAACCAATTCTCACCGGTCCCTTAGGCTTTAGGGTGCGAGAATTAATCAGAGAAATTTGTGCCACCCATCAAGTTCAGATAATACGTGGACATGTCTCCAAAGAGCACATACATCTCTTCCTCTCACTCCCGCCTCAAATCTCTGTCTCTAAAATCGCTCAATATCTTAAGGGCAAAACTTCCCGTAAACTGTTGCAAGAATATCCAAAATTAAACAAAAGGTTCTGGGGTCAGCATCTTTGGGCCCGAGGCTATTTTGCCGCTACCTCAGGTTCCATTACCGACGAAGCCATAATGGGCTACATTGCTCATCAAGATGAAGACGCTGACAAACGTGGTGACGATTTCACCATACTTGATATGAAGTGACTTAGGGCTTCAGCCCGTTAGACAACCCCTCGCCTTCAGGCGAGGGGTGTTGAGTCATGAATATATTTATTGCACAATTATGGCTAAATACAAAATATTGTCATATGAAGAAATAATTTCTTTAGAATCACTTCTTCCGAGTTGGCGGGATTTCAGTCGAGGCAAACTAGGAAAATCTGATGTCGCTATTTTTGTTTCAAAACTTTTGAGCAATCTGATTAAATTGGAGTCTGATTTGAATAAAGGACAATATAGACATGGGCGTTATTTTCACTTTAGAATCAATGATCCTAAGCCTCGCGACATACACAAAGCTACCGTAAGAGATCGGATTGTCCACCATGCTCTTTATCGGGCACTGTATCCCCATTTTGCCTCTAAATTTGTTTATGATTCTTATTCTTGCCAGTTGAAAAAAGGCACGCATCGGGCTCTTTTGCGTTTGCAAAAGATTGTTACTAAAGGCAGTCAAAACAACTCAAGACCAATTTGGGCTTTAAAAGGGGATATTAAAAAGTGTTTTGCTTCAATTGACCACGAGATTTTAAAAAACTTGCTGGCAAAGCAAATTAAAGATTATAAGACCTTAAATCTTTTAGTTGAAATAATAAATAGTTTTCCGGGTAATATAGGTATTGGCATACCCTTGGGCAATCTTACCAGTCAACTTTTTGTAAATGTTTATCTGAATGAGCTTGATCAGTTTGTTAAACATACGCTTAGGGAAAGGTATTATGTTCGTTATGCTGATGATTTTGTCATTCTTAGTAACGATGCTCGTCATCTGGAAGAAATAGTTTTAAAGCTTGATGAGTTTTTGCATTCTTCGCTTAAGTTATCATTACATCCTGATAAAGTTTATATCAAGTCTTTTGCTTCAGGGGTAGATTTTTTGGGTTGGGTCCATTTTCTAAAACATAGAACATTGCGACGCACAACCAAGTGGCGAATGATGAAAAAAATTAAAGAGAATCCGATTGAAAAAATAATAAATTCTTATTTAGGATTATTAAAGCACGGGAATGCCCACAACTTAACACTTCAAATTAAAAATCTTAAGTGACTATTTGGACATTTTACAAATCGGTTTTCTACTGTGTTGGGAAACTTGAACATTGGGGTTGGAGTTTTTAGGCTTCATTGATTTAAGTATAAGTAGTTGGATATTTTGTGAGTTTTTGCTAGTATGAGTTAATAAGGGATGAATGTAAAATTTAAAATTTAAAAATTAAAACTTAAAATCAGAAAATACAGAAAACAAAAAAGATGTAGGTTCTCCATTTTCCATTTTAATTTTTAAATTTTACATTTCTTATATCACTTTACACTTTAATTTTTCCATTTTAATTTCCTTCTATTCGTATCATCCGCCCTCCTTCGCTTAACTGCAAGTTTCGGACGGGCAAGCATGAATTCGTATATCAGTGTCGCGCTATGCAAGACAAACAAAAAATTGAAGAACAAATAGCGGCCTTGGAGGCGGAAATGGCGGATCCGGGTTTTTGGCAGAATAAAGATTTGGCGCAAGAAAAAATTCAAGAATTTAATCGTCTAAAACAAGAATTGGCGGGGGTTGGCAAATATGACAAGGGTGACGCGGTGATTACTATTTTTGCCGGCGCCGGCGGTGATGATGCCGAGGACTGGACGGCGATGCTTCTTGCGATGTATCAGAAGTATGCCGAAAAGCACAAGTTGGATTTTTATCTGGTTCACGACAATCAGAATGATCACGGCGGTTATCGCAACGTCACTTTTGAGCTTCAGGGCAAGGATGCTTATGGTTTGCTCAAAAACGAGTCCGGCGTTCATCGTCTGGTGCGTATCTCACCCTTCAACGCCAAGAGTCTGCGTCACACTTCTTTTGCTTTGGTGGAAGTTATTCCTCGTTTTGCCAAAACCGAAGAAATAAAAATTCCGGAAGAAGAATTGAAAGTGGAGTTCGCGCGGTCCAGTGGGCCGGGCGGGCAGAACGTTAACAAGCGCGAGACGGCGGTGCGTATTGTTCACTTGCCGACCAACTTGTCGGCGCACGCCGATTCCGAGCGATCGCAAGCGCAGAATCGCGAAAAGGCCTTGGCGATTTTGTCGGCCAAACTTTACAAGAAGTTGGAAGATGATCGTCTCAAAAAAGAAAAGGGAATGTATGTTAGCAAGACCACGGAGATAGAATGGGGTAATCAAATCAGGTCCTATGTTCTTCATCCTTACAAGTTAGTCAAGGACCATCGAACTGAATTTGAGACCAGTAATGTTGAGGCCGTGCTTGATGGTGAGATAGATGGTTTCCTTGAAGCGGAAAAAAATTTGTTTTCTTGAATATTTGCGGTAAAATAGAGTAAAGCAACCATGATTTATTTTGATAAAGTTACAAAAGTTTACCCTAACGCCAAGGCCTTGGAAGATGTTACTTTCACGGTCGAGTCTGGCGAATTTGTGTCTATTGTTGGCCATTCCGGCGCCGGCAAGACAACTTTATTAAAAATGATTTTGGCGGAAGACAAGCCCTCGGCTGGGCAAGTCTTTTTTGACTCGATTAACATCCACAAAACCAATCGCCGAGATATCCCCAGATTGCGTCGGCGGATTGGCAGCGTTTTCCAGGATTTTCGTCTTTTGCCGAATAAAACCGCTTATGAGAATATCGCTTTTACGATGGTGGCGGCTGGTCGTTCTGATGAGGAAATTGCTTTAGATGTGCCACACGCGTTGGAGCTTGTCGGCTTGGGTGACAAAAAGTGGAATTTTCCCAGTGAGTTATCGGGCGGTGAGCGTCAACGGGTGGCAATTGCCCGCGCCATTATCAACCAACCGGATTTGTTGATTGCCGATGAGCCGACTGGCAATCTTGACCCGGTCACTGCTTCTGAAATAATAGAGATTTTCAAAAAGATTAATGAGATCGGTACAACCATTATTTTGACGACACACAACAAGAAGATTATTGATTCGCTTGGACGGCGAGTTTTGACCTTGGATCAGGGTCACATTGCCCGTGATGATAAAGACGGACAGTACGTGATTTAATTTAAAATTTAAAGATTAAAATTAAAAATCATATTTTACGCTTTCCATTTTAATCTTTACATTATGCTACGACATTTTCCATTTTAATTTTTACACTTTAAATTATTTATGTTCTGGATAAATACAAAAAGAATTTTCAAATTTGGTCTTATCAACTTTTGGCGGAATGGTCTAGTGTCGTTTGCGTCAGTAATGTCAATGTCATTTACGCTCTTCGTGGTCGGCGGTTTGTTTTTGGCTAACAATTTTATGAATTCCGCCTTGGATGAGGTTAAAAGCAAGGTAGATATCAGTATTTCTTTCAAGACCGACGCGTCGGAGGGAGATATAGAGGCGCTAAAAAATGAGCTGTCTCTTTTGTCTGAGGTCAGAGAAGTTATTTATTCTTCGCGCGAAAGCGAATTGGCTAATTTTCGCGAAAGGCACAAGGACAACGAGATTTTAATGCAGTCGCTTGATGAAGTCGGTAATCCTTTTGGCGCGCGCCTAAATATTTTGGCAGTGGATCCAGACCAGTATGACGTGATTACGCGGTTTGTGGAAAATAAGACCAGCCCTGAATTGGGCGGTGACCAAATTATAGATCAAGTGAGTTACAAGAAAAATGTAGTTGATAAATTGTTGCGTTTGATTGAAACCAGCCAAAAGGTGAGTTTTGGTATCAGTTTTATTTTGGCGCTCTTGGCCATTTTGGTTGTTTTCAATACTGTGTCGCTCGCGATTTATACCTCGCGTGAAGAAATTTCGGTGATGCGTCTGGTGGGGGCCGGTAATTTTTATGTTAAAGGGCCGTTCGTAATTGAAGGCATTATTTCCGGCATTCTGTCATCGTTTATCGCCCTAGTCGCTTTGTATCCGGCGGCGATTTGGGTGCGTGACCTGACCGCAGGCGTTTATGGCGGTGTTAATCTTGTTTCTTTCTATGTGTCCAATTTTGGCAAAATTTTCTTAATCCTGTTTTTGACTGGAATTATCTTGGGCTTGATTGCCAGTTTCTGGGCGACGAGGCGATACGCGAAAGTATAGCAAACAGTATAAGAAAACTCCCGCCAAAACAACTTCGTTGCTTGGGCGGGAGTTTTAATTCTTTGTTTCAAATTCTGCTCCTCCCCTAACTTTTTCCCAAGTGTCGGAGTTTTTTCAAGAAATTGTAAAGCTTATAGAGTCGTGGCTGAAGCGGGATATCAATCAAACCGACATAGGCGAATTCCAGGCCGCCGAATTGGCGTTTGAAGGTGGTAATAGACGGCCAAAGTTTTTCATCAATCCCGCCCAAGTCGTAATATTTGAAGCCGCGCGCCTTGGCCTCACGAGCCGCTTGCCAATGCAGGTAAGTTGTAACTTTGGATTTAAGGCATTCGGTGGCAGAAGCGCCATAAAGATAAGTGGCAGTGTCGCCAAAAAAGAGGACATAGTGGGTGGCGGCCGGTTTGTTGTGTTGGTAGCCGTAAAAGGTGCCGATGGAAAGTTGGTCGGGGCTAGTTTCATCTTCAAGTGCCGGCAAAATTTTAAACATTGAATCAAAATAAGTTCGCGGCGGGTAGAGATTTTTGCCGCTGTTGCGGCTAATCGTATCCTTGGCCATCTGCCAGAAATCGCTTTGGTTTATTTCTTGTCGATGATTTTTCAAGGTGACGGTGACACC
>Ga0255343_1005805_pt1 | contig 11323 bp, 11 predicted proteins | sample wastewater_treat_4_FD_192413 | JGI IMG/M metagenome (GOLD analysis project Ga0255343, IMG submission 192413) | Wastewater microbial communities from Lulu Island WWTP, Vancouver, Canada - plant16 | ecosystem: Engineered > WWTP > Wastewater > Unclassified | place: Canada: Vancouver, British...
TTAGCAGCGATGTCAGCGTTCTCGGAAGAAGCTGCAACTGCAAGAGTATCGGAAGGTCCACCGATGAGCTGTCCAAGAGAAGCCTTGTCAGCGTTGATTACGGGGAACTCAGCAACCTTTACGTTAAGCTCTGAGTGCTGTGCGAAGTCTGCACAGTTCCAGGTTCCGTTCATGTAGAAAGCATACTTTCCTTCGATGAAGTTGTTCTTAACTTCGTCGTTTGAAAGAGCGATTCCGTTAGGATCGAAGTATCCGTTGTTTACAAGGCCCTGGAAGGTATCAACTGCTGCAGCTACGTCAGGGTTGTTCCAAGTTGCTCTTCCGAGGAAGATGTCGTTGAGGGTCTCATATCCTACAGACTTCTCGATTACGGACTCAAGATACTCGGTAACACACCAAGTCTCTTTTCCTGCACATCCGAAAGGAGTGATTCCGGCTGCCTTAAGAGCGTCGCAGCACTCGATGAACTCATCATAAGTTCCGGGAATCTCATCATAGCCAACCTGCTTGAGGAGATCCATGTTAGCGAAGAGACCAACGATGTTCATGGTAAGGGGAACACCGTAGTGCTTTCCGTCATAGGTGGAGTTTCCGAGCATTGACTCAGGAAGCTCATCCTTGAACTCTTCGTAAGCAGCGTCAAGGCAGTAAACCTTTCCTGCATCTACGAAGTCAGCAAGGAATGCGCATGACCAGGTGAAGAAGATATCAGGCATCTCGTTAGCTGAAACAGCAGCCTTGATCTTGGTCTTGTAAGACTGATTCTCGAATGCTTCCCAGTTAAGAGTGATGTTGGGATACTTCTCAGCCATGTCAGCGATAGCTGCTTCATAAGAGTGACGGTTAGAGTCGCTCTCGGTAGCGATACACCACATATCGAGGGTGATTTCTGCTGCAGCTACGTCCTCATCGGATACAGCTGCGGGAGCAGGTTCGTTGGATGCTGCGGGAGAGGGCTCTACACTGCCTGCTCCGGTATTGTTACCGCAAGCTGCAAGTGAAAGAACCATTGCTCCTGCCATTACAAGTGACAACAGTTTTCTTTTCATAATTTCCTCCTTTAATTATTATGAAAAAATAATTTATATCTCAAAGGCCAAAGCCTCAGAAATATCTGATCGGGTGACCGGTCATTTCTCGGTCGGAACTACGGGCCAGGGATACTCGACTGTCATTATATTTCCATCGATGTGGTAGTAAATGAAAGTATCCGGATACATATCGTTGTAGATGAGCTGTATCATTCCCTGTTCTTCATCAAGTACGTAATATCCGGGTGAGTAGTAATCTTCTCTGAAAGTTCCCTTATCGGTGAATTCAAAAGAGAGATTTCCGTCTACTTCCTGCCAGAAGCCGATTATTCCGTCCGGCTCTCCCTCACCTGTGTATTCGTATACGGCTGTCTCGTAAAGGAGCATCGTGTCACCGTCGGGGACAAATCTCATTCCGATCTCATAGCCTTCTTTATCGGTAAGGGTCAGGTAGTCATTCTCGAGTGTGTAAGTGTATCTGTGCTCTTTATATTCCGCTTTTCCGTTATCATAAAGAGTAAGGATAGTTACATCGGGCTCGTGGATATATGCCCACTCCTGCTTGGATGCGCTTGAGCATCCGCCCACTATCATGATCACAAGCATGGAGATAAGTACAAGTTTAAGAGTTTTAAGGCTTCTCATTTTAACCAGACCTCTGTCGCCAATTCCCTTTTTATGAACAAATTGTAAATAAACCTTGATTTTCTGTAAATGGAAAAACTTTACATTTTGAAAGCAATTTTTTTACATCTGCACATAAAATACAAAACATGGTAAAAATTTTTTGTGCTTTTTGACTAATCCGGCACCCCGGGCACCCTACTATGTAAGCACTTTCATACATTTTTTGTTATATTTTAATGTGCATTTTGACAAAGACGTGACAAGGGGTCGGACCCTCTGTCATCTTCATGACCACATCGCCATTACGCGAATTCCGCGCAAAGATGACAGAGGGTCCGACCCCTTGTCACGTTATTGTAATATGATACTATTATACTTTTGCCAGATATGATACTGCGCTCAATGCAGCTGTAAGCCCTTCGCCCGCAGCTTTGATGAGCTGATAAGGAGCTCCCGTGATATCGCCGGCCGCAAAAAGTCCGGGGACTGAAGTGGACATGTCGCGAGAGCACTTTACGGCGGAGCCTTCGGTCTCAAGACCGGGAACCATGGATGAAGGTGCTATCTGATCGCGGAGGACGAATATTCCGTCGGCAGCAATCTCACCGTTATCGGTAACAAGAGCGTTTGCTTTCATCGCACCCTTTATCTCAACGGGCTTTGCCTTTACTATGTCAACGCCCTCGATCTTCAGGTCGCCGGCATCATAGGTAGGAACATAGATAACCTCGGAAGCATATTTTCTGAGGAATTCAGCTTCCTCTTCAAACTCGGGTGAGTATGATACGACAATCGCTTTCTTGTCCTTATACATAGCGGCGTCGCATGTTGCACAATAGCTTACTCCTCTTCCGAGGTAGTCGCTTTCTCCGGGAATGGTCTTTGCGGGCGCTACGCCTGCGCAGAGTATTACGGAAGTTGCTTCAAGGATTTCCTCGCCGCACTGAATAGCAAAGTATTCTCCATAGGGATAGATCATGCTTACCCTTCCGTCGGTGATCTCAACTCCCATGGAGCCTGCATGTTCAAGCATCTTAGCAGCAAGATCGTCTCCGCTTACCGCAGGGATTCCGAGGTAATTATCGATCCTCTCCGCACTTCTTACCTTATTGCTTGAGTCTTTTTTTCCGATGACGATAATGTTCTTTTTTCTGATCTTAAGTGTTATTGCGGCTTCAAGTCCCGCAGGGCCTGTTCCTATAATGGCTACATCATATCTCATATTTACCCCTTTTCATAATTAATATATTCACATTTTTTCTTAATTTCATAACCTATAGTTATTATATGTATATATTTTGGTAAATAACAACTTAAAGATTCGTGAAAATGTCTTTAAAAAATATAAAGTAGCACATACAGACTCTTGAACATCGCAGATAGTACACGTCGCCCGGCTTCCTGGGCTAACAAATTCATTGATTCCGAGGTTTTATTAGCCCACCTGGGCCGAATTCCTCCTGCTTTTGCCTGCTCCGGGCTAAAATTTCTCTGATTTCTGAGGTTTTATTAGCCCGCTCGGGTCGAATCCCTCCTGCTTTTTGCCTGCTCCGGGCTAATATTTCTCTCATTTCCGAGGTTTTATTAGCCCGCCGGGGCCGAATCCCTCCTGCTTTTGCCTGCTCCGGGCTAAAATTTCTCTCATTTCCGAGGTTTTATTAGCCCGCCGGGGCCGAATCCCTCCTGCTTTTGCCTGCTCCGGGCTAAAATTTCTCTGATTTCTGAGGTTTTATTAGCCCGCCGGGGCCGAGACCGGGTACGAGGTCCTGCCCCAAGCCTCATCGAAACACAAAAAATATCCGTACTCTTAAACAAGAGTACGGATATTAGTTTTAAATTGAGAAAACCGGGCGGGAATTACTTCTCAGCCAGTGCCTTCTTGATGGACTCGGTAAGTTCGGGAACGATCTTGTTGAGGTCGCCTACGATACCGTAGTCTGCAACGTCGAAGATGGGAGCATCCTCATCCTTGTTGATAGCGATGATGATGTCTGACTCTTCCATACCTGCAACGTGCTGAATAGCACCTGAGATACCTATTGCGAAGTATACATGAGGTCTTACGGTCTTACCGGTCTGACCAACCTGGAGATCCTTAGGCTTCCAGCCGCTGTCTACAACAGCTCTTGAGCAGGAAACTTCTCCGCCGAGTACTGCTGCGAGATCCTCAAGGATCTTGAAGTTCTCGGGTGATCCTACTCCACGTCCGCCGGATACAAGGATCTTAGCGTTCATGATATCAACGGTATCGGAAACTGCCTTAACAACTTCCTTAACGGTGACATAACGATCATTGGGAGTGAATCCGGGATTGTACTCTACAACCTCTGCCTTAGCACCCTTGATGGGCTCGATCTTCTGCATAACGCCGGGACGAACGGTTGCCATCTGAGGTCTGTTGTCAGGGCAGGCGATGGTAGCGATGGTGTTTCCGCCGAATGCAGGACGGGTCATGAGAAGCTGATTATGCTTCTGCTCTTTTCCGGGTATTGCTACGAGAGGGAAATCACCGATGTCAAGCTGTGTGCAGTCAGCGGTAAGCCCGGTAGCAACTCTTGCGGAAACGGTAGGTCCGAGGTCACGTCCGATTGCTGTAGCGCCTACGAGCATGATCTCAGGCTTGAACTCATTGATAACGGAAGCAAGTCCGTGTGCATAGGGCTCGGTTCTGTAAACTTCGAGCTCTTTGTCATCAACAACGATGACCTTGTCTGCGCCGTACTCTGCAAGAGAATCAGCGAGACCCTTTACATTATATCCGAGAAGGACTGCAACTACCTTCTCTCCGAGGTCAGCTGCGAGATCCTTAGCTTTGCCGAGCAGTTCGTAGGAGATTCCGCTGATCTCACCGTCAACCTGCTGAGCAAAGACATATACGTCTTTATATTCTTCTAAGCTCATTTGTCTTCCTCCTGCAAATTAAATGACATGCTTTTCAGCAAGCTTCTCTACGATGTACTTAACTCCGTCTGAAGGTGAATCGGGAACAATCTTCTCACCTGCTCCCTTACGAACCTTATCGGATGCCTTAGCAATCTTGGTGGGTGATCCTGCAAGACCGATGTTGGAATCATCAACATCCTTAAGGTCTGCTCTTCCCCAAGTGGTGATCTCTGCTTTGCAGGCATCGAAGATTCCGCCGGGAGTCATGTATCTGGGAGGATTGAGCTCTGAAAGAGCGGTTACGAGGCAGGGCATCTTAGCTTCAACAACATGATATCTGTCATCATACTGTCTCTGAACGACAACCTTATCTCCCTCAACCTTAAGATCCTGTGCATAGGAGATAACAGGGATCTGAAGGTGCTCAGCGATCTGGGGACCAACCTGTGCGGTGTCTCCGTCGATTGCCTGACGTCCGGTGATGATGAGGTCATACTCAAGATTTCTGATAGCGCCTGCGATGGTGGTGGAGGTTGCCCATGTATCAGCACCGCCGAGAACTCTGTCGGTTACAAGGACTGCCTTGTCAGCGCCCATTGCAAGAGCTTCTCTTAATGCATCTGCTGCCTTGGGAAGTCCCATGGTAAGAACTGTTACCTCAGCACCGTACTGGTCCTTGAGACGAAGAGCTGCCTCAAGGCCGGCCTTGTCATCGGGATTCATGATAGCGAGCATTGCTGCTCTGTCCAGAGTACCGTCGGGATTGAACTTAACGCCGCCCTTTGTATCCGGAACCTGCTTTATACAAACTATAATTTTCACGGTTTATTTTCCTTTCCTGTAATTTTTTGGCGGGTTATTTAAGAATGTTAGCGGAGATGACCATGCGCTGAACTTCTGAAGTTCCTTCGTAGATCTCGGTGATCTTAGCGTCTCTCATCATGCGCTCAACTTCATACTCTCTGATATATCCGTATCCGCCGTGAAGCTGTACAGCCTTGGTGGTAACTTCCATTGCAACTTCTGCTGCATAAAGCTTAGCCATAGCTGCTTCTACAGAGTAAGAAACCTTAGGATTGCTTACATACTCCTGCTTCTTCAGAGCTGCCTTGTAAACGAGCATCTTAGCTGCTTCTACCTTGGTAGCCATGTCAGCAAGCTGGAACTGAGTGTTCTGGAATCCGGAAATTGACTTTCCGAACTGCTTACGCTCTTTGGTGTAAGCGATGGTTCTCTCAAGAGCACCCTCAGCGATTCCGAGTGCCTGAGCAGCGATTCCGATACGTCCGCCGTCAAGGGTGTGCATTGCGATATTGAATCCCTTGCCCTGCTGTCCGAGGAGATTCTCCTTGGGGATACGGCAGTCGGTGAAAATAAGCTCATAGGTGGATGATCCGCGGATACCCATCTTGTTCTCTTTGGTTCCGAAAGTAAATCCGGGAGTTCCCTTCTCTACGATGAAAGCAGAGATCTCTTTCATTACACGGCCCTTCTTCTCTACTTTTCCGGTAACTGCGAAAATGACATAAACGTCAGCTTCCTTACCGTTGGTGATGAAGCACTTGGATCCGTTAAGAACCCACTCATCTCCGTCGAGAACAGCCTTGGTCTGCTGTCCCTGTGCATCGGTTCCTGCGCCGGGCTCGGTAAGACCGAATGCTCCGAGTTTCTCGCCCTTTGCAAGGGGTACAAGATACTTCTCTTTCTGCTCGGGGGTTCCGAATGTCATGATGGGGTCTACACACAGTGAGGTGTGTGCGGATACGATAACTCCGCTGGTGCCGCAAACTTTTGAAAGCTCCTCAACACACATTACGTAAGTGAGAATATCGCAGCCCTGTCCGCCGAACTCCTTGGGAACGGGTATTCCGAGGAAACCGTACTTAGCCATCTTGTCTACGGTCTCTCTGGGGAACATTTCTTTCTCGTCTACTTCCTGAGCAAGGGGCTTAGCTTCATTCTCAGCAAACTCCTTGAAGAGGGTACGAGCCATTTCATGTTCTTTGTTCAAAGTAAAATCCATGACTTATTAATCCTTTCGTTTTTTATATTTACACAACGCATAAGCGTTAATTATCAGATCTTGTCAACAGCAGTCTTGGTTCTGTCTGCATTGTAAACATAGAATCCCTTGCCGGTCTTGCAGCCAAGGTTTCCGCCGCGAACCATCTTACGGATAAGAGGGCATGCTCTGTACTTGCTGTCGCCGGTCTCTTTGTAGAGAACATCCATGATAGCAAGGCAGATATCAAGTCCTACATAGTCGCCGAGCTCAAGGGGTCCCATGGGATGGTTAGCACCAAGCTTCATTGCGGAATCGATTCCCTCGATATCGGAAACGCCTTCCATCTTGATGAAAGCTGCTTCGTTGATCATGGGGATAAGGATACGGTTTACTACGAAACCTGCTGCCTCGTTAACCTGAACGGGAGTCTTGCCGATCTCTTCGGAGATCTTCTTGATCTTCTCTACAATGTCAGCGGGAGTGTTAACACCTGCGATAACCTCGATGAGCTTCATTCTGTCAGCAGGGTTGAAGAAGTGCATTCCTACTACGGGACGGTTTACTCCCTTTCCGATCTCGGTGATGGAAAGTGAAGAGGTATTGGATGCGAAGATGCAGTCAGCCTTGCAGATTGCATCGAGCTCCTTGAAGGTGGTCTGCTTAACAGTCATATCCTCGAATGCTGCTTCAACGATGAGGTCGCAGTCAGCACAGATATCCTCTTTAAGTCCGGGAGTGATAGATCCTGTGATCTTATCAACTTCTTCCTGAGTAAGCTTGCCTTTCTCTACGAGCTTTGCATAGCCCTTAACGATCTTGTCCTTTCCGCCCTCTGCCCATTCCTGCTTGATGTCGCAGAGTGCTACGGTGTAGCCGTCAATCTGGGCAAATGCCTTTGCGATGCCCTGGCCCATTGTTCCTGCGCCGATAACACCTACCTTCATATGTGCCTCCTTTTAATATAAAAATTATTCTTTAAAACGTCGTAAAGTCAGGGCCCCGTATAAAGGCCCTGACCATAAATCAGGCGTTCTTAAATTCTACTTTCTTAACCTTTGCGGGGTCGTCTTTCTTGCGAAGGAAATTAGCCATTCCTTCCTTCTGGTCGTAGCTTTCGAAGCAGTCACCGAAGAGCTTCTCTTCGATAACAAGTGCGGCATCGATGTCCACCTGAAGTCCGTCATTAATCGCCTTCTTGCAGTTTCTTACTGCGATAGGTGCATTGCCTGCGATGGTGCTTGCCATCTTAAGTGCTTCGTCCATAAGCTCAGCCTGAGGATATACTGCATTTACAAGACCGATGCGAAGTGCTTCGTCTGCCTTGATGTTTCTTGCGGTATAGATAAGCTGCTTAGCCATTCCTACGCCTACGGTTCTTGCGAGTCTCTGGGTTCCGCCGAATCCGGGAGTGATTCCGAGACCAACCTCGGGCTGTCCGAACATAGCGTTATCAGAGCAAATGCGGATATCACAGCTCATTGAAAGCTCACATCCGCCGCCGAGTGCGAATCCGTTAACAGCTGCGATAACGGGAACGGGAAGAGTCTCAAGCTTTCTGAAAACATCATTTCCCTTCTTGCCGAATGCCTCACCCTCAGCCTTGGTAAGGGTGCTCATCTCTCCGATATCAGCTCCTGCTACGAAGCTCTTCTCACCTGCGCCGGTAAGAACCACGGCTCTAACGACACCGGTGTCAATTCCGTCGATAACTGCATTGAGCTCATCGAGAACTGCAGAGTTAAGAGCGTTGAGTGCTTCGGGTCTGTTGATGGTGATAACAGCTACGCTGTCTTTTACCTCATAAAGTACAAAGCTCATATTGTCTCCTTATCATATCGTGCTCCCCGCACTAAGCGGGGAGTACGGTTTTATTAGTCTCTCTCAACGATAGTTGCGCATCCCATTCCGCCGCCGATGCAAAGGGTAGCGAGTCCCTTCTTGGCATCCTTTGCTTCCATCTCATGGAGAAGGGTTACGAGGATACGAGCGCCTGATGCTCCTACGGGATGTCCGAGAGCGATTGCGCCTCCGTTAGGATTGAGCTGCTTATCAACATCGATTCCGAGATCCTTGCCTACTGCTACGGACTGAGCTGCAAATGCCTCGTTAGCCTCGATGATGTCGAAGTCTTCGATCTTGTATCCGGCCTTAGCCATAACCTTCTTGGTTGCTGCAACAGGTCCGATACCCATTACTTCGGGACGAACACCTGCAAGAGCGCCTGCTACAAAAGTGGCCATGGGCTTAACGCCAAGCTCCTTAGCCTTCTCTTCGGACATAAGGATCATAGCTGCAGCACCGTCGTTGATTCCGGAAGCATTACCAGCGGTTACGAATCCGTCGGGATTGAGGGGCTTAAGCTTTGCAAGTCCTTCGATGGTCGATCCTGCTCTGGGGCCTTCGTCGGTATCGAAGATCACGGTCTCTTTCTTCTTCTTGACCTCAACGGGAACGATCTCCTTCTTGAAAGCGCCTGACTCGATAGCAGCGCAAGCCTTCTGCTGGGACTTAAGTGCGAACTCATCGAGCTCTTCTCTGGTGAGGTTCCACTCTCTTGCAACATTGTCAGCGGTTGTGATCATGTGATAGTCATTGAATGCATCCCAAAGAGCATCGTTAACCATGGTATCAACAAGACCGCCCTTGCTCTGGCTGGGCCGCATCATTCTGTATCCGTATCTTCCGTTGGGAAGTGCGAAAGGAGCCATGGACATGTTCTCCATACCGCCTGCTACTACGACATCGGCATCACCTGCCATGATCATCTGAGCAGCCTGGTTAACGCAGTTAAGACCTGATCCGCAAACTACGTTCATGGTAACAGCGGGAACCTCGATGGGAAGTCCTGCCTTGATAGTTGCCTGACGTGCTACGTTCTGTCCCTGTCCTGCCTGGATAACGCATCCCATGTAAACCTGATCAACGTCTGAAGGCTTGATTCCTGCACGGTTTACAGCCTCCTTGATTACGATAGCTCCGAGTTCAGCTGCGGGAATTCCCGAAAGGGATCCGCCCATTGTACCGATTGCGGTACGGCATGCACCTGCGATTACAACCTTCTTTGACATTTGTTTACCTCCGATTTTTATCTCATTAAATTAGATTAACTATTTCCGATTTTTGAGATTGTTATTTTTTTGTCAGACCAATTTGAATTGTACCATAGCCTTACCTTAAATACAATTGAAAAATATTGCGAATAGTAGTCTGAATCTATAACGGACACTATATTTTGTTTTTTTGCAAAAAAGCTTTCGATAAATATTTTTTTCACAAAAGAAAACATAAAAAAGGCAGCCTTCACACTGAAGACTGCCTTACAAATTCTATTCGTTTTTATGAGTTATACCTCGGGCTCGATAAGTCCGTATGTATCACCTTTTCTCTTATAAACCACATTGACCTGGTCGGTCTCTGCATTTATGAATACGTAGAAGTTATGTCCGAGGAGATCCATCTGCATGCATGCATCTTCGGGATACATGGGCTTGATCTCGAATTTCTTGCTTCTTACGATCTTGATGCCTTCATCTTCGACCGTATCAGCGGGAGCAAAGTCTGCGAGGTCGCCGGAAGCCTGATGTCTGTCGATGATCTTGTTGCGATACTTCTTGAGCTGTCTTTCGATGATCTCTTCAACCAGATCGATCGATACATACATATCGCTGCTTGCCTGCTCGGAACGGATGATGGTTCCTTTTACGGGGATCGTCACTTCAACCTTCTGCTCTTCTCTTACGACTGAGAGAGTTACATGAGCCGTTGTATCCTCGTCAAAATATTTTGACAGCTTGCCGATCTTATCTTCTACGGCAGCTTTGAGTCCGGGTGTTACAGTGGTGTTCTTACCGATGATGACAAATTTCATATACATCCCTCACCTTCTATGTGATTTTCGCATAGGCTTTCAGGTGCACGCTCTACGGTCTTTGTCTTTTTCCGGCCATCAGTGCGGGAAGGTTTGATGCCTGCCTTTTTGCTCTTTGCGTTGAAAATATATTACCATATCGGAAAACGTTTTTCAATTAAAAGAGGCATTTTTCAGAGAAACTTTAATCCTCGAAATATCCCTTAAATACTGCTCTTATCCCTTTCTCGAAATCCTCAAATCCTTCGGGAAAAGAACCCGCTCCCTGAGCCCAGAGAATGTTTCCGTCTTCATCTTCCGCTTCAAAAGAAAAACCGGAAACCGATGATTCGTCAAACTCGTCGAATCCGTCCCATTTCCTGACTCCGCAGTCATTTATCAGCTTAACGACTTCATCCCACTCAGCCTGTGAAATACCGACCTCGATTATCGGGTCGCCCATTTCGTCATACCAGACCATCTCGGGTCCTTCGTCGCTCTGTGCGAGAAATACCGAATAAGTATCTTCCTCGGTCTCAGCCATATTCTCAAATCTTATGGAAAAAAAGCCTGTATCAGCCATGTAAACCTCCCGGGAACCCCGTTTTCTTTTTCATAAATTATAACACACGGTACATACTATAATGCGACGGAATATGCGAATTCTTGTTAATTAATTATTTATTATAGACATCATTATAAAATTGTCAGATAATCATAAGACAAGTTATAAAACAAAGAGAGGATAAAGTATGAACATAATTAAAAACGCTTCAATGAAAGTAAAACTATTCGCTCTGTCACTGCCTCTTATTATTGCCGTAATCCTGTCCGTCTTAATGGCCAGTTACAAGATTGACACCACTGCCAAGGAAGTAACCGGGCTTTATTATGACAAGCTTTATACCATTAACACAAATCTGATCAATG
>Ga0255343_1005818_pt1 | contig 11301 bp, 10 predicted proteins | sample wastewater_treat_4_FD_192413 | JGI IMG/M metagenome (GOLD analysis project Ga0255343, IMG submission 192413) | Wastewater microbial communities from Lulu Island WWTP, Vancouver, Canada - plant16 | ecosystem: Engineered > WWTP > Wastewater > Unclassified | place: Canada: Vancouver, British...
GAAACGTTATACGAAACAGCCACAAAATTAATGACCCGGCGTCCATGCCGGGAATTAGTGGAAATAAATTTAACGTTTTAGGAGGTATATGTGGCATTATTAGATCATAACGGCGAAAGTGAATTACCGTTTAGCAAAGATAAAGTGTTTGATGCTTTATCTATTGCAATTCCAAGTATTAAAGGAATGAAAATTGAAACTTCTGATAAACTGTTAGGAAGAATAACTGTAAAAGCTGGAATGAGTTTATTCAGTTGGGGAGAAAACATTCCTATTCAATTAACATCAATTTCCGAAGAACGGACAAAAATTCAAATTACGTCTTCGCCAAAAACTGGTGTTATGTTCGGTGGTGCTTTTGATATGGGCAAAAATCGAAAGAATATCGAACAAATCCTATTAGCTACATCTTCAGTGCTGTCGAATAATCAAGTTATTCAGACAACGCAAACTACAATTGAGCAGAAGGAGAAAATTATGTCAGAACAAGTAAAGAAAGGCTTTAATTGGAAATATCTGATTCCCTTTTATGGATTTTATTTAATTTATAAATCAGATGATGTAAAAAAAGGAATGTCATATTTTCTTAATGTAGTAGTTACATTAATTATTATTGGAATTATCGGCGGTGATGAAAACAAAACATCATCATCGGCAACAAATGCTCAAAATCAAACCGCTACCGCTGAAGTAAAAGTAGAAGCAACTACAGGTAAATTTTCTAAAGAAAACTATAATAAAATAAAGAATGGTATGACGCAAGCTCAAGTAAAAGAAATTTTGGGTGATCCAGATAGTACTAGTGAATCAGAAATGCCAGGTTTTGGTAAAACTGATATGTGGCATTTTCAAGATACTTCAATAATGACAAACACCATTGAAGCTTGTGAAATATATTTTCAGAATGGTAAAGTTAATATGAAGAATTGGTTAAAGTTATAGGTAATTCAAAACGCTTCTCTATAAAAAGAGAGGCGTTTATTTTTTTCAGCTTTTTCGGCATCCTTGCCTCAAAGCGAATAAATATACAGTGATGTGGCTGCATCGTATAACAAAGCTTATGCGCTTCACTCCCTGCCGGTCGTTCGGGCTGCGCCAAATCGCGGCGAAAAGACAGCCGCGACTTCGCATAAGCAAAACGTTATATGAAATCGCATCGCACTTTAAGGATTAAAGGCTGCCGCCATCCATGACGGCTTTAGATATATAAAATTGTTTTATATCACTATCTTATAATTGATTAAAAAATCTAAGGAGAATAAAATGAATATAAAAACAAACCTTTTAATTGTATTGTTAGTAAGTTTAACAATGAGTTTTGTTTTTGCACAAGATAATTCTAGTATTTCTAAATCAATAAATGCAAACAATGATACTATAGATCTCTCCAATGAAAAGAATAGTAATAATTTGGAAAACGATACAGCTGAAGATGAAATAAAAGAAGTGGTTGAAGAGAAAAAAACTATTTTATTCCCCGTAAATCTTCAAGGCTCGTGGATTGTTGAATTAATGTCAACTGATGGAGGAAAAACTGCTGGTTTGGCCAAGAATGCATTAGGATGGGATCTACCAAATCATAAACTTTGTATTATTTATCCTGATAAAATGGTAGATCAATTTAATGAGAAATTTAATGTAACAAAAATTGAGTTTCCTTCAAATAATCCACAAAAGTACTACGCTATATTTTATATTGGTAATACAAATAAGTGGATTGTGAATTATCAAAATAATTCAAAAATTTTATTAAAAATATACGAAATTCAAGAAGATGATTCTGAAATAGAAACAAGTAGATTTCAAATAAAAATAAAAAGATTGATAAAAACTAGTATGGGATTAATGGAAAATAATGATTAAATAATTTGTATTGCAACAATTGAATAAAATCGCAATTCAAATTATTTATCAAAAAATTTCTTATTTGCTAGTTTCTAATTTTTTTTCAACTAATTCAACAAGCTCTTTGTGTCTTTTATCGTCTTTATTATCTTTTACCATTATTAACGCATGTATTAAACCTGGTACATAAAAAAGTAATGTTAAAATAAAATTAAGAATTGCTTGTACGGGTTTTCCGCAAAATAGAACAGCAAGCGGTGGACATAAAATAGCAACTAAATATAGAGAAATACTACGAAGAATAAAAGCAACTATAATGATAATTCCAATTAATATTATTAGTTCACCAAAACCGGGCATTGAAAACCTCCTTTTTTGTTAAAAGAAATATTAAAAATAAAATAATGTCAAGATTTTTATAAAAGAATTGATAATAAATATTCTATACTATATTTTAGTTTTCGCCGTCCATGGCTCAAACATATTTTTGAAATCCATGCGATGCGACTTCATATAACAAAGCTTATGTGCTTCACTCCCTGTCGGTCGTTCGGGCTGCGCCAAATCGCGGCGAAAAGACTGCCGCGACTTCACATAAGCAAGGCGTTATACGAAACAGCCACAAAATTAATGACCCGGCATCCGTGCCGGGAAAAGAAAAAATTACTTATTTATTGTAAATATTTATTATTCAGTTTCAGTAGGGCATCCAAGATTGAAGTCATATTAATAATTGAATTTATTTGTTCTTATTATTTGATTAAAGAAGCAGAAATAGTTGATGGATTAATTCAACTAAAATTCAATCTGATTGTTTATCATCAGTGAGTTCAGTAATTTCGTAATGTGTTGTAAAGCAAAATTATGTATAAAAAAATAGAAGGAGAGAGTGTGATGAAAAAATATTTGATTCTTTTTTGTGCTGTTTTGTTTTTAATGATTTCCGGTAGTCTTTCGACTAAAACGGTGAGTCAGGTAAAATCAGAGAAAGATGAAATACGTTTACCTAACGGAGAATTACCATTTGGTATTAATTATTCCTTTTCAAGTAATGAAACTTTAGCCACATTAAAAGCAAAAAACCCGGACGTAATATTCAACCCAGACGAAGTATTCAACCAGCAATATGAAAAAGAGGGTGGCTTTTGTGTTAAAGCTGAAATAGGAGAATATCCAATTATAACTAAAGCAAGTTTTACATTTAAAAAAGGACGTTTGTGGTTTGTTCAAATAAATAAAAAAGGTGCCGCTCTTGATGTTTACGAACCGTTGGTTGAAAAATATAAAAAAATATATGGTAAGCCGAAAGAGTCAACACCATTACAACCCGATAGTAAAGGTACATTTGCCGCAATGACTTCTTGGGACAATGACAAGATATTAGTCATATTAGTCGTAGCAATACCGCAATATGGTGATGAACTCCCATTTGTATTGAATATCCAATCTAGGAAGTGAGTTATGTAAGCCAAAAGCTTTCGAAAAAAATAATCAACAAACTCTTTTTCCACAAAGTGAACTTTTATGATTGTGAAGGAAGAAATGCTACTTGCAACTATTATTCTTTGAGATAAAATGTATTTGTAAACAATTTAATATTAAAGAAAAAATAGGTTTCAATTTTTAATAGCAAAAATCTATAGTAAGCTTTTCGACGTCCTTGTCTCAAAGCCATAAAACTTTTCACTAATGCGGCTGCAGCGTATAACAAAGGCTATAACGCTGCGCCGGAGTACCGGCTTGGGCTACGCCACATTGCGGCAAACGACCGCCGCAACGTCGTATAGCCAAGACGTTGTGCGAAATGCAGAGCGCCAAACTTATTGTGAAAGGAATATTTATTGAGAATATATTTCTTAACCCTGCCCCCAAGACGCCCGCCGTCCGTGGCGGGCTGAAGAAAAAGAGGAATACTGATATGATACACATTAGGAAGGCTTAAATATGGCAGAAAAAGAAGCAAAAGCACGGATAAAGATCAACAAACTCCTTGAAGAAGCTGGTTGGCGTTTCTTTGACAATGAGGTTGGAAAGGCAAATATTCTCCTTGAAAACAATGTCAAAATCACCACAGAAAAACTAAACGAGTTTGGAGAAGATTTTGAAAAAACCGAAAATGGCTTTATAGATTTTTTGCTTCTCGATGAGCAAGGCTTTCCGTTTATCGTACTGGAGGCAAAAGCTGAAGATAAAAACCCCCTTTTTGGCAAAGAACAAGCTCGGCGTTATGCCGTCTCACAGAACTGCCGTTTTATCATTCTATCGAATGGAAACATTCACTACTTCTGGGATCTGGAAAGGGGTAATCCTCACATCATAAGCCGTTTCCCTTCTCCCGAAACGGTAAAGGGATATTCTACGTTTAAACCGGATAGAGAGAAACTCATCAACGAAACTGTGAACAAAGATTACATTGTACTGACTCAGAAACCGGATTATTTCAACGACCCATCTTATAAAAATGAAGCAACCCGTAAAAACTACATTGAATTAAACAAACTACGGTTTTTAAGAAAGTATCAAATTAGAGCAGTCAACGCGATTCAAAATGCCGTTAAGCAAGGCAAAGACCGGTTTTTGTTTGAAATGGCTACAGGTACAGGAAAAACACTTGTGTCTGCAGCGGTAATCAAGTTATTCCTGCGAACTGGCAATGCGCGAAGAGTTTTATTTCTGGTAGATCGACTTGAACTTGAAGATCAGGCATATAAAGCGTTTGTCGCTTATCTTAAAAATGATTATAAAACGGTTATTTACAAAGAAAGCCGCGATGATTGGAGGAAAGCGGAAATTGTTGTGTCAACGGTTCAGACTTTTTTAGCAAAGAACCGTTATAAAAGGTTGTTTGCCCCTGATGATTTTGACCTTGTGATTTCGGATGAAGCCCATCGCAGTATTGGCGGTAATAGCAGAGCAGTTTTTGAATACTTTATTGGTTATAAACTTGGTTTAACGGCAACTCCAAAAGATTATCTGAAACATATTGATGTTTCTGAACTTGGTGAAAATGACCCCCGCCAGCTTGAAAGGCGCCTGCTTCTGGATACCTACAAAACATTCGGTTGTGAAAATGGCGAGCCTACCTTCCGCTATTCTCTTGTTGATGGTGTTAAGGATGGATTTCTTGTTAATCCTGTTGTTGTTGACGCAAGAACAGAAATTACCACACAGCTTCTTTCAGACCAGGGGTATTCCGTCATTACGCAAAATGATGACGGAGAAGAGGTTGAAGAGACTTTTATCCAAAAGGATTTTGAAAAAAAGTTCTTTTCAGAAAATACCAACAGGGCTTTTTGTAGAGCTTTTTTAGAGAATGCCTACAGAGATCCGATAAGCGGTGAGATTGGAAAAACCATTGTCTTTTGTGTTTCGCAAAATCATGCAGCAAAAATCACACAGATTTTAAATGAAATGGCTCATCAAATGTTTCCGGGTAAATACAAATCGGATTTTGCCATTCAGGTAACATCACGAATTCCTGACGCTCAACAGTTCACGATTAATTTTACAAACAACAGACTTTCAGGCACCGGGAATTTTAACCCATCCTATAAAACCAGTAAAACCCGTGTTTGTGTCACTGTGGGGATGATGACCACAGGGTATGACTGCCCGGACATACTTAACCTTTGCCTGATGCGGCCAATATTCTCGCCAACTGATTTTATTCAGATTAAGGGTAGAGGAACAAGAAAATATAACTTCGCCATAGATATCATTGACCCGCAATTGAAAAGTCAGATAGGCGAAAAACAAAAAGAAAACTTTAAGATGTTCGATTTCTTTGCCAACTGCGAGTATTTTGAAGAAAAGTTTAATTATGATGAAGTTTTGAAACTTCCAAAGACAGGCTCAGGCGAGTCAACCGCATCCGAAGTGCGTGAACCATCCGGAATTGATAGCTATGAAAGCTCAAGGTCAGACCAGATAACCAAGCTCGAACATTCTGCCGTTGGACCAGACGGTATGAAAATTGACCGCATGTATTTCCAGAAGTTTGAGAAGACTATCATCGCGCACCCTGTGCTTAGAGAGCAGGCTGAAGCCGGTAAATGGGATGAACTCATGGCATACCTTGAAGAGCATATTCTCAATAAACCCGAAGAATACTTTACCCTTGAAAAACTCCGATCTTCCATCCAGATTGACCGCCGTGTATCTATGCGGGAAATCATCGAAAAAATTTTCGGCATGATTCCGTATTTCAAGACAAAGAATGAACTGCTCGACGAAGAGTTTGACAAGTTTGATAGCAGATATTTACCAAAAGAAGAATATTTTATCTACGCAAAAACTGTTTTCAAGGCATATATTCTTGATGCGGAATTCAGAGCCATTATAGATGATAAGAATTTTGCGTTATTAAATATTTCTCCTTACGGTGAGGCATTCATGAAATTACCGCCAGAACTGCGGGACGCAATACCAGAATACATAAAAGACTTTGTGCCACTTAATAAATTTATAGCGTAATATATAAATAAACAGGATAAACAGGAAGTTTAAGATATGAAATATGAGCGTATAACAGAACAGATTTTAGGATGTGCTTTTGAGGTGATTAACGAGCTTGGAGCAGGTTTTCTTGAGTCTGTGTATGAAAAAGCCTTGACGATTGCCTTAAAAGATAAAGGATTCTCAGTTATGAATCAATATCCAATAAATGTTTATTTTAGGAACAAGGTTGTTGGAGAATTTTATGCAGACTTATTTGTTGATAATAAAGTAATTGTTGAACTAAAAGCTGTAAAAACGATTTTACCTGAGCACAAGGCACAGGTCATCAATTATTTAAAAGGCACTGGCATTGAAGTAGGATTGTTAATAAACTTTGGCCATCAGAAACTAGAATATCATCGTTTTTATTTGCCGGGAAGTACAAACGAGGAAAATAAACAGGATAAACACGATGATTAGGATATGAGAATATTAAAATGAAGCGAATGATTTATTTTGTAGCAAAAATCCTGAATATCCTAAAAATCTTGTTAATGTAAAAGGAAATAAATTATGTTAGACAACGAAACCAAACGACGCATTGATACTGCCCGCGATATTCTTGTAGGCAAAGTACCAGACCCTAAAAGTCAGGTAGAGCAGATAACCATTGCCCTTATCTACAAGTTTATGGACGACATGGACAAGGAAGCAGTTGAACTTGGTGGAAAACCAAGCTTTTTTGTCGGCGATTATGAACGCTACGCTTGGAGCAAAATATTTGACCCCCGCATTGGCGGTTATGAAATGCTGAATCTCTATGCAGAAGCCATTACAAAACTCAATCAAAACCCGAATCTTCCGCAGCTATTCCGTGATATTTTTAAAAACGCCTATCTGCCCTACCGTGACCCAGAAACTTTAAAACTTTTTTTGAAAACCATCAATGAATTTTCCTATGACCATTCCGAACGGCTGGGTGATGCTTTTGAATATCTCCTTTCTGTCCTTGGAAGTCAGGGCGATGCGGGACAGTTCAGAACTCCACGGCACATTATTGATTTTATGGTGCAGGTAGTCAATCCGCAAAAGCATGAAACGATTTTAGACCCTGCATGCGGTACTGCCGGGTTTCTCATTTCATCCTACAAACACATTCTCAAAGAAAACTGCAAAAAAATACCCGGTGATTTACTCACTCCAGAAGAGCGAAAAAAGCTCCTGACCAATTTTAAGGGGTATGATATTTCGCCTGATATGGTGAGGCTTTCGCTTGTAAATATGTATCTCCACGGTTTTGTGCAGCCGCAGATTATCGAATACGATACGCTCACCAGCGAAGACCGCTGGAATGAATACGCCGATGTCATTCTTGCCAATCCGCCGTTTATGACTCCGAAAGGTGGCATCAAACCCCATAAAAGGTTTAGCGTGCAAAGCAATAGAAGCGAAGTGCTTTTTGTGGATTACATTGCCGAGCATCTCACCCCAACAGGGAGAGCTGCGGTTATTGTACCGGAGGGCATTATTTTTCAAAGTGCTACGGCGTATAAAACACTGCGGAAAATGCTTGTGGAAAATTATCTCTATGCTGTTGTATCGCTCCCAGCAGGAGTTTTTAATCCCTATTCCGGTGTCAAGACTTCGATTCTTTTGATGGACAAACAGCTTGCGAAGAAAACAGATTCAATCCTTTTTGTAAAAATCGAGAATGACGGTTTTGATCTGGGTGCCCAGAGGCGGGAGATTGACAAGAACGACCTGCCCGAGGCAGTGACGTGCTTGAATGAATGGAAAAAAGCGATATTAAATAAACAGGATTTACAAAAATTACAAAATTCACAGGATAAACAGGATTCACAGGATAAACAGGATAAACAGGATAAACAGGATAAACAAAATAAAAATGTAGAAAATCATGATAATCCTGATCATCCTGTTCAATATTTTGGTGGAAGAAGTTATGCCTTACTGGTAAAGAAAGAAAAGCTAGCAGAAAACGGAGAATATAACCTGACGGGGGAGAGATATAAAATCGTTGAAACAAGGAAACATCAGAAATGGCCGATGGTGAATATTGGAGATATTTGTGAAGTATTAAATGGATTCGCTTTCAAAAGTGAAAAATACGTAAATGAGGGCATAAGAGTAATTCGTATAACAAATGTTCAAAAAGGCAAAATAATTGACAATGATCCTAAATTTTACCCTTTAACTGATCTCAATGAGATTGAACGTTTCATTTTAAAAAAAGGTGATTTGTTACTTTCACTAACTGGAAATGTTGGAAGGGTTGGTCTCATTTCTGAGTCCCTTCTTCCAGCGGCATTAAATCAACGTGTGGCTTGTTTACGAGTGACTTCAGAAAAGATATTACATTCTTACTTATATTCTATTTTGAATACTGATTTGTTTGAGAATTCGTGCATAGATGCTGCAAGTGGTGTTGCTCAAAAAAATCTAAGCACTGAGTGGGTAAAAAAGTTCAAAATCCCACTCCCGCCTATCGAAGTCCAACGAGAGATTGTAGCCGAGATAGAAGGCTACCAGAAGCTGATTGACGGCTGCCGTCAGGTAGTCGATTCGTGGAAACCGGATATCATAGGTTATTTGGATGATGAATTAAAAAAGTATCTTAATGAAAATCCGGAACGTCGCCCTGAGCTTGTCGAAGGGTGGCCGATGGTGAAGCTGGGGGAGGTGTGTGATGTTAGGGACGGAACACATGATAGTCCGAAGTATATCCAAGACGATGGCTATCCATTAATTACATCCAAAAATCTCAAAGATGGTTACATAGATTTTACAGATGTAAATCTTATTTCTAAGGAAGATATAGAGAAAATCAATGAACGTTCATTTGTTGATGATGGAGATATTATCATGCCTATGATTGGTACGATTGGAAATCCAGTAATTGTAAAAAAGGACCGAGATTTTGCCATAAAAAATGTTGCGTTGATAAAATTCAAACCTGATTCACAAGTTATAAATAAATATCTAAAAGAAGTTCTTGATTCCGAATTATTTAATAGTAACTTTCAAAAGCAATCTTCAGGTTCAACACAAAAATTTATCTCTTTGGGCTTTATTCGAAATTTGGAAATTCCACTACCACCCCTCAAAGTTCAACAGACGATCGTTGCTAAAATTGAATCCGAACGTAAAGTCATCGACGGCTGCCGGGAGCTCATAAAAACCTACGAAGAAAAAATCAAACGTGTCATCGATAAGGTTTGGGGGGAGTGATACGGTCGCTTCGATACGGACTCCGTCCTACTCAGCGACCGATATTGAAAGGTCGTTGAGTAGCTCCGAAGGAGCGTATCGAAACGACCATGATAAGGGAAAAGCAAGATGGCTTACATGTATATTTTAAAATGTGCTGATGGAACATATTATACCGGGAGCACTGTTGATCTTGAAAAAAGATTACAGCAACACCAGTGCGGTGAAGGAGCAAATTATACTAAAAAGCGACTTCCGGTTGAATTAATTTACTATGAGGAATATTCTCGTATTGACGAAGCTTTTTATAGAGAAAAACAAGTGCAGGGTTGGAGCAGGAAGAAAAAAGAGGCATTAATGACTGAAGATTTTGAATCATTAAAAAGGTTGGCTAAAAAAATATGGAGAAAAAATCAATGAGATGCTTTCCTGTGTAGAAGCCATTCAAGAGCAATCAAGACCGATTATCGAAAAAGCTTTTCACGCATTTCTTATCGAAAGTCAGAACCCTGATGAAAGAGAATTCCTTGATGATGAAAGTCAGATAAAAGAGATATTTGTACATGGGAATTACCTCTCTTTTGAAGATATTAAAATCGCGCAGCACTATGATATTTCTGTTTTATCAGGTGAGATAGGCTTTGCGAATATTCAGAGCCTTTCGCAAACACTGTATGATTTATACAAGGAAGAAAAATGAAGACCGCCTACGCACGTCACTTCGGCAAGCTCAGTGCAACGCCTGTGCTTCGGCGGATGAGGGGCGGGGTTAACAAATGAATACAAAAACCGAAGAGGCGCTCTGCCCATCGCACAACAGCGTGTATATGCCATTGCTCCGCAACAGCACATACACGCGAACCGTTATATGAAAGCGGCGCGCTTAACTTTTTTTCTTTTTTCTGTTAAAACGGCCGTCCTGGCCGCCTTATTCTAACAAGATAAATATAAAATTCTCACCGCCTTCGGAAAAACCTACCAGAGGTGAGAAAGTTGTACATGTTTGATCTGAAAATAAATCAGATGCGGGTCACGGTGAAGCAATGAACAGTTAAAAGTGAATAATTAACGGTAAATAGATGCTATATCATTTCATAATCAGCTTATTCTTTTGACTTCTTTACTGTCGATATAAGCATTTTAAGAATTTCAGTGTTATGCTCTAACATTTTTTGTGCGGTAACATCATCAATAAACGAGGTGTCTCTGAGAAGCATAAGCCAGTATTCAGTTTCGGCCGCTTCTTTTAATGCGATACTCATCTTGCTCGTAAAATCCGCTTTTGATTGGGCGAACTCAGCCTCACGAATGTTTGCGCCTATGGAAGTGCCTGATTTCAGTAACTGATTAATAAGAACATATTCCTTATTTTCAGAAGCCAGCTTTTTACTAAGTTTCACAATTTCAATAGCCAGAGCGTAACTTTTGTCTTTTAAAGGATTTTCATTTTTCATCTATTTTTTTTCTTATAAATTAACGGTAAAACTCTCATATAGTAAAAAAAATCCGCCATCGGCGGATTTTTTTTAAAATTATTCATTGTTCATTATTAATTATTCACTACCCCTCACTGAGTCCTCGCAAAGCGGAAGCCTATGTACCCGCTCACGTTGGTCGGTGCCCAGTAGAACCAGTAGCCGACCTGCATGCTATCAGCAGTATTGCTAAAGTTGCCGCCCCGCGCCACGCGATGCAAATTGCTCGCTGTAAAACACCACTCCCACACATTACCGCTCATATCATAAAGGCCAAGTGTCTCGCTTCAGGCAAAACGGGACAAGATTGCTTCGC
>Ga0255343_1005819_pt1 | contig 11297 bp, 12 predicted proteins | sample wastewater_treat_4_FD_192413 | JGI IMG/M metagenome (GOLD analysis project Ga0255343, IMG submission 192413) | Wastewater microbial communities from Lulu Island WWTP, Vancouver, Canada - plant16 | ecosystem: Engineered > WWTP > Wastewater > Unclassified | place: Canada: Vancouver, British...
TCACCGAGACCGTCGCCTTCCGTACGATTCAGGCGATGGTCCAACCCACGCAAAAGACCCTGTTAAATGCCGCAGTTCTGAACTGGCAGCAGGCGCACATCACGATATTCACGCCGGACCCTGTAAAGAACGGCGAACTAGTCGAATACGCCGGGGCAGACTACAGGATCGTGCAGGTCAACAACTGGCTTGACTACGGATATATCGAGGCCATATGTGAGGCCACCAATGCCGCATTGGTCGCAGAAACAATCACACCGCCGGGAGGGCCATAATGCCAAGCCCGGCAGTCAGAACCGCCCTGGTCGTCCGTGACCTGCTCGGTGTGGACGAATCCACCATCCGGATTGGTCGGTTGGATTGGGAGCGGGAAACGTTCGACACCGAGATAATCGCAGTTGATGTCCTCGGAACTGCCACGGCGGTTTTCCAGGGGCAACGATACGATGGCACTGCTGAACAATTGCAGCAAGTCGCAACTTACCGGGTGCCGATGGTGATTGACTTTTTTGGTCCGGATGCGTTCGGGCGGGCTGCACGGTTCAGGCTCGCCATGCAGACCGAAAAGGCCCAGGCACTGCAAGCCGAGCATCAAATCACCCTTGGCCACGTCGCCACCCTGAATGACCTATCCGGCCTTGTAGGGACACAGCGGACCGGGCAGGTGCAGGCGACACTAACGGCGCTTTACACAACGGCCCAAACCGACGATGTGAAGCGAATCGACACAACAACCCTTGATTTTCTATGGAGTAAATGACTATGGCCGACATTAGCAAAATCGTAAACGTCGCCTTGATTCCGGAGGGCAAAGCTGCCCAGCCCGCGAACATGAACGACGTGTCAATCCTAACCAAGGAGCAAGGCGTTCTGTCCACGGCGGAACGTTATCGGTCCTACCGTTCGGCGTCGGCTGTTTTGGCCGATTTCGGAGCATTGTCCGAGGTCACAGAGTTTGCCAACACCATTTTCGCCACGTCCCCAAACGCTACCCAGTTCGGCGGCTCGCTGATTGTCGGGTATTGGCGAGGGGATGCAGAAGAAGTCACACCTGCCACCAGCGGCAAGCTCACCGGGGAAGACATTGACCCAGCTGCCGCACTTCTGGCCTTGCAGTCAATCAGCGACGGGACAATGAACATTGCCATTGATGGGGCAGTCGTCGCATTGTCTGCCTTGGACTTCACCGGGGCCGTGACCATGGCCGATGTCGTTTCCCTGCTGTCAATCGCCGGGGCAACCGTTGAATATGACGCCGGGACATTCACTGTGGCCAGCATTTCGACCGGGGCAGCCTCCACTGTCGGGATTGCCACTGACCCGGGAACCGGAACTTTCATCGGGACCATCCTGGGATTGACCGCCGGGGCCGTGCCTGTCGATGGTGTTGATGCCGAGATTCTGCCGCCGGAAACTAAGCTGGAGGGCGTCGCAGAAGTCCGGGCCGCCGTCGAATTCCGGGGAGCGGCCTTTATCGACCCGATTGATGATGCCGATGTCCTGGGTCTGGCAACCTGGGCAAAGGCCAACGGCTGCTTGATGTATGAAACTTTCGGGCAACCGGCCTATTTGGTCAAAATGCCCGGCAACCCGGTCTGGGATGTCGCCATGGCCGGTTTGTCCAATTTCCGATGCCTGTATTCCGCCGCAAACAACCGAAAACTTGCGGCGTCGTACATGGCCAGGGCTCACACGGTCAACTTTGCCGCCTCGAATTCAGCAATGACAATGCAACTCAAGACCTTGGCCGTCCCTGCCGAGACATACAGTGATACGGTCATGGAGGCCGCCGCCGCCGTGGGTCTTGACGTGTACACCACAATCAAGGACGTTCCCGTCGTCGTTTGCTCGATGGCCAATGATTTTGTGGACAATGTGTATAATTTGATCGCCTTCATAAGTCACGTCCAAACCGACCTTTTCAACGTGTTGAAGGCGACCGGGACCAAGATTCCGCAGACCGAAAAGGGAGTCTTGGTGCTGATTGACCAGGGCGAGAAAACGTCCAGGCAGTTCGTGCGGGCCGGGGTGTTTGGACCGGGGGAATGGGCAAGCCCGGACTATTTCGGGGATGACATCGAGACTTTCAAGGCCAACATCCGGGAGTTCGGTTTTTACTGGCTGGCTGGCAGTCTGGCCGACCAATCACAGGCCGACCGTCAAGCCCGAAAGTCCCCAGTGTTGCAGTGCGCGGTCAAAAACCAAGGGGCAATCCACAGCGTTGATGTGATCATCAACTTCAACATCTAATAGGAGGCGACCATGAGTGTTATTGTTTATCCGAGCGGTGCTTCTACCTTGATCTTGAACGGTTTCGCTTTCACGGGATTTGCCGAGGGCAGTGAAATCGCCTTAGAACCGTTGAACCCACTGTCCGAGGCCAGCATCAGCCAGGATGGCGGGATGTCCATCAATGAACGGATTGACCGGGACGTGTACGACCTGACGATCCGCTTGCAGCGCAATTGTCCCGATGACGCAATGGTCAACCTGTGGCGAAATGCCCCGGGTATCATGGTGTTCGACGGCTCGCTGAAATGCCCCATGATTCGGGACGGCAAGCCAACCACCGAAAGTTGGCAGTTCTCCACTGTGCGAATCACGACACAGCCGGGGTCCGACGTGAACAACCAGGACGCCGAAAATGTCAGCGAATGGAAGTTCAACATACGGGTCGGGCGGAGGATGGTCTAATGTCACCAATTGACGAGCTCCAACGAATCAACGAGACTGGCAAGATGACCATCAACGGCCGTGAGTATGCCTTTACGGCCATGAGGCACAAGGAGCGGCGGAAAGTGTTCGCTTTTTTTACCTCGATTAGGGGCCAGCTCGAAGAAAACAGTTTCGCCTTCATGGACGAACCAAAATTCGATGAAATCATGGGGGTAATCGAAAACCTAGTCACGTTCGACGGGTCGCTGCTGTCCCGGTTGGGAACACACTGGGACCTATACTCCCAAGATTTCATCGAATTCGTGGTAACGGCGATGGGGGTGATGTCATACCCTTTTTTGGTCGGCAGCCGTACCGGCTCGCAATCGGCAGGCGTCCCCAGGGAGAAAATCTAATCCGGTTTACCAACCTGGATGACGACAGGATCACGACGCTGGCCTTGGTCAGGGCGGGTTACGGCTCATTGGCAGAAATCGAGGCACTAGACACGCCGGACTTCCTGGATTTAGTCGAATTCGAGGCCATGACCCGGGACCTGGAGTTCCACGCGGCCAAGCAGGGGTCAAAGGGGCAGTGATATGGGCGTCCTAACAAACGAAGTTGTGACCGTCTTTAGTTTCTCCGGCCAACTGAACAAGCTCAAAAATTACAACGAGATGGCAGACAAAGCCCTGAAACAGGCCGGGGCTTTGTCTGCCGCCCTGCTAGGGGCTACCACCGGGGCCGCAGTCTGGGCAAATAAAATGTTGGACGGGGTCACAGCGTCGCACAACTTCGCACGGGCGCAGGGCTTGACCGTCGAACAGCTCCAGGCCCTGCAATGGGCTGCAGAATCGACCGGGGGCAGTGCCGAGGCCCTGAACATGTCAATCAACCAGTTAGGTCAGCGAATGGGCAAATACGCCCAACTTGGCACCGGTGAGGTGGCCAGGGCATTCCAGGCGATGGGGGTAGCCGTCAAGGACGCCAACGGGAAGTTGCGCCCCACCGTTGATGTCCTGTCTGATATCGCCGAAGCGTCCAAGGGGATGGACGCACAGTCTCGGGCAAATTTGGCGCAACAACTGGGGATTGATAAGACCGTCCTGGGACTACTCAAGGAGGGTGCCGGGGGGATTGCCGCACTGACTGCCGAGGCCACGTCCTGGGGACTGGTGTCGAGCGAGCAAGCAGCGAGGGCCAACGAATTCACTAAGTCCCTGACCGCCTTAAAATTCCAGGCCAAGACCGTTGCCCAGCGTCTAGCGATCGAGATGCTGCCAGCCATGAATGATTTACGGCAAACATTGCAAGACCTTTTGAAAGACAACAAGCAGTGGCTGGACAAAGGGCTAGGCAAAATCGGTGAAGCAGCGAAGCAAGCCGTCGCCTTCCTCAAGCGAATGGCCCCAATCCTGGCCGTAATCGGTGTTGCGCTGCTGGTGGCATTTGCGCCCGTTTCCCTGATGACAATCGGGATCATTGCCGCAATCTTGGCCATTGATGATCTGATTGTTGCCTTCAAGGGCGGCGAATCGGTCATAGCCAAGTTTTTTGACTCGTTCGGGGTGGATATCCGACCGGGCCTGCAGGATGCGGTCCAATTCGTCAAAGACCTGTTTGCCGAAATCGTGGCCTTCGGGAAGGCCCTGTTGCCGCCGATAATTGAATTCGTCAAGGCAGTTATCCCGGCGGTTATCGACATTGGCCGGGCCATCGGTGCAGTGTTTGGGTATTTTATCAATGTTTTCCAGGGCGTCATGGCCTTATTCCGGGGTGACACCGTCGCTGCGAAGGAATTTTTCAAGCGGGCGTTCGGCAGTGCCATCAACTACGTCAAATCGTTAGTCTCTGGCCTGGGTAAATTTACCAAGGCGGTATTTACGGCGGTTGGTAATTTTATTAAAATGCTACTGCCTGACTCATTCGGGAAGGCCATCGATGCACTTGTCGGGATAGGGACGTCATTTATTGACGTTATTTGCAACCTATTTACCGGTAATTTTGAAGGGGCCTGGGATGCGTTGAAAGATATGGCAGCGAACGCCGTGGGTTTTATCGGTGAGCTATTTAAGGGGCTCTGGGCCGGGATCAAGGCGATGTTTTCGGGCCTGGGTCACCTAATCATGGATGCGGCCCGGGCGGTGTTGCCAGACTGGGCAGTCAATTTGTTGGGCGGCGACAAGTCGATTACGCCCGAGACCATCCAAGGATTGCCTGATGTGTCCCCTGCTGATTTCGGGGTATTACCTGACCGGATAAAGGGACCAATCTCTATACTGGGCACCGAGGCCGTCTATCCAGACAAGTCGGACCCGTCACAACCAGCCCGAGGCATCCCGACAGCCGCAGCACTCGCAGGAATCCCGGTAGAGGCGGTCATGCCGTCGTTGCCGATTTTTGAATCCGCCCCCAGTCAAGTTTCACGTTCGACAACCGTGAACCAAGATGTTACTATTCAAATAGCTAGCACCGAGCCACAGCAGGCCGGAAAGGCCGTGCAACGAGGACTGGAGGCGCAATTAGAGCAAGCCCAGAGGATGGCCGGGCGTGGGGGACGGTAATGGATAACCAGGGCAAGGAAAGGGTCGGCATCGGAGGCTTCACACTGTTTGCCCTGGTGTCTGATACTGCCACCCGAACTGCGCAAGTCCCGTCCAAAGTCCTGGAGGATGGGCGGATTGCCAGCGACCACATCATCAATGAGCCCCGCAGAATCACGATTTCAGGGGTCGTTTCGGATGTATTCGTTGACCCGGCACCCGTTACCACACCCGAGCGGTCAACACTGGGTGACTCAATTGGTGATTTTGCCACGTTTTTTACCGACAGACTCGAAGAAGAAGCCCTGCGAATGGCCCGCATTGATGAACTCTACCGGGAAGTGCAGGCGGAAAGGCGGCGGGACTTGTTCAGTGACACCGAGGGCATCGAAACGAAGCCGGTCCGCCAACAGTTCTTGGACTTTGTCCAAGGCATCTATCGAGACAAGGCCCTGATTTCGGTTGATACGGTTGATGGCATCCTGGACGATATGGCGATAACCAGCACGTCCCTGGTGCGGGACAACGTCACTAAATCCGTGTCATTCAACCTGGAACTTGTCCAGGTTCTGACCGTAACCACCGAAGCGGTCGGTATCGAGGCGTTCTACAAGGCCCCGGCCAAAACACCAAGGCAACAGGTGTCGCCAGTGGTCGATGGCGGGGCGCAGGACGTGAAAGGGGCAGGCGAAAGCGGGGCAGACAATGCCCGGTCGCTAATCGATTTCTTGATAGGGTGAGCATGATCAGAATCCGGAACATAACCAGTGACCCGAACCAGCGGATAACGCTGCTAACACCCGTTGGTGACTGTGTGCTGTTTCTGCGGTTCAGGCCAGCGGTCCAGTCCTGGTTTATGTCGATGCAATGGCGGGGTCTGTCCCAGGAAGGCCACCGGATCGCCGCCGGATTGCCCATCGGGATGGAAGCCAACTGGCCTTTTTCGTTTTATTGCCACCTGCCGGATGGCGACGGCATCGACCCGTACCGAGCCACGGACTTTTCCAGTGGACGGGCCGAGTTATACTTTGTCGATATCGACGAAACGGCACAACTGCGGGGAACAGATGTTGAACCGTTCCCGACAATCGACGGTGGAGGTTAGATGACGGCATGAGGTTTTACCGGGACTATCGATTCACGTTCGGTCAGGGCAGCACCGCAAAAGTGGTGCGCCCCCCTATTAGTTGCGTGTTTTCTGCCACCAAATCGATCAAGTCCGAGGCCAACGAACTATCAATCCGGCTGTTCAACCTCAATGACCCGCCGTTCAAATCCGAGACAGACAAGTCCTACACCCCGGCAAAACTGGAGGTCGGCTACCAGGGCGGTTTGTCATTGATTTTCCAAGGCAACGTCACCCGCTCCAGGACCAGCCGTTCCGGGGCGGATTTTATAACCGAGATGACCGTCCTGGACGGGGGGCGGGCCTTGTTGCAGGGGTTCGTGTCAGCCACGGTCAAGGGAAAGTCACAGGCAGTTGACACACTCCTGGGGACACTGCCCGGCATAACCAAAGGCGCCATTGCGGCAACACCGGACATTATCCGCCCCAGGGTCATGGTAGGCAACACGGCGCAAGTTCTGCAGTCAGTGATAAGCCAAGACCAACGCTTTTTTATCGACAACGAAACCGCTTTTGTTTTGGGGACTTACGATGTCCGGGAAGGATACGCCCCCTTGGTCAATGCCGACACCGGGCTATTGACGACACCCGAGATTGACGGTGGGGAAGTGACCTTTTCAACGATCATTAATCCGTCAATCAAGCTGGGGGGATTGGTCAAGCTCGAATCGACCATGGCCCCGGCATTGAACGACATCTACAAAGTCACCGCACTAACCACCAGCGGCGACACCGACGGCGACGATTGGAATCAGTTGGTAGTCTGTATCAAGGCCCCAAATTATGAGGTTCCACGATGACGGACAGCCTGTACCAAGTGATTCAAGACCTGTTTGCCGAGATGCTAGGCAACGTCCACACTGCAACCGTGGCCCGGGTCGTTAAAGTCAATGAAAAGACCCTGGACGTACAGCCTGTCATCAATCGAGTTGTGGACGGCGAATCTGTCAAGTTGCCTGTATTCGTGGAAGTTCCCCCGGTGACATTGCAGGGCGGCGGGTCATACGTCGCCCTTCCGGTGGCAGTTGATGATTACTGCCTGCTGATATTCACCGAGCGTTGTTTTGACCGCTGGTACCAGGGTAAAGACGAGCAACCACCCGCAGAAATGAGGATGCATGATTATTCCGACGGGTTTGCCATCGTAGGGGTCAATCCCCTACAAGCAGCTATCTCCCTGCCGTCGATTATTCGGATCGAAGGGGCGGTCGAGGCAGTCGGGGACTGGAAAATTGACGGCAGACTGACTGTGACGGGGGCCATTGTCTGCGAGGATTCAATCAGTGCTGGCGGGGACATATTGGCCGATGGCGACGTGACCGGGACAGACTGTAAAACGACCGAAGGGGTGAGCCTCGGAAATCACCTGCACCCAACAACAGCACCTGGGGCCAACACCGGCGCACCGATACCGACAGGGGGGGGATAAATGAGGGTTTCGCGACTCGACAAATCCGGGGACTGGCAGATGGGGCAGTGGCTGTCCGGTAGCCAGGCAATCGCTCAAAATGTCACCACCCGGCTGAAATCGTTCAAATTTGACTGGTACTTGGATTTGGACGCCGGGATTGACTGGATGCACCTCCTGGGTAACAAAGGCACGCGGTCCCGGATCGAACGAGACGTTGAACGTGTGACCCTGGGGACCGCCGGGGTTCAGAAAATCACGGCTTTGTCAGCGCAGCAAGAAGGGCGGAACCTGACGATATCCTTGACCTATAAAGACATCTACGGCACCCAGCAGGGCTTGACGGTGGCAATATGATAAAAATTGACGAAAACGGGATGACCATTGATTCATTAGCTGATATCTTGGACGAACTGACCGCCCTTTATCGGTCGATTTATGGCCAGGACATCAACCTGAACCAAGATTCGCCCGATGGGCAGCGGCTCGGCATCGAAGCCAAGGCCAGGGCAGACCTCCAGGAAGCAGCCTTGATGATTTACAACTCATTTGACCCTGACAAAGCCCACGGGGACGCCCTTCGGCGAATCGCCAAACTAGCCGGGATTGCGCAAAAAAGCGGCAGTAGGTCGATGTGGGAACTGAAAATCACCACGGACCGCCCGCTGACCATTCCCGAGGGTTGGACTGTGGAATCGTCATCGAATGTTTGGCGAACCGTCACACCGTACCCACTGACAGGACCGGGGGCGTTCGTCGTTTCGTTTTTTTCGCAGGAATTCGGGAACGTCCCAGGTGCGGCAGGGGCGCAAATCGACATCATATCTCCGATTCTGGGGGTAGTTGACGTTATCGCCGTTCAACCAGCTGTCCCAGGTGCGGCGGGCGAGAAAGAAACCGACTTCCGCCGCCGTCGATGGCAAAGTGTGCAAAAACCGTCACATTCCACCATCGGAGGGCTGACAGCCAAACTGCTAGACCTTCCAGGGGTGACGGACGCGATCGTGTATGAGAATCCGTTCCCCGTCACACAAGGAGGGCTTCCTCCACACTCAATCCGGGTCGTCATCGAGGGCGGCGACCGGGCCGATATCGCCAAGACGATTGCAATCGAGAAAACCGCCGGGGCCTTGACTGTGGGGGCGGAGGTCGGAACATTCATCGAGCAAATCCAAAGGCCTGGTGGCAATGGCACAATCGACATGATCCATGAAATGCACTTCGACCGCCCGACGATTACGCCGCTTTGGGTTTTTTGCCTCGCAGACCGCAAAACACATGATGACCCGGTCGATATCACTGCAATCACCGAGGCAATCGAGGCTGTCACGTTCAAAATTGGCGCGGATGTCGAGGCGTCGCAACTGTATCAATACGGACATGCCACCGGGACCAATTTCGTTCTGTCCAACATGCAAGTCAGCAGCGATGAAGGGGCCACGTGGACGCAACGGGGCTTAAAACCTGCCCGAGGGGCCAAGTTCGTCATTGCCGCTGTCCTGGTGTCCGAGGTGGTATGATGATGCAGGCGTACATCCAGTTGTTGATCAAACAGTACTGGGACAAGCCGAAGGCCCGGGCTGATATCCTGGCCAGGCTGCACCATCTGTCCGAGACCGCCGCCGTGATATGGGGACTGCCTGCCTCGTTCGATGTTGATTATGCTGCTGGTCCCCAGTTGGATATCCTGGGCCGAATTGTCGGACTCGTTCGCAGATACCGAACGCAGCGACTACGGCAATTTTTCGGATTCAGCAATAATCCACGGTCGCTTGGTTTCGGCCACCGCTTTGATTCAATGTGGGATGGCGGACCATTGATGCGCCGGGGCGGTGACAATTACGAGTGGCAGAACATGCCAGACGATGAATTCCGCCGCATGGTCAAGGCCAAAATCGCCACAAACAACACCAAATCAACGATGGTGGATCCGATTGGGCGGTTATCCTTGCAGGACGTTGTTTTGGCTGCCACCGATGGCATGGGGTACGTCATCGATAACCAGGACATGACCATGACCCTGATAATATCGCCGCAGTTCCCGGCTGATGTTTTGTTGTTCTTACTGCAAAAAGACTTATTGGCGAGACCGCTAGGGCTTTGGTGGCGTATAATCCAGGCGGAACCGGGGCAGTTTTTTGGATTTGCGAATAATCCGAACGCCAAGGGGTTTGGCGTCGGGACATGGGCGAGAAAGTTCTTCTAGTAGGGGGATATATGGCGAAAATTGATAGAGTAAAAAACCTTGCAGCATTTGCGGGGGCAGCACAGGCCAATGAGCGGACTAGATTCGGCATGACAGACCAGTCTGACGACCTAGACAGCCAAATCACCCCGGAATGGCTGCGGGGATGGGGCATTGTCGGTGTCAATGATGCCCCGACCATGCAGGATTTCAACGCCCTAGGCTACACGTTATCACAGTTGCTGTCCTACCTACACCAGATGGGGGTTGCGGAATGGGACGATGGCCAGGAATACTACACCGGGGCGGTCTGCGTCCATGCAGGCAAGGCCTGGCAGGCGACCCAGGACAATGACGACGAGCAACCAACCGACGGTAGCCCGTACTGGGTGCGGCTGCTGGTGGCAGGGGATGCGGCAGGGATTGCACCCAGGACAACCGATATTACCGTCACCGTGGGGGCGGGCGGGGACTACCCGACAATCAATGCCGCCCTGGCAGACCTGTCAGCCAAATACTACCCCGCCTATATCGCCGGGGGATTCACGGCCACAGTCCAATTATTGTCCGGGTTCGTGATGGCCGAGCAAGTCAAGGTTAAGGGCGTTGATTTGGGGTGGATTACAATTTCAGCAATCGACCCAGTGACAACCATTGACACCGCCGGGCTGGTGGATGATTACCCCGTTGGGTCCGGGGTCAAGGCCGCATTTTCGGGACTGTCGGGGGCGGTTCTGCCAAATATTGGGGTGTTGTTTGTGATGGGGGCCGCCGGGGCAGACGACTACCCCGGAATCCTGCTGTACGAACACGCCCGAGCAACGGTTCTGCCCGGTGCCGGGGTCCAAAATGCGAAGGGCTCGGGCATGATGATCTTGAACGGTTCATCTGCGATTGCTGATAATGCGATATTTTCCGGGGCATCGAGTCATGGCATCGGACTAGACAATGGCCGAGTGCAGGCCGTGCGTGTGGACTGTTCCAACGCCGGGGACAACGGGATATATGCAGAAAACGGGTCCCATGCAGTCATTGACAAGTGCGACTGTTCCAATGCTGGCAAGGTTGGCATCTTGGCTGAAGGGCGGTCCACGGTCCAGGCCAGCGAAGCGAACTGCGAGGGGTGCGCTGACTGGGGTGTTTTGGCCAAAGAGGTATCCACGATCAATTGTCCCAAGGTTGACGCTCGGAATTGTGGTGGACCTGGCGCGACAGGGGGAATTGGGGCGCTCGCTGGGTCCACGGTCAACGCAGAGGATGCGGACTGTTCGGGGTGCGTGGGGCCAAATGCAGTATGGGCCGATTGCGGCTCCACGGTCAATGCCAGTTACGCCAACCTATCCGGGTCGGGTGGCCGGGGAGTAGGAGTCTCTGGCGGCT
>Ga0255343_1005826_pt1 | contig 11282 bp, 7 predicted proteins | sample wastewater_treat_4_FD_192413 | JGI IMG/M metagenome (GOLD analysis project Ga0255343, IMG submission 192413) | Wastewater microbial communities from Lulu Island WWTP, Vancouver, Canada - plant16 | ecosystem: Engineered > WWTP > Wastewater > Unclassified | place: Canada: Vancouver, British...
CCATATTGAGTTTGTCAAAACATTTCGCTCCGAAAAAATAAGGTGCGGCGTAGTGGGTTTTAAAAATGTCGCGCTCGGCGGAGGTAACCACCGGCGGCAACTGGTACAGATCTCCGATAAAGATCATCTGGACGCCGCCGCAGGGCTTTGTCTCGTCCGGGCCGTTGAAACGCAGGAATTTGTCGATGCAGTCCAACAGATCCGCGCGCACCATGGATATTTCATCGATCACGATGGTGTCGAGTTTCTTGTATATCGTGGGCGCGGCGCTTTGTGTTTTCTTTTTTCTTTTGATGGCGGCGGGTGTCACATTGGGCTTGAAGCGGAAAAAAGAGTGGATGGTCTGGCCTTCGACATTCACGGCAGCAACGCCCGTCGGTGCCAGCACCACCGTGTTTTTTTTCGTGTGATCCCGGAAATAGGATAGCAATGTTGATTTTCCCGTACCGGCACGCCCCGTGACCAAAAGATTGGTGGAGGTTTTCTCCATCAATTCCCACGCGCGGCGGAACCCTTCATTGAAGTCAAGAACCTTGGTTTTGGAGTTTTGTTTCATGCGGGGTGTCCTTCGGGATTTTTGGGTAAATAATCACAGTTTGTCCCCCTATTCAATGAAGAATTTCACCCCGCCGGGGCTGTAGTTTAGTGATGACAGCCTGAGAAAAAAGTTGCAAAACAGAGGTAAGGTTAACGCACAAGTCGGTCAGTCGCGGATTTGGCGTGGCAATCCGGCACTCAAGTATGCTACAAATATTTACCAGAAAGTTGGTAGCCTATGAAAGAGTATCAGGTCATCATTATCGGATCCGGCCCGGCCGGGCTCTTTGCCGCCCGGGAGCTCGAACGCCTCGGCGTGGAGGGAATTGCCGTTATCGACCGGCACCCATATCCGGCAGGCGGTCTCCTCAATGACGGGAAGCTTAATTTCGACTGCCGAGTGGGGATTGACCCGGCGGAGCTTAAGCTCAGCCTGGAGGCAGCCGCACGTCTGATGGCGGAGATAAGAGAGGTCTTCATTGGTTTTCCCGGTTGCCGCCAGGTCACTTTCACCGACCGCCACGAAAAAATCGAGGAGCTCGACAGTGTCGCCCGCGAACACGAGGCGGAATTTCTCGCGCCGGAGCAGTGGCACTGGGGCACGGACAACGGCCGGGCGGTGGTGGATTATCTGCGCGACGCTCTGACAAAGACAAAATTACTGCTGGGGACGGAAGTTGTATCCCTTGCCGCACGCGATGACCGAACCTGGAGCGTTTCGTGCCTCCGGGACAAACAAACACTTGACCTTGCCGCCCGTGTGGTGCTGGCTGCGCCGGGCCGCAGCGGCGCCTACTGGTTTCGTGATGTCGCCGGAGCCATCGGTGTAACCCATAACTTCGGACCCATCGACGTCGGCATCCGTATTGAATTGAACCGGAAATTCTATGACGAAGTGACGGACATTGTCTATGACCCGAAGTTCATTTTCCGTACGGCGCGCCACGGCGACCGGGTGCGCACCTTTTGCACCAATCCGGGCGGCCGCGTGCGCACGGAAGACTACAACAGCTTCAAGCTGGTTAACGGTGATGCGCTGGCCGGAAAGAAAACAGACAACACGAATTTCGCGCTCCTGAACACCATCGCCCTGACCGAACCTTTTTCCGATACCACGGAATTCGGCCAGATGATCGCCAAACAGTTTTTCCTGCTTGGAGGCGGCAGACCCATTGTCCAGCGGGTGGGGGATTTCCGGGAAGGGCGCAGAAGCTCTACGGCAACTTTCATGAGCAAGACCCGCCATTTCGGCATGTGCCGGGCCACCTGCCGCGCCACACCGGGAGACATAGCGCTGGGCATGCCCGCACGTATCATCGACAACCTGTGGGAGTCGCTAAAGAAAATGGATAAGATCGTACCCGGCATCCTGCACCCATCCACGCTGCTTTATGCGCCGGAAATTAAATTTTTCGACACCCATTTCCCGGCCGATGAGCATCTGGAGACGAATGTGCCGCGTATTTTCGTGGCGGGCGACGGCACAGGCAAAAGCCGCGGCATTGTCGGCGCGGGCATCTCCGGCCTTATCGCCGCACGCGGTATCGCCAAAAAATATTTTTCCTGAACATGGTGGTGAGTTGTGCGAGGATGGAGGCGCCGCTGATGCAGGTGCTAATCTCCAAAAGCTTTGAAAAACTAATCTTATTCGTCATGCCCGCGCGAAATCGGGGGGCCGGCATCCAGAAAGCTTTGAAATAACTGGATTCCCGCCTGTTTCGACAGGCCGAGCAACCAGCGGGAATGACAATATTGTTGTTTTTATGTGGTTATGTAAACGTCTCTCTCCGGCACAGGCAAGTGTTCACGGGACAAAAAAAGCAGGCCTTTCGGCCCGCTCTGTTTTTCCATACTTCAGCCTTTTTATTTTTTCTCCAACGCCAGCCGCGCCTCTTCCTTGGATTGAAAAATATGCGGGGCGAGATTGCGCTTCTTCAGCTCGTCGCCCAGTTTCATTCTCAAAAAAGCGCTGGTGGTGTAGCGCGTCACGTCACTGTAATATTCAGAGACGACAAACTGAACCATTTTAATGTATTCGTCCTCCAGCTCGGGCACGATGGAAAAGTTGTCGTAGTTGACGATCGTCTTCACGCGCCTGCCCAGCGGCCGGCAGATCTCCGAGACGCGTGTACGAATCGTGTCGATATCGTTTTTCGTTTTGACGGCCAGTCCCTCGAAATTCACATAGAAAATATTGGTGGCCGGGTCATAGCTCAGGCGCTCTTCGATGGGGATGCTCAAAAGATCGTCTTTCAGACCCATCGGAACCGGCTTGAAAATCCTCTCGTCCATCAACTGCGGGTTTTTAACTATCGGTTGAAAATCCATCTGCCCCAGAATGTCTTTTTCCAGGTCGATGCCCGGAGCGATCTCGATGAGCTCCACCCCTTCCGGCCTGAGCTGAAAGACACACCTTTCCGTGACGTAATAGATAAGTTGATTGCCCCGGCGGGCCGTTTCGCCGCTGAAGGTGATCTGTTCAACAGCCTTGATTATTTTTTTCACCGACCCTTCACGGACGATATGGAGCCGGGCGTCCTGTATTCCGACCTCCAGACCTCCGGAGGTGAATGTGCCGGCAAAAACGATTTTTTTTGCGTTTTGCGAAATATCGATAAAACCGCCACAACCGGCCAGTTTGGTGCCGAAGCGGCTGACATTGACGTTGCCCCGGGCATCCATCTGCGCCAGCCCCAGGCAGGCCAGGTCGAGCCCCCCTCCGTCGTAGAAATCAAACTGCTGGTGCATGCTGATGAGGCAGTCCATGTTGGTGGCCGTGCCGAAGTTGATGCCTCCCGACGGGATGCCGCCGATTGTGCCTGCTTCCGCCGTCAGCGTGAGATAGTCGAAGATGCCCTCTTCATTGGCTACACCGGCCAGCCCTTCCGGCACGCCGATGCCCAGATTGACCACCATGTTGGGGCGGAGCTCAAAAGCGGCGCGCCGCGCGATGATTTTGCGCTCATCCATCGGCAACGGCTCCACACTGGCGGACGGAATTTTGAGCTCACCGCTGAAGGCCGGGTTATAGGGAGTGCCGAACGTCTGCCAGTGATTTTCCGGCTTGGCCACGACGACGCAGTCCACCAGGATGCCGGGGATCTTCACCTGCCGGGGATTGAGAGCGTGGCGGTCGGCGATTCTTTCCACCTGAACGATTACAAAACCGCCCGAGTTTTTCGCCGCCATCGCCAGCGGCAGTACCTCCAGTACCAGCGGCTCTTTTTCCATCGTGATATTGCCGTCCATATCCGCCGTCGTGCCCCTGAGGAACGCCACATTGATCGGTGTGGTTTTGTAGGCCAGATATTCCCGGCCGTCAAAAGTGATGAGCTCAACCATGTCTTCCGTTGTTGCGGCATTGACCTTGCCGCCGCCGAGACGCGGGTCTACATAGGTTCCCAGGCCGACCGCGGAAATAGTGCGTGGATGGTGTTTGGCGACATCACGGTACATGTGCGTGATCACACCCTGCGGAAAATTATAGCATTCGATTTTTCCCGCCAGTGCCAGTTTCTGCAGGCCAGGCGCCAGCCCCAGGTGTCCGGCAATCACCCGCCTGATGAGGCCGTCATGGGCGAGCCTGGTCATGCCTTTTTCCCGGCTGTCACCGATGCCGGCGGCGAAAATCAAAGTCAGATTTTTCGGCTCGCCTGTTTTCAGGAACCTCTGCTCCAGCCCCTCGAGAAGCTCTTCGGGCGAGTAGCCCACGAAACCGTCGATGGCCAGCGTATCGCCATCACGGATGACCCGGATGGCGTCGTCCAGAGAGACGATCTTGCCGCGCTTCATGCCGGCGCGGATGTCGGCGATAACAGGACTGACAATATGTTTTTCACTCATAGATGGCCTCCGCGGTGGGTATCAGGCGGTCATGGTGCCGCCGTCCACATAAATGGTGATGCCGGTGATGTACGAGGCGGCCTCCGAGGCCAGAAACAGCACGGCGCCGACAATATCTTCCGGTTCGGCGATTTTGCCCTTGGGAATGAGCTTGGAGATGACCTGCTCGAGCTCCGGACTTGACCAGATGGGCTTGCTGAAATCGGTACGCGTAAAACCGGGGGCGACCGCGTTGACGTTTATTCCCAGCTGCGCCCACTCCTTGGCCATGGAACGGGTCAGATGTTTGAGTGCGGCCTTGCTCGCTCCGTAGGCGGACATCCCGGCTTCGGCCTTGTCCGCTCCCACCGTGGTGATATTGATTATTCTTCCGCCCTTTTGCTCGATCATCTTTGGGACGACCATGCGGCTCAGCAGCCAGACCGCCTTGACGTTGGTGTGAAATATTTTATCCCAGCCGTCCTCGCGTAAATCCAGAAGCCCCCTTAAGTAGCTGCGCGCGGCATTGTTGACGAGGATGTCAATGCGGCCAAACTCGGAGATTGCCGCTCCGACCAGATTTTCGAGCTGCTCATTAATCATGATATCCGTCACTACGGAAAGGGCCCTGCCACCTTGTTTGCGGATTTCCTCCGCGACGGCGTCGATTTCCGCTTTTGTCCGGCTGCACACAACCACATTGGCACCGGCTTTAGCCAGCCCCAGAGCGATCACCCGGCCGATACCTTTACCCCCGCCGGTCACAATGGCTGTTTTGCCTGATAAATTAAAATTGATACCCATAACCTTTCCCTCCTTTTCGGTAAAAACTGTAACTGATATTTTCAATGCGCACGGATTCTTTTATAAGCTTTTAAAAAAAGCTTTGCAAGCGGCGAAACGGGGAATGGAAGATGGTGGATAGCTTGTGGCTGAGGCTAAAGGCTAAAGGCCAAAGGCCAAAGGCTAAAGGATAAAGGCTAAAGGATGGTTCGACAGGCTCACCACGAACGGGTATTAAAAGCTCACCACGAACGGGCAGTAAAAGCTCAGCATGAACGGCAATAAGAGCTCACCACGAACGGGTATTAGAGCGCGAAGCGCACCCTTCGTGTCCCACGCCGGAGACTGTGTCGCAATCATCAAAAGCCGTCAACATCGTCATACCGGCGAAGGCCTGCCCGCGCGAAATCGGGGGGCCGGTATCCAGTAAATAATGAGCAAATAGCTCATGGCTTGTAGTCAGAAGAGGATTAGAGGATTAGCTCATAGCTCGTGGCTGGCAGCTTGTCGTTGGTTAACTCTGTTTTCTTACCCGGATACTTGTTTATGATAAGTTTGTTGAAGGCAGGCAGAGGTCTGTTTTTGCATTGACACACAAATAGAGCTTTCTTATAATCCAGAATCTGATGTAGCAGTATTTCTCTCCCTATGAGCACCGGTTGTTTTTACTGCAGGAGTTGCACATGGGTATCGTCAGGCGGGTGTTAAAAATTTTACCCGGGAGAAAACTCGGGAAGATCAAAGACCTTGATGGCTGGCGGAAATACTATATCCGGCTGATGTTTCTCCTGGGTATGGCCGCATTTCCCGTCGGTTTTGCCTTTGCCATTCCAGTGTATATAGCCGAGCACACCTATATGCTGATCGTATTCGGCGCTGCGGCTGCGCTGGCCATCACGATGGCTCTTTTTTTCATACGCCGCATCCCGCCTATAAAAACATTCTTCCTGGTGATTTACGGGTTGTCTCTGACCTTCCTTGTTGTTTTAGGCCCCTATCAGGTGAGGCCGGCCTGGCTGGTGATGTGTGTCGTCAGCGCCGCTTTTCTGTTTGGCGTGCGTCTCGCCATTGTCACAACCTTTGTCAATGCCGCCATTCTCATGGTGTTATATCTCTTTGCCGCTCCATATCTGCCTGCCTGGAGCCTGCCGCATCAGGAGCCGCTTGCCAAATGGGTCAATTTTTGCGTGAATCTGTCCCTTTTGTCTCTACTCTCCAGTATCCCAGTGGGTTTTTTGCTCAACCGCATGGATTTACTGTTGACGCAGGAGAAGAATTTGAGGCGCAGGCTGGAAGATGAAAGCAAGGTATTGCTCGTAAGTAACCGGCGCCTGGAAGCAGAAATAGCCGAGCGCATCAGAGCGGAGGAGGAAAACGTACGTCTGCGTGCGGATCTGGTGCAGGCGCAGAAAATGGAAGCACTCGGCGCGCTCGCCGGCGGCATTGCCCATGATTTCAACAATATTCTGTCGGCCATTGTCGGGTATGGTCAGCTCGTCCAGGCTGATTCTTCTCTGAGCCGCCTGTCGTATCGCAATGCGGAACAACTGTTGCAGGCGGCGCAGAGGGCAAAAGCGCTGATTCAGCGCATACTCCTGTTCAGCCGGAAAACTGAAACATCGCGCCATCCTTTGAATTTTACCGAAAGTGTTTCTGAGACCCTTCAAATGCTTCGCGAGCTGGTTCCGGCCAACGTCGAGTTGAAGACCAGTCTGTCCGGCCACTGTCACGTTATCTCAAATACGACGTTCGTCCATCAGATCCTTATAAATCTGCTGACCAACGCGATGCATGCCATTGGCACGGACGGAGGCAAGTTGAGTGTCGAAGTGAAGCCTGTTTCTCTTTCCTCGCAACAGGCAAATGAACTTAACTTGATTCCCGGAGATTATGCAGCCCTCAGCGTAAGCGACTCGGGGACGGGTATGAGCCGGGACATTGCCGAAAGAATATTTGAGCCTTATTTCACAACAAAAGATAAGGGCGCAGGTACTGGTCTGGGGCTTTCCGTTGTGCACGGCATTGTGAAAAGCCACGGCGGCGCGATCGTTTGCCGCAGCAAACCGGGCAGCGGAACAACTTTTCATGTCTACCTGCCGCTGCTTCCCGATTTGCCGTGCTCAGAAACCGCGCTTCCCGGAGAAGAAATCGTTGCAGACAGGCCGGCGGCAGGAGTTTTGGAAACTCTGCTTTATGTCGATGACGAACCAATGCTGGTTGATTCCTACAAGCAATTGCTTTCAGAGTTGGGCTATCATGTCATTACCAAAACAGACAGTCTGGAGGCTCTTGAGGCATTCAAAGAAAATCCCGGCATGTTTCACGCGGTCATCACGGATATGAGTATGCCCGGTCTCACAGGAGACAAACTCGCCCGCGAAATTCTAAACATCAGGCCTGACATCCCTGTCATCCTCTGCTCCGGCTACATTGAGCATGACCCGGCTCAGAATGCCGTTATGATGGGGGTCAGGGAAGTACTGATGAAGCCTTACACCGTAAACGAACTGACAAAAGCCCTGCGCAGGGTGACCGGGGCGGCGGAGGTGGAGAGTCAGCAGATTAGATGATTAGAAGTTTAGAGGATTGGAAGTTTAGATGATTTGAGGGTTAGAGGATTAGCTCATAGCTCGTGGCTCGTGGCTGGTAGTTCGTGGATCAACGGCAACGTATTAAAAACCCCCGCTCGTCCTGAGCCTGTCGAAGGATGAGCGGCAAGCTATCAGAAAAGATAACCGTTCATGGTTCGACAGGCTCACCACGAACGGTCAGTAAAAGCTCACCACGAACGGTTATAAAACCGCGAAGCGCAACCGTCGTGTCCTCCGCCGGCGGAGGTGGCCTGCTTTAGCGGGCCGGAGGTGGAGAGTCAGCGGATTAGATGAACGGTTTTTTTCGTGATTGACATCTGTGCCACTTCCTTTTAATGTTTGGCGACTGCTGTAAAGATAATAGCGACCGGCCTCCGGCCGGTCAAAAGGAGATATCATGAGTGCACCACTTGTCATCGCGATGTCCCGGGGAGAGGAAATTGTTCTTCTGCCGAATATGGCCAACCGCCACGGGCTGATTACCGGCGCTACCGGCACCGGGAAAACCGTCACACTTCAGAAAATGGCGGAAGCCTTCTCGTCGATCGGGACTCCGGTTTTTATGGCCGATGTCAAAGGAGACCTCTCCGGCATCGGTGCGGCGGGCGTCGCCTCCGAGAAGTTACTAAACAGGCTTGCCTCCATCGGCATCAGTGATTTTCAGCCGCGCGCGAACACGGCTGTTTTCTGGGATGTCTTCGGCGAAAAGGGGCATCCGGTGCGCGCCACCATCTCGGATATGGGTCCGCTTCTGCTGGCGAGGCTGCTCAATCTCAACGACACCCAGACAGGTGTCCTGACGCTGGTCTTTAAAATTGCCGATGACAACGGCCTGCTTCTTTTGGATCTCAAAGACCTGCGGGCGATGGTGCAATTTGTGGGCGACAATGCCCGGCAATTCACCACCGAGTACGGCAACATTTCCACCGCATCGGTAGGCGCCATCCAGCGGGGACTTCTCACGATCGAGGAGCAGGGTGGAAACAAGTTTTTCGGCGAGCCGATGCTCAACATCGCAGACCTGATGCAGACCGACAGCGAAGGCCGCGGTGTGCTCAATGTGCTCTCCGCCGAGAGGCTCTACAACAGTCCGAAGCTGTACTCCACATTCCTGCTGTGGATGCTCTCCGAGCTTTTTGAGCAGTTACCGGAAGTGGGGGATCTGGAAAAGCCGAAGTTGATATTCTTCTTCGATGAGGCTCATCTGCTGTTCAACGATGCCCCGCGGGCGCTTCTGGAAAAAATCGAGCAGGTCGTACGCCTGATACGCTCCAAGGGAGTGGGAGTTTATTTTGTCACGCAAAACCCGCTTGATATTCCGGAGACGGTGCTCGCGCAACTGGGTAACCGGGTGCAGCACGCCCTGCGCGCCTTCACGCCCCGCGACCAGAAGGCGGTGAAAACCGCGGCGGAAACCATGCGCGCCAATCCGGATTTTGACGCCGCCGCCGCGATTACCGAACTGGGCGTCGGCGAGGCGCTGATTTCTTTTCTCGATGAAAAGGGCAGACCGGCGCAGGTGGAGCGGTCTTTTGTGATTGCTCCCAACTCGCGCCTGGGAGTCTTGACCGACCAGGAAAGATCCGCTGCCATCAGGCGTTCCCCCGTGTTCGGGTACTACGAAAAAGAGCTTGACCGCGAATCCGCCTATGAAATGCTGCGTGCTGCCGCTCAAAGAACTGAAACCCCGGCCGCTGCAGCCGCGCCGAAAGGAGCGGGCCAGCCGCCTGCGCAAAGTGCGGGCCAGCCGTCCGGCGGCATCGCCGGTGGTTTAAATGATATACTTTTCGGACGTACCGGGCCGCGTGGCGGGAAGACGGACGGCCTTGTTCAGGCCTCCGCCAAAAGCCTTGCCCGCACCATCGGCTCCTCCGTCGGGCGGGAAATCGTCCGCGGTGTGCTCGGATCACTGCTGGGGAAGAAAAGATAACCTGTCGGCAGCGGCCCTTGCGCTCGGCCATTATTTCAATGCCGGCTGCCGGGGTAACCCCGACAGCCGCAGATTGTTTTGGATATCGTGCGGCCTATTTTGCGGAGGCCTTCTTTTTTGCCGTTTTGGGGGGAGCTTCTTTTTTTGGTGCAGGCTTCTTTGTCGCGGCCGGCTTGGCCTTTTTGGCCTCCGCTTTTTTCTTCGGTGCGGGGGCGGCTTTTTTGGCCGGTTTGGGCCCCTTGTTTTCCATTATTTCATCGCAGCAAATAATTTCGGCCATTGCGTAGCCGCAATCTTCATCGATAATGACTGAAAGGCCGCATACTTCACAACTCAAGACGTCTCCGGGCTTTACTTTGGGCATGAGCTCTACCTCCTCGTTATTGATGGACTCCTGCATCCGTTTTCCACGTCGTTAACGGCGATTTTAAGTTAAATTATTTTATCTTTCAAGCTTGATTTACTTTTTATTTCTTCGTGTCTGCGGCCGGGCCGGACCGTGCACAAACTATATGGGCACCGCGGCGGCGTGCTCGGGGAAAGGACATCTTGACATTGTCGGCCGGTCTGATATTGTTTTTTCCACAGGACAGAGTACCGGTTCTTCTTCCGACAGGATTATACAAATATGTCCCTTAAGAACGAACAGAAATACCGAAGTTGGGTGGAGGTGGATCTGGATAACTTCACCGCCAACCTTCGTGAAATCAAAAGGCTGATTGGCGGCAATGCTGCCATCATGCAGACCGTCAAGGCCGATGCCTACGGGCACGGCGCCATAGAAATATCGCGCGCCGCCCTGCGTGAAGGAGCGCGCATGCTGGGCGTGGCCAACGCCGATGAAGGCATTCAGCTGCGTGTCGGCGGCATCGAAGCCCCGGTGATTATTTTAGGTCCGTCCACAGGGGCAGAGCTTGCCGACATCATTAAATATCACCTCACGCCGTCCGTTTCCGACATGAAGTTTGCCGCCATCCTTGAGGAACAGCTCGCCAAAGCAGGCCGCAGTCTGCCTGTACATGTGGAGGTGGACACGGGGATGGGGCGTGGTGGTACAATGCATACCGAAGCTCTAGGCCTGATCCGTCAAATCATGAGCATGCCGCACCTCATCCTGGAGGGACTGTTCAGTCACCTGGCCGCCAGTGAGACGATCAGTGGATACAATGACGAGCAGTGGCGGCTCTTTTCGGAGTTGCTCACCGAGCTCCAGCGTCAGGGGATACATATCCCCATCCGTCACATGGACAACAGCGGCGCGATACTTAACTATCCCGGCCTGGAGCTGGAAATGACCCGGCCCGGCATTATGACCTACGGTATCTATCCTTCGGAAGAGACTAAAAATAAGGCCCTGCTGGCACCGGTCATGTCGTTTAAGACAACCATCGCCCTCATCAAGGACTTTCCCTCCGGCTACGGCATCGGCTATAACCGCACCTATGTTACCACAAAAAAAACGCGCGTGGCGACCATTCCGGTCGGCTACGGGGACGGCTATCCATTTGTCATGTCCAACCGCGGCGAGGCTCTCATCCGGGGCCGGCGTGCTCCGGTAATCGGGCGTGTGTCCATGGATATGTTGACGCTTGATGTCACGCATATACCCCAATGCGAGC
>Ga0255343_1005840_pt1 | contig 11265 bp, 18 predicted proteins | sample wastewater_treat_4_FD_192413 | JGI IMG/M metagenome (GOLD analysis project Ga0255343, IMG submission 192413) | Wastewater microbial communities from Lulu Island WWTP, Vancouver, Canada - plant16 | ecosystem: Engineered > WWTP > Wastewater > Unclassified | place: Canada: Vancouver, British...
ATTTTCAGTGCAAGAGTTGGAAACCCAAACATTCTTGTTTGTCGTATGACCAGCAATATAAGGATTACTTCTTCCAAATAATACTACACCTCTTGATCCAACAGCAGGTCCACAATGGCCAATAAAACTATCAATAGATACAAATGTTAAACACTGTGTCAATAAAGCTGCTGATTGTCTGATAGAAGTCCTTCCAAGAAGATATGTTGTAACACCAGGAATTTCCATTTCCTGTGGTCCACCAAACTGAATAACATCAAAGTCTTCCCTCAATAATTTAACTATCTCAATCCAATATTCAGGAAACCAGTCCTTATTTGGCGTAATCTGAACAGATGGATTAAATAGAAGTTTTGCACCAGTTCCATGAATTGCAACAACAGGTCTTTTGAATGATCCAATAAAAATCTTTGCTTCCTCAATTTCCTCATCAGATAAATAAACCTTTACATCATCACCATAATATGGAACACCATATAGATGACACCAAATCATACTGAGTGGACCAGGAAACAATTTATGTGCAGATGCATTATAAATATCTCTTTTAATAACAGAACCAAAATGCCTAAGGGGTTTTACCCATGTATTAAATAAATCGCTTGGAGCACCAAGATGATACAATCTATCAATATCAGGATTTCCTCTTAGAATATCAGCATGAGCAGAACCAACAATAATCTTTTTATCTGGGAAGTGTTTCTTTGCAGCCTTAATCATTGGAGTAGCACAAATAGCGTCTCCAACTCCACCATCCTGAATAATTACAAATGCCTCATCCGGATTTGGTTTTGGATTTCCCATTAGTTCATCAATGGTCATTCCATCATGAACATATAAATTACTCTGCATTGGAGATTCTTCTTTATCATAAAAAATAGGGGTATCATGAATAGCAAGAGGGTTTTCTTTTTCTTGAAGATCCCCAATTTCTCCTGCATTTATAGGAAGATTGCTTACTAATTCAATCTTAGCTTCTTTCTCCATACTACTCTCCTTTATTTATAGTATTCGGGAATTTCTACATAAAATATGTGTCTATCTGGATATGATCTCAATGTTCCATCTTCCATGACAATATTAAGTGTACCATAATCAAACCAACAAGTCTGCACATTTTCTATCACTTTAATCGTTCCTGTATCTTTAAAAGATATTGATAGTGTCATATAAATCTCCTTTGCTATCCTAGCAATTACTTTTTCTTATATCAGCATTTTGTCTTTTTCACTGGATATTTTTTAGATTTAAATGTTGCTTCATACTGTATCATTACATTTTCCATTACTTTTGGTTCGAGATAAGAAACTTCAACATCTTTTCCAAGAGCAAATGCCATACCAAAATCAAACACCGTACCGTAAGATCTGCGGTCCCAAATAATATAAATTTTTTGTGCCCATTTGATAAGTTTTTTATTGTATTCACAAATCTGAAGTTCATTAAAGTCTGGATGGTAGTCAAATGCTGGAATTTTTACCTTATGACCTGCATCTTCTAGTTCTTCTTTTAGTTCCTCAATTCGCTCTTTGTACCTGTGACTTCCGATAATTACGATTCGCATTATAGACTCCTTTCGTGAATGTTCCTTTTGATGTTACTAAAGTTATACTTTCTATTTTATAAATATTTCTATTAAAACCAAGTTTTAAATTTTCATCGTTAAATTTTACTAATATCTTATCATCTTTTCTATAATATGATTTTGCTTTTCTTTTTATTTTACTTTGAATACTATCTCGAAGAATAAGATATATATCTGATATTTCTATATCCTTATATTTGTTCTTAATTATAAAATAAATATCCTTCCATAAATCATCATTGTTTGGATCAGTATATATGACTAACCTTTCGACATAAACTTTTTCATCTTTTAATTTATTATACCAATCACGGATTTTTTGTAACATCTTCAATCCCTCCATAGTTGGCAGACTAGGTAGGGATCGAACCTACTACCTGGTGGTTAACAGCCACCCGCTCTACCAGCTGAGCTACTAGTCTGTGTCTGGCGAAGAATTACCACCTTCTGTTTCCATTTTGCTCCTATCAATCCTTAACTCAGGATAAAATGTATATAAAATTTCTTTCTGAACTTTTACACAATATATTCCAATTTCCAATAGTCCTAATTGAAATGCACAGAATCCTTGAAGAATCATTCCTTCGTATAACATTTTTTCTTTTATTATCCTCCGTAAACTTCTTTCTTTAAAATTGCATTAACTAGTCTAGCTCTGTCTTCCCATGAAAATATTAAACCTTTATTATCAATATATGTCTCTTTTGCACATAAAGATTCAATTGCTCTTTCAATAAATTTATCTTTATATTCTTTAGAGAATGGATTCCCTTTTATACAATAACCATTTCTCCCATCTACAACTTGTTCCGGAAGTGCTCCCAAATGAGTAGTAACAACCCAACAACCATTTGCAAGTGCCTCTAAGACTGCCATACATCCAGTCTCAAGAAAATGATTTGGATATAGCATTACTTTGCATTGTTTCAGATGTTCATACAATTGCTTCTGCGAAACAGCACCCCAATGTCTAGCTTTAGGCATTGTATTTATTGTTCTTAAAATTCTAGAAATATTTACATCATTTTGCTGTCTATATAAACTCATGTCACCAAATACTCGAAGTTCTGGTTTTACATTATAAATAGCTGAACACGCTTCAAAAATAATTGGCCAAACTTCTAATAAAATATCTAATCCTCTGAATGGAGTAGATGAATATACAGCTACTGGTTCTCTTGGTCTATTTATATTTGGATCTGCCCAGTCATGATTATAACCATTTCTTACAAGGTAAATATTTTTCTCTGGAAATGCTCCAGCTAATTCTTCAAGAGAATGATTACTAATAACAAAGAATGCATCAACATTAGATCTTGCATAATTATCTGTAGTCAAATTAACCAGATCTATTTCATTCATATCATCTTGAGACCACAAAATTTTTCTTTTTGCATCAATATATTTTAATGTAAATGGATGCTTCTCTCTTAAAACAATAAAGACATCTTGATTGAATGACTCATGTTCAAATAAAAAATCTCTATGAGTTTTCCAGACTACACCATTGTATTCTTTCTTATCTCTTTGATTTCCATTATAAACTGTAATTTCATAAGAAGGATATAGATTCTTTAATTGCCTTGAAAGGTTAACCATAGCAGATTCACTACCACCGGTTCCCTGTTTTTCAAGTATATCACCATCTAGATGAATACGATTCGCGTAAAATGCAATCTTCATACTACACCTTTCTCATTTTAGAATATGTTCCAAAAAGTTCCTTTATTTTCCCGGTTTGAACAAGTATCACATCTTCCAGAAAACCAATCTCCACCATCACAACCAATACATTTTAGTTCTGGTTCTTGAATATGTAATAAATCTAAATTATACATAAGAAAAATCTTATAACACTCCAAATAAAAGTATAAGATTATAGGGATCACTTATCTCTCATTTTATCCAACTTCTCCTGTACTTTTCTCTTTTCTTCTCTCACATTATTATAATCTTCTTTCAAACCTGCATCACTTGGATATTTTTGAATAAGAATTTTTAGTTGCATCTCTTGATCTGTAAGAGTCATATACCTCCGTTGTAAATGATCTTGTTCCATATTGTTTTTGAATTGTTGGAGTGTTTGAACTGTTTGTTGTTCCATTTTAGCTAGTTCTTTACTTGTTGCATATCTATCATCAAAAGCAAGAATCGCAGAAACTAACCCTAAAACCAACGCCATTGTTCCAAGGACAATTTTAATATTCTGCTTTAGCCATTCCATCGTATTAACTCCTTCTAATCATTCATTTATAATTTGTTCTATGAACGACCTAGATTCTATATATATTAATTACTAATAAATAATAGAGGGAGGTTTGTATCTTATGACAATGAAAAAAATTGAAGTTATTGTAGGAATGGAAAAATGGAGATTAAAGAGACCAATATCCTTTGTAGAAATTGTTAAACGAAACCCATGTATGGATTTAACAATTTCTGCAGTAAAGAGGATTCCGAAAAGTATTCTTAAAATGGAAATTAACCCATTTTCAGAATATAAGGATGTAGCAGAAGAAAGATTTTCCAGATTAATGAGATTTTTATATTTCAGACTTGGTTCACTAGGAAGTGAAATATGCTGGTTCATGGAAGATCATGATTTTATCGAATACAAAGAACTTACATCTGAAGAAGAAAAACGAGCAAAAATAAATGCAAAAAGAAGAAGGCAAAGAAAAATGAATAAGAAAAATAAATAAACGAAAAGGGGATAGTCTATTCATGATTAAAAAAATTATAATCATACTTCTATTATTTTTATTTCTTCCTGTTATTGGTCAATCTCAAGAATTGAAAAGCGTAACTGTTGGATGGGATTATCCCCTTCAAACACATCATTCTGCATGCATCCCATCTAATGATTATTGTGTAACAGGATTTTCTGTTTATGCTGGATCTAGTTCTGGAAACTATACAGCTAATATGGATGTGGAATGTTCAGTAACAAGAGGTGATGGTGAAGTTATAACTGCAATTTCTTGTTCGCCACTTTGCTTGGGTCCAGGAACAGCTAGTGATTTAACCTCAGATCCAACAGCAACAGAATGTAGAACTTCTATTACAAACCTTCAAGAAGGACAAACGTATTATTTAGCAGCTACAGCATATTTCAAAAATTCAGTTGGAGAAAAAATAGCCGAGAGTGGATACTCAAATGAAATTTCATATACCGTTCCATTATCAAAATTTACAATCACTTCATCAGCAGGATCAGGGGGAACAATCAATCCCCTTGGAGCTGTAGAATATGATAGAGAATCATCGGCAACATATTCTATAACAGCAAACACTGGATATAATATTACAGATGTTGTTGTGGATGGAGAATCTACAGGAAGTAGAACATCATATACATTCTCAAATATTCAAGCAAACCACACTATATCTGCAAGCTTCTCACTTCAAACATTTACAATCACAGCATCTGCTGGGGCAGGAGGAACAATTTCACCATCTGGTGTAACAACTGTAAATTATAACGCATCACAAACATATACTATAACTCCATCATCTGGTTATGTTATTCTGGATGTAAAAGTAGATGGAGTTTCTCAAGGAGCTATAACAACATATACTTTTGCTGGAGTCTCTACAAACAGAACTATCAATGCAACATTTGATTTGAAGAAATATACAATTGTTGCAAGTGCAAGTTCTGGTGGTAATATTAGTCCATCTGGAAATGTTTTAGTGAATCATGGTGCATCTCAAACATTTACTATTACACCAAATTCTGGATATAGAACTGCAACTATCCTTGTTAATAGTACAGATGTTGGAAATCTAGCATCTTATACATTCCAATCGGTTACCTCCAATCAAACAATTAGTGCATCGTTTATTAGACAAAATGTAATCAGTGCATCTTCTGGATCAGGCGGAACAATTACTCCATCCGGAAGTGTCTATGTTGATGAAGGTGGAAATGCAACATTTACTATTACACCAAATTCTGGGTATAGAATTTCAAGTGTTGAAGTAGATGGAACAAACATTGGAACTCCATCTTCGTATACTTTTAGTGGAGTAGTATCACCTCATTCCATTATTGTAACTTTCTCTCTGATTCCAACAGATTATACAATCACATTGAAAGTTAATAATAATGGTGGTGTTATTACCGGTCCAACAACTGTTACTGCTGGATCAAACGCAGTTTACAATTTTACAGTTTATGAAGGATATAAGTGTCAATCAATCAGACTTGATGGTGTAAGTATCGGTTGTGTGTCTAGTTATGAATTAACAAATGTTCAGGCAAACCATACAATCGAGTTTAGATTATCACCACCAAAACCAAAGAATTTACGGAGGTAATAGAACAAATAATTGAGATGGGAGTGGGAAATTTAGTACCACTCCCATTTCAATTTATAATGGTAGGTATCTTACATGAGAATTTTCATTCTTATATTTTTTGTATTTTTTCTAATATCTTGTGGTGGTGGGGGAGGTGGGGGAAATACTAATAACGAAAATCCTCTTCTAATAAAATTATATTGGGATCCCCCTGCACCAGAGGGTATAAGTGGATATAAATTATATATTGGATATGAAACTAAAAAATATGAGACAATTATTGACGTAGGAAATGTAACCGAAAAACTTTTAGAGTTGGACGACAACGAAACATATTATATAGCATGTACATCGTATTTTATAAATATACCAGATAACATAACTGAAGAAAGTGATTACTCAAATGAAATAGAATATTCAACAAAGAAAAAATAACTACCATGAATTATCTTTTATAAATTTAACCATTGTTGTTGCATCATCATCCCATTCAATATTTCTGCTTGCTTCTTTCTCTGCTTCTTCCTGACTGTAAATATAAGACAAATATCCTTTTCCAAAATCTATTAACCTATCTTTTAATTTAACACACTCTTCACAATTTTTATCATAATAGTTAGATAGATTACCAGCACTTACATATTTATAATCACTATGTTCATGATCAGTACAATCAAACTCTGCTTGAAATGAATCACACCCAGAACATGATCCATACTTTCCCATTTCATTTCTCCTTTGGAAATAAAATTAAATAACCTGTGTGACTATTACATATTTCTATATTATGTGTTTCAGAAAATAAGTCATATACGAAATCTATATTTCCGACAGGAGGTCCTAATAGGTGATTTCCTAGTTCATAATCACCATCAATATAAATTCTCAAGTCGTCAATTATTATTACATCCCTATTGTCTGGTCTAACACTTTTAATTGCTCTCAACTCATTTTCGAGTGGAGTATTTATTTCTTTTGAAACATTCATGATCTTATTTTCTTTAGTATGATCCAATCCAGGAAAATGAGCATCTAACCAAAATAGTATACGATCACCCTCTAGTAATGGTAATAACCTTCTTAACCAAGTAGAACTATCTCCATTAATTATTCTAACTCGTTCATCTTTAAATCTACTTCTAGCCCTATCTGCTACCTCATCGACATATTCAATGCTATATATTTTTTTAAATGGAAATCTGGTTGCATAATCAATTCCATCTCCTTCTCCAGTTCCAGATTCAATAAACACATCCAAGTTATATCTATTTATAAAATCATTCAAATTGAAAAAATATATAACTCCCATTATACTCTCCTTATCAAGTTCATTACGTCCTCTGGTTCAATATAATCTATACATTGCCTTTGTCTAATACATTTTTCAAAACATATATCACATCCTTTAGTATTTGGTACAGGAATAGTATTACTATATGCTCTCTTATACCAAGGAACACCAATCAACAATATTTGTTTAGTTCCAACTGCAGCAGATAAATGAAACAAACCACTATCATTTCCTATAAATAATTTACACGATTTTAGAAGAGCTGCTGTTTCTCTTAGAGGTAATTTATCGACATATGATTCATCTACATTAGGAAGGTATGTATCTCTAATTTTTCCAAAACAATCTTTTGTTGATTTTCCAACTTCAATTACTTTTGAACTAGGATCATATTGTTTTATCATATCTACTAATTTAATAAACTTTTCAAATGACCATCTACGACTTGGCCATCCTGCCCATGTATCAAAAGCATATATATTATAAGGAGGTTTTGGATATTTACTGATTTCTTCTTCTGTAAGAAATACTTCAGGATCTGCATTTGATATAGGAATATTATGAAAAAACTTTCCATAACAACGAACAAAATTTCCGTTAAGTTCTTTATGAGGAGATGTAGGAATTCTTTGACTATAAGTTGAAAATATAGAACCATTATTTATATGAGGATTATTATAAAAAAGTTCTGAAAATTTATTTAGTACAGAAATATACTCATGTGGATATAATTTTTTAAGTTCACGAATAAATCCAGTCAGAGCAACTTCATCGCCCAAACTTCCCCACATTCCTATAATCATTAATATTCTCCCAGAACAAAATATATATGGAGGTTATATGAAAATTCACACATTCGGAGATAGTCACTCACATGAAGGATGGCAGCACATTGAAAATAATAAAACATTTTCAATACCAATTCATGTGCATTTACTTGGACCGAAACTAATGTATAGCTTTGGAAAAGAAAAACTAAATCTATTAAATATAAAATCACATGGTGTTCAAGAAAATGATATTGTCGTTTTTTGTTTTGGAGAAATAGATTGTCGGTGTCATGTATATAAATTTAGAGATCAAGGATATAAAAATATATTAACAGAAGCAGTTACTAACTATATTGACGCAATAAAAATGAATGTTGAGCAATATAACAAAATAAAAACCTGTGTATATAATATTGTTCCTCCTGTACAAAAAGAGATCACACCTGAAAATCCTGAGTATCCATACCTAGGAACTAATGAAGAAAGAAGAAATTATGTTACATTCTCTAATAAGTTAATATCAGAAAAATGTAATGAATTTGGTTACTTATTCATAGATATTTACAATCAACATTCAGATGAAAACGGATATTTAAAATATTCAGATGGGACTCTTCATATTGGAACACCAAAATTTTTAGAAGAGTTTTTGAGAAAAGTTTTTTTATAAGAAAATAACTTTATTTGTGAGTTAAGCTAGCGTTGTTTACATTTTCGGGGTAGTCAGACGAGGTAACAGACCTCAAAAGGAGACCCCGATGGTTATACACAAGAACACGCGCCTGACCCCGTTTCAGAGGAAGGCGATCTACAAGTCCTATCACGAGGGCAAGAAGAAGGTCAGCGACCTGGCCGACGAGTACCACGTTTCCCGTCCCACGATATACAAGGTCCTTCGGAACGGTCGGCACAAGGACTTCACGATTCACAAGAGCATCAATCAGCGGTTCCGCTGCTTGGAGTACGGCATCAAGCGGCTCGCCAAGGTCGAAGCGGAACTCGAGGCCAAGCGCAAAAGCGAGGCCAAGCGGTACAACAAGGACTACCCGGGGCAGATGCTCCATGGCGACACGAAGCGGCTGCCTCTGCTAGAGGGCCAGAAGACGACGGAGCGCCGGGAATATCTCTTTGTGGCCATCGACGACTTCTCCCGGGAGCTCTACGCGGCCATCCTGCCGGACAAGACCCAGGTCTCGGCCAGGGCTTTTCTGGAGCAGGTCCTGAAGGAGTGTCCTTACACCATCGAGCAGTACTATACCGACAACGGCAAGGAGTACAAAGGGGACCCCACGCACCACGCCTTTATGAAGCTCTGTGCGGAGAACCGGATCGAGCAGCGCTTCACCCGGGTGCGCAATCCCAAAACCAACGGCAAGGCCGAGCGGGTCATCAAAACGCTCATGGATCTCTGGCACGACAAGACCCGGTTTAACTCCTCGGCGCATCGCAAAACGGAACTCAAGCGGTTCCTCAACTATTACAACGGCGTTCGTCCCCACAAGGGGATCGGGGGCTTAACCCCGGAAGAGAAGTTGATCGAATACTTTTATCCCGAAAAACTGTAAACAACGGTCGACTTTCTCACACTTTATTTTTTAAAATTCTTTACGCCCCACCACATATACCTGAATTATCTTGTACTACTACCCAAGTCTCAACTCTATCTACAGATGGAGGTGTATCACTATCAGTAATTCTTATTGTAACTACATTGGCACTAACATGGGGACAACCAAATGCTACATATGCCAAAGTCGGATCTGTATTTGATGACCACGAACTACCACCATCTTTAGAAATTTCAAATGTTATAGTTCCAACTCCACCATGAATTGAATGAATTAAATCCCTTGCGCATACATAAACTAATCCAACACCTGGTTCCAAACCCGGATAATTTGATCTTAAACAAACAGTGGCTCCAACACACACAACATGAAATTGATCAAATGGTCCTAAATCATATTGTGGAATATCACCAGTTGGACTGCCACCACCAACAGCTTCAAACGATGTTGCTTTTCCAACATACAATGTATTATCTGCTGTATTGTAAATTAATCTTCCAACATATGATGGATCCCATACTGGAAGACTATCTAATCTTTCTACCTTTATTGATCCATAAAAATCCATAGAATCAACTTTCATAATAGTTACTCCAATACTAACCAACTATATTTTTTATATGAACAATAACCATAAGTACAATAGTAATCAGGATAACAAAAAATAGACATATCCCAAGCACTGTTCTATTTATGAGTTTTGCATAAGAAAATAATCTAAGCATATTTATAATCCCTATGGGGGACTAATATTTCTATTAGTCCCCCTTAGTTTTCTTTATTTGGAACTCACGGTTCCAAAAAGTTGTGCCTTTCAAGGTCCACAGTCATTAAAGGGATAAACATGTAAAATATTTTCATGTTTATATTTTGAATTGGACAACTCGAACTTATCCCCACCAGTTGGTGTTGAGCTAGCACATCTGGCAACTAGATTATAAACTCCTGCATAATTAACTGCTATAAAATTTTTGGTTCTTGAAACAACAATAACTTTTCCATTGCTCATTAGATATTGATATGTTTCTCCATCTAAGGGAATAGCTGTTCCGTCCCAAGAAAAATCTTTAATATAATCAAATGTTTGATAATCATAATCTGGAGATAAGAATTGAATTCTACCATCCTGCCAAATTCTTAATCTAAACTTATATCTCCAAAGAACATCAACTGCATCAGAATAAGCTTTCATAGTCAGTGCTTCAGTTGGAAATCCATCACAGTTGACCTGACACTCATAAACAATATCTTTCTTTTCTTGACTACATGCAATAAAAACACATAGTATAGACATAAATATTAAAAAAATAACCTTTTTCAACAAATATCACCTCCTTTATGTATCATTGGAATTTATAATTTGTTCTTATATAGTTTTAAAAAGGATATATATTAATTACTAAATAAAAGGCAAGGAGATTAATATGTTTGAAAAAATCTTTTTCGTGTTGATGTGGGCACCAGCGTTTCTGAGTTTTCTGTCAAGAATCGGAATAATCAACTAGAAAGGAGAGTTGTATGTCAGCAGACAACTTCGTAGTTGTGAAGAGGTTTGGAAAGGGAGACTTCAGGTGGGCAATGGGGTTTGAATCAACAAGATATGACTATCCTCTAGAATTCAGAAGTGGATCATTCAAAACCCCAAAGGAAGCGGCGGCGGATGCATATCATAGGCTCGGAATCATCGAGTACGGAATCGAGTTCTCTGACGACTGTCTTGCAAGCGAGTAAGGAGCTCTCATGAACTGC
>Ga0255343_1005870_pt1 | contig 11231 bp, 8 predicted proteins | sample wastewater_treat_4_FD_192413 | JGI IMG/M metagenome (GOLD analysis project Ga0255343, IMG submission 192413) | Wastewater microbial communities from Lulu Island WWTP, Vancouver, Canada - plant16 | ecosystem: Engineered > WWTP > Wastewater > Unclassified | place: Canada: Vancouver, British...
CTATACTTCCCGGAGTCGTCACAGGAAAGGAAGTTAAAACTGGGACTTATTGGTTCCGGCTGGTACGGAATGGTCGATGCAGTAGCCGCGATTAAAGCAGGAGGCGTTGAGATTGCAGCAGTCTGTGATGTCGACTCAGAGCATCTCTCCTCAAGCGCCCTGGAACTGGAAAAACTTCAGGGCTTCAAGCCACAGACATTCAAGTATTATCCGGAGCTTCTCGATGTGAAAGGTCTTGATGCCGTGATAATCGGCACAATACCTCACTGGCATGCCTTGCAGTTCATTGCAGCCTGTAAGAAGGGCCTGCACATTTATTGCGAGAAACCCCTTGCATACGATATTGCTGAAGGACTTGCAATGGTAAAGGCTGCACGTGAGGCCGGGAATATAGTTCAGATTGGTTTCCAGCGCCACCAGGCATTATCATATCAGAAAGCCGCGGAGCTGATCAAGGAAGGAAAGATTGGAGACATTCATCAGGTAGTTGCCCAGATCCATTATAATCCCGGTCCACAGGACACAAAGATTCAGGAGCCGCCTGCCTCACTCGACTGGGAGGAGTGGTGCGGACCTGCCCCCAAACTCGATTACCGTCCAAGTATAGGCCACAAGTCGTGGAGGCTTGAGAAGGAATACGGCAATGGGCATCTGGTTGACTGGGGGATACATCATATAGACATAATTCGAAAAATGATGGGAGAGGGGATGCCCAACGATATATATGCCACAGGCGGAATTCTGGCTTTGAAAGGTCAGATCACCTCCCCTGATACCCTAAACGTAAAATTCGGATTCAGAAAGGCTCCCGTATTCTGGCAGCACAGGCTCTGGGGCAACGGAGATGTGACAAGAGAGTTCAACAACGGGATCTTTTTCTATGGAGACAAGGGAACAATTTTCGTGGAAGACTCAAAAGTAATTGTTTTCCCGACCGGAAGGAACGCCGTAAGGGAGGATATTCCTGTTCCTGCACCTCTCATGCAGGAAAATCATGTTGAAAACTTCATAAAAGCCCTGAGGAACAAGGATAAAAGCATTATCAGCTGCACTCCCGAAGATGCTTTCAGGTCAACGGCAACGGTTCAGCTTGCCATGATCTCACTATATACGCAAAGTGTTGTGAGATGGGATGATGAAAAGAAAGAGGTCATTGACAATCCTGAAGCATCCTCAATGCTTTCAAGGAAATATAGGGACAATTACAAACATCCATAGCCGGGTTCAGAGCATTGAGAATAAAGAAAAAGAATACAAACCTTCTCATCAGGAAAGCATTACCCATTAAATATTTTTCCTTCTTTTCCAAACACGCATTCAAAACCCAAAGCTGAACCTACAACATAATTCTCTACTAATCTGAGAAAAACTACCTGTTTTCTGACTTCATATCTTTCGGTGTTTTTTCTTCTCTTTTCTTGTGGCGGAGCAAATATACCTGAGCAGCCTGAACCTGACACGCGCACCCATGAGATTATTAATGAGGGGGATATAAGTTCAAGGACTACAACAAGAATGGCAAGCAGGATCCTTACGAAAACTGGCGATTTACAGCCGAAGAACGTGCAACCGATTTGGCATCAAGGATGACTTTCAAGAAAAAACCGGACTGATGCACATCTGTTCCGAACACAGGTTAAACCACGCGGATCTTTCGGAAATGTCGGACCATAACCGACCGTATCTTACATTTTCATTATTTGAGCTTCCAGTGTTGTGGAGACTTCCAGTTGACGGATCTTACTTTCCGATACAGAAAATGCAACAGATTTAATTTCAGCATTTTGCATGATTTGCGATACAAATTGAAAGTTACATTCTATTTACTTGTTTTTGATTATCAAATAGTTACGAAAATAACGTCTTTTCCAAGGATTATTCACTGGATATCAGATATTTGCATTTTCAGATTTGTACCGAGTTTGTACCGCATTTCCTTGAGTTTTAACCATAAACCACTGTAAAATCCTATAGATAAATATATTGCATTTCCTATCTTAGTTCAAAAAACACATTTTTACAGTTTTTCTTTTCTTTATTGTTTTCTTTGCCTTTTCCAGCATAAAAGAACTAATCCTTATTTATAATTACCCATTTCCCAGATTTTGTAGCTCCTTCGTGTTTGATAACACCCTGTTTGACTAGTTGAGAAATATGGTATTTAATTTTTCCATGAGAATATCCCAATTGATTTTCCAACTCTTTACGTGTAATTGTGGGGTTTATTTTTATCGCTTCGACAATTTCTTCTTGGATGCTTCTTGGACGTTTCTTGGACGTTTCTTGGACGTTTCTTGGGCTTTTCTTGGGCTTTTCTTGAGTAGTTTCCGCTCCAAACCCTTCATCTAAATATTTCTCAGAAATATTCTCTATTACCTTAAATGCCGTTACCAATGAAAAATCAAAAACAGCTTTACCGTTTCCATTTTCCATTAATTCCTTTTGCACTCGATACACACCACGACTGAAACGATTCACATAGCCCAACACCTTCATTGCTTCAGCAATAAACGGATTGCGGTAATCACTGACGTTTGGGAAATTATCCGGCGTTACTTTACCGTATAATCCGCCGGGATTTTGCACATCAATTCTATCATCATATTCATAAAATTGTACAGGTGCATTAGTTTCATAATCACGATGCATGATGGCGTTCATTAAAAGCTCACGAGTTGCCCAATAGGGATACTTTGAAAAAGTTTCTTCACGGAGCACACTCACGGGAATAGGACGCTTCTGCGCAATACTTGTTTCTATGAAAGTGTCAACCTTAGGCAACTCACGACAAAGATTTCCACTAAATTTATGCTCATTAATGATGTCTCCGGCGCGATCTTTCCCTTTGAAACGGACATATTGAATATAAGAACCATGCAAATAACGCTCCGGATTTAGTCCAAAAAGAACAATAGCTCCATTGGTCGGACAATTATAACGCAAATCATACAGTCCTAGTGAAGCGAGTTGCTTATCAATAGTACGTTTATCTTCAGAAAGCACCTCCTCGGCAACTGCTTTAGGCAGGTATTCTTTTTTGATGATGGCTATATCCAAATCATCAAGTGTTGTACCCAAACAGGGCATTGCGTCAAACGTGTGTACATTGGACAACCGACGTTCGGTCAATATTTTTTCTTCCGCTTCTGTAGCAATACTTTTTCTTGGACCAACCCGCACCCAAATACGTCCCCGATAACGAACGGGGGGAAATTCAGAGGGTTGAACTTCCGTAACCAATACATCGCCATCGTCAAATGAGAATTTCTCAACTGTCATAACAGGTTGTGGCAAAATATTCCCATCAGTGCGAATATTGGAAATTTTCAGTAATAACTTATCATCAACCTTTAACCTTGATAGTTTTCCGTTGTCGTGCACGCCAATAATCAAATAACCGTTCTTTCCACTTCCAGAAACATCGTTGGAAAAGGCACAAATAGCCTGACAGAATTTGTCCATATTGTCTGTGGACGTTGTGCGTTCAATGTGGGCGCTTTCGGTGCTATTCAGTAATTTAAAAATATCATTAGATGAAATCATTAATTAAAATTTTAAGCAAAAATCACGAAATTAATTCCTCCAAAATTTTGACAAAGACAAAAGGATTACGGAACATCATGTTCTCATTATCCCATTTATTTTGCAAATACTCAAAACCTGCATTGGCATAACCTTCCATTTGACGAATAAATTCAGCAACAAATATTTCTATAGTCTCAGAGCTTGCATCTTCTAATTCAATCCATTTAAACCCAAAATCTTCTGATTTATTCAATAATAGCATAACAATATAGTCACGGATTGCAATTGGACTCCATTGTGAAAACACAAAAAAGTCATTTGATTTTTCATTTTGTAGAATAAAGTTCTGTTTACCTAATTTATAACCAATTATAAAAGCATACATATAAGTCTGGTAATAAGCTCCAAAAGAAGAAAAATCTCCTTTGCCACTTGCATCTCCTTTTTTTGAAATACTATCAATCAAAAGTCTATACTGCTCTTTATATCTTGGTCGTTTTTGACCGATTAAATCTCTCAATTGTGAACCATCCATAATATTCTAATTTACATAGGGTTTATTTTTTGTTACCAAATTTGTAGTGTCGGCTTTTTCTTCGATAACATTCACATAAAATGTACCGGGAATTTCGCCGTTTTCCATTTTTTTCAGAACTTTCAATCCCAAATCATTCAAATAAACATCGGATTTGGAGTCATATAATTCTTTTATGAGGATAATGCTTTGCGTAAAGACTTTGGGTGCAATATCAAAAAAATTATTAATAAAATTGTCCCCAAATTCAGAGAAAGGTGCGTCCGAAATAAACGGAAAGTCAAATCGCTTATTCCCAATTTTTGAAGAAATAATCGCCATAATAATTGACAATTGCTTCATACGCTGAAAACCGGTACCAAGCCCCGTGAGTTCTCCATCATTGATGTTTTTGATAGACACTTGCACCGTACCATCTGCTTGCTTATTAAAGTTTAATCTACCACCTGTTGAAAGATTGCCGTATGTAAGTTCTTGATATTTTGTGTTTGCGTTGATTTCCAAGGATTTCAAAATCTCATCAAAAATCCGATCCTTAGTGTTGTTCAAAATATATTCTACACTTGCCATTGTTTCTTTAAAGTTGCGAAATTTTCCAATTTCCTTTGATGATCCGATTTCCTCAATTTCTGTTTCTATTTGGCTTAATCGTATATCCCAAGCTTTTATGGCATCTTCTGCTTTTTTAATTTCGTCCTCTTTTTTGTTAATCGTTTTTTCAGCAAGTGTATAATCTGCTATGGTTTGCTTGTCGGTATTGTCTGAGCCAATTTCACTGCCACCCGCATTTAGAAATTCGTTTCTCGCGTTTTCTCTTTCTTCTTCCTTTTCTGAGATTAAATTGTCCAACTCATCAATTTTTTCTCTGTAATTTAGTAGACTTTCATCTATTTTTGGAATACTCAAAAAAAAGGCACCTACCGAAGTTTGAATACTACTATAAAATTGATTGAAATTGTTTCTGTTTGGATTTGAATTATTTGCGGGTCTTTCCAACACCATTTTAATGTGCTTCCAATGTTCTCCGTCTTTTGGGGCGGAACGCCCGCAGACTTCGCAGATTTCGGTTCGCAACATTCTTTGTAGAGAAGGTACGTCAGGTGAACCTTCAGGCAATACGATTGGACTGCTTACCGCCTTTTGGGTTGCAATATCAGTTGTAAGCTCTTGCCTTTTTTTGTCGAAGATTGAAATCTGCTCACGCATTCCCATTAGCATCCAAGGGCAACTCTCAGAAAACAACATTGAAGTAATATTCTTTTCTTTCTCGTTTTTTTGCTCTTTCAGTCTTTTTATTTCATTTTCAAAATTTTTAATCATTCCTCTATACCGCTCTCTATCTTTGGTCTTCATAAGATTTGCCTCCAAAATTTCTTTTTTCTCTTTTGCTTTCGACAGTTCGGTTTTGTATATCTCTATTTGCGTTTCAGTAGTTACAATCTTTCCTTCAAGAGTTTCTCTTTCTTGAATTAAGCCCGTAATTCTTTTACTCGTTGAGTTAATCTCTCTTTCTTTATCATTAAAAAGTTTTTTTGTACGTTGCGATAAATCCTTGCTTAAGTCACAAATTTCAATTAAATTATTAATTCCTGCTAATGCCTCGATAGTGGATGATAATCCGTTACGTGAAGACAAATCCACGATTTGCTCCATGGTTTCACCCTGAAGCAATGCGTAATTCATCAATTCTGCAGGAATAATCTTTTGGATAATTTTTTCTTTGTCGTTCATATCCAAAACCGGAATATCTCTATTATCAACAGTTTGCATTACTTCCAACAGCTCATTTGTTACCCAACTACCAGCATTTTTTCTGAATTGCACTTTTTTGGAAACCGAATATTTTTCTTCATCGTTTATGAATGTAATATTTACGCCCATATCAAAGTTTTGGCCTTTATTCATTGCTTTGCCCGAAGCCATTTTTAAATAAGAAGAATCTGCATTTTCCATTCTTCTTGCATCAGAGTCATAAACTTTGTTTCTCAATATCCACAGAATTCCATTGTAGAATTTGGATTTGCCCATATTGTTATCGGCATTAATGATATTGATGCCCTCTTTGAAATGATAGGTATTTTCATCAAAACTCCCATAGTAATTGTAAAAGTTCTGAAAACCAACGGATTTAATAATTGTGCCCATATTCTATAATTGTATTATCTGTTTTTGAATAATTTGGAAAATTTGCTCCTTGTTTTTATGGTTTTCTTGACCGTTTATTATTTCCTTGATAATTTCGATAACAGGATAATCAGATTTTTCGTGCAAACTCACATTTTTCAATTCTTCTGTCTGAATTCGGAAAACCGATTGTAATTCAGGCGATTTCAATATCTCCTTGAAAATTTCTTCTGCTTTCATTAAATATATGTTTTTATTGATTGATATTCAAAATAAGTTCAGCCAATATGATTTCGTAAAATTTTGCCACTCCATCTAATTCCTGTAGTGCACCTGTATAATTATTGGTGGCTAAGTTAGCAAAATAAGCCACACGATTCAGTTCACCACGAACCAAACTGCGTTCCATATTCCAAAATTCTTTGGAATAATACGGCGATTGAAAATCGGGGACAACTACCATATCATAAATTTGAGCAAATGTTTTATCCGGATGACGACGAAGCAAACGCCCACGACGTTGAATAAATTGACGCGGATTACCAGTACTTGATGCAAAAATTCCATATTCGGCACGTGGCACATCTATGCCTTCATCCAAGCATTTCATTGCAAAAAGAACATCTATTTGTCCGTTTTCAAATCCTTGTAAAATAATTTTACGCTCAGTTTTGCTATTTTTTCCTGTATATGTATTACAAGTTGTATTCGGGAAAATTTCTTTGGTTGTATCAAGCATTTTCTTGATAATATTTTCTTCGTAAAAATCGGTTTGGTTATCGCCATCTGAATTAGAATACAAAATAGCCTCATCCGAATCGAACATTTTTTTCCCTTCGGGAACATAAACAAAACAATACTTCAGTTTATCCTGTCCAATTTCGGCAATTATTTCTTTGAAAACCCGCATTTTATCTTCTGCTTTATGCAAAATTCGTTTGCGAATCATTAATAATTTTTTAGCCTTTTGAGAGTCTTTGAATTGCTTGGTTGTACTATCAAATAATCGAAGAAGTTGTTCTGTAATCTCAGCGTAATCTTGCATTTCTATATCGTTTAAATACGCTAATTTTGGATAATAACAATATTTCATCAGCCGTTCTTCTTCTATTGCTTTACTCATCGGGAAATTATAAACATAAGGCGGTATGTCGTTGAAAAAACCTTCTAATTCCGTGGTTCCTTCCTCATCGTATATTCGATTTGGTGTTGCCGATAACGCAATCCTTCGTTTGATGTGTAGCTTTCTAAAAACCGACCGCACTGTCTCCGAACCGATGTTATGTGCTTCATCAGCTATCAGTATTATCGAATCAGGTAACTTAGAGAATATCTGCTGAAAATCTTTGTTTGTAAAAGATTGATATGTAGACACAATAACAAAATTCACTTTTTTACCTCTGCTTATTTTATCTTCCAAGTTTACAATTTGTTGTCGCCACTTAGGATTTTCGGAAAAAACCGTAATAATGTTTTTAAAATCAAATAATGCAATTTCTTCAATCCATTGTTCAACTAACGCGATAGTTGGCACCAATATTAAAAGTTGGTAAACGCCGTCAGTTTGATATTCCTGCAAGGCACAATTCAACGAAGTTATTGTTTTACCTGTTCCAGTTGCCATTGCAAAAATGCCTCGCTTCTTGTTTTTTAACCATTCATTATATGCTTCAATTTGGTATGGTCTCGCACCTTCGGGATATTTAAATGGAAAGTGTGGTTCAATTGGCGATGTGCTTTTTGAAGTTTTTATGTCTGTTGTTGCCGAATTTTTCAATTTCTTGATTAATGTTTTTTCTTGCAATAAAAGTTCGTCGGCATCAACGTTAGGATAGGTTTTCACAATTTCTTGACAAAATTTGTGTGCTGGAAAAACTAAAATGTTTTCACTTATACCATTCCATATTTCGCTGAAATCTTGTTCGCTTATCCTAATTCGCTCAATATTATCATCACTTTTCCAGGAACAAGTACATTCAATGGTCTCGATATTTTTCAACAAAGCAGATGCTGTCAGATTCATTGAGCCTATAAATGCTACTTTATCTCTGTTTTTATCAGTAAAAACTCCGAACTTTTCGTGTGCCAATCCCCCATCTTTGGGTACTACTATTTTAATTTCTATTCGATTACTTTGAATCAAATAAGATAAACACTTGAAGAAATGCTCATCTCTTTTTGACAATGTAGATTTCATTGCAAAAAAAGAGTTCAAAATATATTGTTCGAAATCAACAACTTCCCTATCCTTTAAAAGTTGATAATCTTCTTCTGTTAAATGCTGATTTATATACATGCGCATTACTCCACCATTACTAATGAAATGTGCAAAACCAACAGAAAGAACATTGATTGATGCTGAACTGAAATAACCTAATCCAATGTCGAGTTTAGTGCTATTAGATAGAGCTAATTCGCAAAAATCAAAGGGTAAATCGGTTCTACCTGTTGAGTATCTGTATTTAAAGTCTTTGTCTTTAAGCATATTAAATCAATTTCACTAATTCGATATATTTTCTGCGCTGTTCTTCTGTTAATCTGTCATCATAAAAATCATTTTTAATTTTATTTAGACAAGTGTAAAGAGACTCTTCTTCTCCTTTTGCAGAAGGAAGCCGTTTGTTTGATAGAATAAAAACTTTAATTTTGTTGTAAGTCAAATTCCATTTGTGAGTATCTTTATTTATTTTGTACTCTGCGTATTCTCTTTGTATTCTAACAACCTCCTTTTGCTGATTTTCTGAAAGTTTTTTCCGGCCTTGTTCAATCAAAGCCCACCATCGATAAAGCGAAGTTTCGTCATCACTCTCAGAAGTAGAAAAAGGGAAATGATCATTCTCTACAATGAATAGTTCTAAGTCATTTAATCGTTGTTCAAAAGTCTTTCGTTGACTTTCACTCTGCTTCATTTTCTCGAAGTCAGAAGAATATTGCTTGCTTTTCAGCCCGAATAGATTACCTTTAAATTGAACAAAATACTTTCCTGAATGCATAGAACTATGCACATTTTTCTGTGTTGTCTGAAAAAATAAATTAACGTATTCTGTAATGCTTTCTACTGATTGGGGTATATCTCTCTTATCCAAAAATTCAACTATTTTATTACGAATGGTTCCTTTGGGAATGTGTTTCCATTCTTTCAGGGTATAAACACTTTTTCTATTTACAAATGTTATATCTTCGTGCTTGTGTAAAGAAGGTCGCAATTTGCTAGGATTATTTTCAAGCGTGTATTTGTGTTTTGGTAAGTGCCTCTTAAATTCTGAGAAAATCTCCATTAAATGCATTGGATGTTCATTTTGTTTTAATATATCGTAAACAACATCTATTGGTTTTCTTTCTTTGCTTGCTGGAATTTTTATTTGTCCATAAATTTCATCACTATATAAGCCGAACTCATAGAGTAATATTATTTTCGTAATTTTTGTAATACTATTTATTTTATCATAATCAAAAATTTTCCAACACATAGAATTAGAAATGTGATTTTCAATATCCAATAAATATTCAATTTCATTTTCAATCAAAATATTTTCAAATTCTTCTCTCATTTTATCAAAATCAAAAATATCTGTAAACGCTTTTCTTATCAACAAAGTAGATTTCCAATTTTCTCCCTTATTTGTATTGTTAAATCTACTACCATAGATTGTAAATATATCCCTAAAAACATAAGCTATTATTTGTGCTACAAATTCAAATGATAATGTATTTTGCTCTTTTTTCAAACAGTTTTGAAGCTCATAAGTCTCCCGACTTACAACATCTATTCCTTTTAACATATCCAAAATATAATCCCAATTAGTTTTGGATTGAAGTAATTCGGAGTATTTGAGAAAACATCCATTTTTCTTTTGCTCAATAACTTCACTTGATATTTCAAAAGTTCTACAAAAATCAATATTGCATATTTGACGCACTCTTTCTCTCGATATTTCATATCTTTCTGCAACTTCATCTAATTTTGCAGATTCAGAATCTTGAAAAATCGGAAGGACTTCAATAGCCATCTTGGTATCTCGATTTTCATCTAAATTCAAATACATACGAAAGACGCCAAACATAGGGAAGTAGCCATTTTTAATACAAAAATTAAATGCATAGTTAAAAATGTCCTCATTATTATTACTTAGGATATAGGCCCTCTTTCTTATATCCTTTTCCATATTTTCAATTAAAGCAAGAATAGAAAATAAGATTTCACGTTCAAGTTCATTTAATTCTTTTATGACTGACTTAACCTCGGCTATTTCGAAAAAGAGGTGCTTTTCTTCCTTTTCAATATTCGGAATAATATTCAAACATAGTGCATCTAATTCTTCACAAGACTTTCTACCAGCATTTTTAATTTTCTTTCTAAAGAAAGAACCATTTTCTTCAAAAAATAATAGGATTTTATGAAAATTATCCAATCCCTCACTTATACAACAATTTGCAGTGCGAACTGAAATTTGATTTGTATCACGTAAATACTCTGTCGTTATATATTTCAAGTCCTCTCTCAGCATATCTCATTTAACCCTTTCTCTATTTTGTCAAACAAATAATCATATCCAACTAAATTTGGATTATCTGTAACATCTTCATAAATAAGCTTTAGTCCGTGGTCAAGATGCATTTTGAAGTAACGAGGTAGATCTTTGTCGTTGTTGTTTATTTGATAATGCGTACAGATTAATGCTTCATAAATAGGATAATAACTACCAAAAAGTACATTTCGGCTGTATTCCTTTCCTCTAGAATCCTGTACGTCGAGTGGCGAAAATTTCTCGCCTGATTGCAAAGAACAGCCAATAGCAATTCGGGCAATTATATTTTCAGCACCCAAATTGAATTTTCTTGTTAACTCGGAAACTATCTCACGATTTTTACTGCTCGTCTTTATTTGTGAAAACATAGTTAGTATTTCATTAAATTATCGATTTCAACTTGCTCTATGTGTGATTGCGAGTTTTTATTTTTTAGTAGATAAGCAGAGTTTACATACGGTTTCATAACTTCCAATTCACTCTCCGTTAACTCCTTGTGCAACAGTGGAAATAAAACA
>Ga0255343_1005871_pt1 | contig 11230 bp, 5 predicted proteins | sample wastewater_treat_4_FD_192413 | JGI IMG/M metagenome (GOLD analysis project Ga0255343, IMG submission 192413) | Wastewater microbial communities from Lulu Island WWTP, Vancouver, Canada - plant16 | ecosystem: Engineered > WWTP > Wastewater > Unclassified | place: Canada: Vancouver, British...
TCATCAAATGAATTTGTAAGATTTAAACATCCAGCATTATATATTATTAATTATGATAAGTTAGGATCATATAAATATAGATTACTGCATTATATAGAAGAGAACTCAATGATGAGTTGCAATCCTAACTCTATAATGTATGCTTACCACCCGTTTGCATGGAGCAATATAGTACCATCTACGAAAGTACTTACGGGGAATGCAAGACCACCACACATAATGAATACGGTAAATAATAAATTAAAAAAGAATGGACTTCATAAACTATTTAGTTTCGAATACGAGTATGAAGATAATGGAAACTTAAAACAAAAAAGTACAAAGTTAGGACAGTTTACATTTTACCCAATGTGGCAAAGATTCCCGTTCTTATGCTTTACATTAATATTAAATTATAGTAGCTTAGAGGAAGCTATAAATGATTTACCATCTGGATTAACACAAATAAAATTGTACATTGCAGAAGCAAGCAGTAATAGCATAATAAATAGAGATATAAGAGGCAAAGATGCAAGTGTATTTGAGGAAGGATATGCGAAGCATAATATAAAGAACAATAGGAACGGCTATAGATTAGTAAAAACATTTACTATAAAAAATACAAAAGGGGACACAATTGATGACTACATATATAATAGAATGATTACAGCCGATACTGCAAGTACTGATACTAACTCATGGCTGAGAGTGCAAAATTATACAGATGCGACTGTAAGCTGGTTATCATATGATGATATTAATAGACAAGACAAAGAACAAAATAGTTTATTATCAAAAGGCTATGACTATTTACGAAAGAAATCATTTTTAATGGCAATACCATATATAGATATAATAGAACACAATTATGAGTTTAAAGATATAACGGATGTAGAAAAAAACTATAATGAATACTCTGTAAATTTAAGAAATGACACGAATGTTGATTTAGTATTTAAAAAAGCAGTGAAATGGACACCAGATTTTTATGTATGGGATTATCCACAACAAACGGAGCTTGCAATAGATAATCTACAAGGGATGGGAGACCAGTTATGGGATGGAATAGGATCAAAATATGTAACAACCATCAAGAATGCATTTGTGATAATAGAAGGACAGGACAAAGAAGGAAATATTGAAACAGGGAGAATAAGAATAAGTTTAAATCAGAATGGTAAATTTAGTCATGATATATTCAGGAAGTGGGATTATATAGATGTATGCACGGAAGAAATAACATCATTTGCTGTATTCAAGGATAACTTGATATTATTCACCAAAAATAGCATATATTTAGTTGTATTTCAAGATATAACGAATTCAGCTACCTGGTATGTAGCGAATAAAATAGATCATCCAGGAGCTTTGCATGAAAAAAATGTTGCTGTATCTAAGGATGGCGTATATTTCTGTAATAGAGAAGGAGTGTATGTGACTGATGGAATAGATGTAGCATGTATATCAACCCAAATAGATGATTACTATAAAAAGAATTTTTCAAGAATTATCAGGAAAACATCACATCAGTTGCCGTTATATTATGAGGAATTAAAAACGGAATCAGCAAAATCTATAGATCGTAATGCTAAAATCATACTTGATGAAGAATATTATAGTATTCCTAATTCAATAGAACTATTATATAACGATAATGATAAGTGTTTATATGTTGTTTGGAATGGTTTAACAATACATGAATTTGTATATAATACAGAGTTGAAAATATGGCATATAGAAGAGATTAATGCATTACAAGCTAGCATAGATAATGGATGTACAGATACATCTATACAGCCTGAATCTGAAAACATAAACAATATTGACCCTATTGAGTCTGCACCGAAAGGCACAGCTTGGATAGGATTATCAAATTATTACATTTATAATAATCTAAAATACTATATAGAACAATTATCCCCTTACTTAGTTGGTCAATATATAACAAAAACAAATAACGATACAGTAATGTACGAAAAGGTTTCTTATGGTATAGGGTTAGGAGAAAAACAGCAGGGACGCTTAGTGAAAAAAAGATTAATGCATTATAGAGATAATCTTATTCCGTTATTAAGAACATCGTATATATTTGACGGTAGAAAGCATAAGATAATACTATATAATTATGATGCGCTATATACTCCCGTTTCACCATTTTGTGGTTATGGATTTAACGTTACAAATTATAACAATTTGATGAAAATACATAATGTCAGACCAGATTTTAGCATACACTATTATAAAATGTATGCAGGCAGTTATGGATATAAAGTTGTAAATGAAATAAGCGAATCCAAAGACCCAGCAAATATTAGTGCTCCAGATAGTTTTATAATAGATTACTGTGTATTAAACAGAGACATATATGATATTACATATGAAGGAGATAGCATATATAAGGTAGCACCAATAAATGTAGAAGTAAAAATAAAGACCAAACCTAATTTAGAAATTATATCACATGATGTTACAAATGGAATAGAATATTATGCTTTAGATGAGTTGCTAATTGAATTATCTAATATATCAGTAATAGAATCATCAACGTCAGCAAAAAATTGGCAAGCAATAAAATTAGACAGAATAAATATTCTACAATATGAGAGGATAATTGAAAAATTGTATCGTAGTTTAAGATATAAAAAGATAATAAGCTTAAGTAAATTGCCAGAATATAATACAAGTGTACAGTTATACTTACCAAACATACAATATAAAGATACAATAGCATTAGAAGTATGGCATGAAAAATTGAATATGAAAATTTACAAAGATTACTTTTTATGGGATATCTATTACAACGATATGTCCACGTATAAAATACGTATAGTACCAACAAACGACAATCAAATATTAACTAAAGATGTAATTAAAAAAATTGTATCACTGAGAGCTATCAATTATATTGTAAAGATAACACCACAATACAAAAATTCAAATATAATAGATTATAAATTAGAAAATATAAGACCTAATATTGGTACTGTAAGATTAGTATATAATAATGAAGGAATAAGACCCAAAATCGTTGAAGTGAACAGAATTAAAAACGGGCAATTAACAACTGAAAAAACTATGGAAGTTATATTGCCTTCATTAGAAGTGGATTATCAGACATTTGCACATAGTATATTAACCGATGAAACATTTATAGACAGTGATGAAAAAAGGAGATTATTTTATATTAGTAAAGATGAAATAAATTACTTAACTCTAAAATATCCGCTATATTTTAACTTAACAAACAATAACTACCATATACATATATCAAGTTATTGTTTTAATATCATAGAATGTATCAAGCTACAAGGAAGAATATATGAAAAATCAAATTACTCTTAATAATAGTCGCAAGACTAATTATGATTCTAAGTTAAACTATGAATTTGATAATATCTACAGATATATGAACATATTAACACATTCAATAATAGAAGGTATTAAAGAAATCAAGGAAGAGATTAATAAAATTAATAATAGTATAGATGTAATGGAAAAAAGAATTAAATAATATAAATAAAACAAAGGAGAAGTAAAATGGCAGGTACAGAAGCAACTTCGACTAATATGGGAGGCAATGATATTACAACAATGTTGTTTAGACATTTATTAAATAATGCACAAGTATCAGGAAATGGGACAATACAGGGAAATGATAAAAAAGTAGAACAACATCAGAATGCTATATTTGGGCCTTTATTTTATATGGGATTAGCAGGAGGATTTGGGCAAACAGCATCTGATATGCTGACGATGTTACATGGACAAAACAAACCGAAGGAATACAGGAACCAGGAACAATTAAAATTAAATCAGGCAGCAACAGAAGGCTTGCAACTATCAAGAAACATAGCAAGTGGTATGCAGCAACAGGCGTACAATATGGCAAATAAGATAGGGAATAAGGCAATTGAAGCAGTGATGGCAAGAAACGCTAATACTGGTATGGGAAGTAACAGTGCAGCAGCAGCAGCAGGTGAGTTTGCAAAGGATTTAGCATATAGTAATTTAAGTATGGATGCTTATAACAAAGCAGGGATGATGGCGAAGAGTGGATACGATACGTATGCAGCTCAAATGGCACAATCAAGTGATTTGACACAAAACTTAATGCCGGGAGAGGGACGAAAGAAAACATTATTAGAAGCAATAGGCAGATTACCAGCTATATATATGACAGGTTTAAATACACAGGCAGAAGCAACAACAAAAAATACTTTTAAGTATGGATTAGGTGTTTCTAAACAAAACGCTATATGACGATTGTAAGAAGATAACAAAAGGAGATATGCTTTATGGATATGAATACAATGTTATTTATGGCTAATACTTTAAATGGTATAGTTGGTTCTGGTGATCCTGAAGCAATGAAAGATAAGTATGTTATAGATAAGACAGCTAAAAATAATATGATGAAGCGTGATTTAGCGACAACGGGAGTAAAGGCAGGTGTTCAAATAGCTGGGAATTTAGTAGTTCCTGGATTAGGACAAGCAGCATCTACCATATTAAGTCCATTTATAGATAAAATAAGTGCTAATTGGTTTGGTAAACCTATGAAGAAAGCACAAGATTATGAAGAAATTCAAAGTTGGATAAATCAAGTATAGGAGATTATATGGCAAGAGACATATCACAAAGTTATTTTATGAATGAGCAGATGAAGGACAACAGAAGATACAAAGTTGATCCTTATGCTATGCAACAATTCTATAAACAGTCAGATGCAGCATTGGAGGATAACAAAAAGATGATATGGTTAGCGAGTATGGGATTATTGGATACAGTATCAGAGGATTCAGACAATGAGGCAGCTGGTAAAATAGCATACATAACAAACAGGCAGAGATATTTCCAACCTAAGATACCAACATTTGCACAAACACCGGAACCTGAACCTGCACCAGCACCACCACCTATGCCTGAGCCACCACTACCTGAGGTTACATATCATGATCCAACTAAAAAGATTACTATGCCTACTGAGGAAGAGTATGAGGAGAAAGTCGCAGTACCTAAACTACAGGCGTTAGAGAATTATGAATTAGGTGACTGGAATAGTGCTATGTCGTATAACGAATGGTATAATAAAGCACCGGAAAATGTAAGAAAAGAAATAGATGCGTTTACGGATTTTGTTAGCAAATATGGAGCAGATAATATAGGTAAATTTGGAATAACAACCGGGACAGATGCTACACCATTAACAAGACAGTCAGTAGAAAAGTTAGTTTATACATTAGATGAAAATGCATTAAAAAATATAACAAGGATAAGTGGACATTCGTATCTTAATAGAGATGATTTAATAAAGTTATGGCAGAAGAATCCAGCGAAGTATGATAAATTATTTCAAAACATGTTAGGATATAAGAGATATGAAAATCTGCGTGGAGTATTAACAGAAAGTTTGAAAACGAAAGGAATGAATGAGGAACAGATTAGAAACTTATTTGCTGATTATGATCCGATGAAGCATCAGTATGGGAAAAAGAAATACAACAAAGCTGAAAGATTTTCGAGAATGGGATTAGAAGGAGGACAGGAATATATAAGTATAAAGAAAAAACGAACGGTAGGTAAGCCTGAAACAACTTATTATGCACCTAATGGTAAAGAAATGTATAAAGAAGACCCATTTGCTAAGGAAGATCTATTAAGTAATTACGAGAGAGAGCAAGCGATTAAACGGGGTATGGAGGAGCAGGGATACAATTACAAAACCAAAGATATGAAGAAAACTGAGGAATGGATAAATAAAAGTGTAAAAGAGATAACTAATACAGACTATCAGAATAAATCTGAAAAGGACAAAATAGATACAGATGAAGAGACACCATACAAACGTATGATGAAGCGTATAGCAATAAAATATAGAGAAAAAATGGAAAAGCAAAGACAGGGAGGGCAATAAAATGGCAGAAGAAACAAAACCAAATATAAGCAAACCTAATCCAAAGGTATCAAAGGCAAGAGAGACTAAAACGTATGAGCAGGAGCCAGATACTGTATATAATGTTTCTATACCTGAGGTAAAATTAGATCCAAGAGTAGCGATGTTAGGTGGAGCCGAGAGGCTATTGTTTGGTGAATATGGTCCAATGATGAGTTTAGCAATGCAACAATCAGCACAAGCTAATATAGATATGCAAAGATTACAGTTAGGTATGCCGAAAGTAGTAGCAGGAGCTAACAAAGAAGTAGGCAGAACTATAGAATACGAGATACCAGAAAATAAAAGAGATGAAGATATATATGATACATCTACCTTAGGTGTAATCAAGTATTATGATGGGCAGCAGGAAGTACCTGTAATTAAGTATGGAAGAAGAAAAGATAATGGATTATATGACTATATATTTTCTAATAGCAGTATAGTAATGGATAAAGGTATGTATGACGAAGCGTTGATGGCATCATTAGATGGATACAACGATGAAAAGATAAGAATGGAAAAGATGAATGATTTAATGAAGGAACTTAGCGAGTCTATACAGATAACGAATAAAGGTGATAAGATTATAGTAAATACATTAGCAGGCACAAGGAATAACTTGAGTAAAGAGGCAAGAATATTTATAAACTCGTTATTTAAATACGGTATAATTGGAGAACCTAAAAAAGATGATAATAATGGGCAAAATAATAAGAAAGATGACTTAATAGACCCTAATAAGAAGGATGAGAATAAGAATAAAAATGGCAATAATAACAACAATAATAATAACAATAATAAAAACAAAAATGGCAATAATAGTAAACAACCGATAATAAATCTTGGGGACCCAAATAGGCCATCTGGTATATGGTAATTATAATATAAATGAGAAAAATATAAGGAGATAAAATGGATAATAATATTTTTATGTATGATGATGAGATGTCTCAAGAAGGCATGAGTATCCTACCTTACTCGGGTGAGGAATACACATATATAGATGATACAGATTTTTATGAAAATATGTATAGTCCATTAAAGCATTGGTTACCAAAGGAAAAGGCACAAAATGTTCCTACTATAAAAGTTTATAGTGGAACTGGGTTAATGGATTGGAGTGGTAAAGGCTGGGAGCAAGCTTTTGAAACAAAATATTATGTAAATAAAGCTAAAAATATAAAGAAAGAACCTACTCTTCCAGAGATGGGAAAAAGAAACTATATAGCATATACACCTTATTTTGGTAATGATGGAAACGTGAAGTTTAGACCGACGATAGCAGAGATAAATGATAATGCGATAATAGAGAGAGGATGGGATGGTGTACCTATAGAATTGTCATATAATACTTCGAATAATGAACTAAACTATACTAACTACTTTATATATCAAGATATGATGAAAAAGCAGTTAGATAAGTTTAGAAAGCACCCAATGGATTATGAAAAATACAGTGATTTAGTATCTAAGTTATTAAAGAAGGAATGGTTATTAAATGATATAAAATCATTAAATGATGTAGGATTTAGTGACGATGATGAAGATAGGATTGCAGCATTAAGATCATTAGATGATGTAGGATTTAGTGACGATGATGAAGAAAGGATTGCAGCATTAAGAAAGACAGATAATGAACTAGATAACTATATTATATCTCAGGCAAGAGCAATATATAGATTAAAGAGAGATGCACAGGGTGAATACGGCAGAAGATTAGGCAAGAAGAGGATGTATAGTATTGACGAGATCGCCAGAATGCCTTATGAGTATCAGGTTGAAGAGGCAAAAAATATAATATTTAGTGCTTTTAAGACTACGGATGATGGTAGATATATTGAGGCGAGTACTGATCAATTAAAGGATGCTGTAAAAAAGTTAGACCAGATAAGGAAAAAATCTAATTTGTTAAGGCGAGAAGATGTTATCGAACAAATGTCCTGGTTTAGCAAAACATTTTTAGGTAAAACAGTAAATTTCGCAGAGAATTTAAAGGAAAAATTCAGAGAAGAAGGGAGCAAAAAGCATGGCGATATATTTGGTACATATATCGTAAACAGTTTATATGGTTTAGGTGAAAAGTTTGTAAGTGTAATGAATTGGTTGCCTGAGGAGGTTGTATTTGATTTAGACCATCCATTAGAAGAGTATATCACAACATTTGAAAAGTTTATAGAATCGAAAGGGACATTAAGTGGAACAAGTGGCAAATTAAAGTTAGTAAATCCAGATTATAGAGGTATAGGAGAAAAAGAAAAGAATGAAGTGCAAAGAATGAAAGATGATTTTATGGGTGGTTTATTAAGCGAAGGAATGGATACTATAACCGAGAAAGGATTTTCTATATTTTCAATATCAGCTTTAACTTCGATAGGTGCTAGTATAGGTACCGCTTTTGGTCCTGTTGGTACGGCAATTGGTGGTGTAAGTGGGGCTATTTTAGGATTACTTGTTTCTGCAGCTGGTATTGGTGGGTTGCAACCATTAAAGAGGGCTGGATATGGTATAGAAGGTTATTTTGATAATTTTTCTAATGATGAAGTATTAGCAGTAGGGAGATTATTATACAGGAAAATAGATGATGAAGAATACAAAAAGATGCTAGCAGAAATGCCAGAGCAGAAGGACAGGATAGATGCAATGAAAAAGTTAGGAGACATGTATGATAATGCAATATTTGAGGATTACAATCAAGTAGGTTCATCTGTCGGTAGCCTTATTGGTGATTTAGCAACATCGTTTAGAGGATATAAATCTTTATTAAAAGGTAAGGAATATGTACAGCAAGCATTAATTAAGATGAATGAAGCACCAGAGATATGGAGGCATATACCGTATATAAATAAATTAGAAAAGGTAAAGATAGCTGAAAAGGCATTAGATTGGGCTGGCAGATTGCCTAATGAAAGATTTGTTATAGATCCTAATATGAAACCTATAATGAAGTTTTTCAAGCGTGCAGCGCAGATGACAGAAGAAGGGATGAAGACTTGGGCTATAGCTGAAATGATTAGGAATAATCCTTATACAGATTTTGATGATATTGCAGTCGCAGCAAGGACAGGTGCGTTGTTTAACCTATGGTCATTATCTGTTGGTATGGGATTAAGAAGGATGGCGGGTGATAAATGGTTAAACAAAAGTATAGAAGATATAGAAAATAACGTTAATAAATTATTAAAAGATGTAAATGAGAAGGGAGTAAAGATAGATCAAATATTGAGGGATGCTGGAAGGCATGATATAATAGATTTGCATAAGAAAATGGATGATGCTATATTAGATAAGTATATATTAATTGGGGACTTATTAATAGCTAACGTAGCACAAACAGCTTCATTAAGACTTATAGATGGTGGGTTTGAAGGATTGACAAGATATTTTGGTAGTAGTGAATTACTCAGTGATTTATTAGGTGGTGTATTTTTAGGAGCACAAATAGGATATGGGAGATATAAGTCTTACACAGATTTAAAGAGTAAATATAAGAACGTAGAAATGCATATAAATGATGCGATAGATAGATTAAGAGAGGATGCTAAGTATAAACAATTGTTAAGTGACATTGAGGCTAAGAGAAAGAAGGATGAAGAAGAAAAAGCCCAGAAGAAGAATGAAGCGGATGCAAAGAGAGCAAAAGAAGCACAAACTAGTATAGAGCAAAAACAGAAAGATGTTGCACGTGAAACACCTATAGAGAATATTAACGAACAAGCGAATATATTTGTTAGTGATGAAACACATGCAAAGGTAGAAGATGCGAATAAGGTAGGTGTCAATGAACCTATAAAAGAAGAGAGAAGTGAATTAAAGACAGAGGAAAATAAGGAAGAACCGGCAGCACCAAAACCGAAGTTCCAGTTTGTGGAGTTTAATCCTATAGATTATGAGACTTATGATAAAAACATAGTAGATGAGATGAACAATCATATTCATGCTGAAAGTGGTGGCGACGCAAGTATGAAGATATACGACAAAGATTTATATGATGAGAACGGGAATGTGAAATTTGATATAGCGAAAGAAATTGTAAAAGCTTTAAAGTCAGCTGATGAGTTTCTAGCGAATTATAACGGCAATGGTGAAGTAAATACAGATGATGTATTATTCTACAAGATAGACAAAAATAAGAAGAGAGTAATTCCTGTATTACGTAATAACAGAACTATAGAATTTGCCAAGAGGTTAATGGCTAATGAATTAGAGATAAAAGAATTTGGAGAACCAGGAAATGAGATGACTAATTTGGGTGTTATTGATAATAACGGGAATATGTATATAGTAAATTTAAAGCATGAAGAGATGAAAAACGCATCAGCTGGTAAGAAGCGTAAGAAGATGATTAAAGGGATGGAGAATATTTTTGATCCTATTGATAAAGAGAATCTTGGTAAGGATGAAGATTTATTAAAAGATACTATAGATGAACTTGATAAAGAATTAAAGAGCGGTGCAGAAAAGATACACGAAAAAGACAAGATGGAGGAAGCAAAAGAAATCAAACAAATGAAAGAGGAGATTGATAAAGATCCAGATAACAATGCTGTAACTCTGCAAGAAATGAGAGATTTTATGGAAGCTATTGCAAAGATAGCGAAGGAAACAGAAAGAAGAGCCGATGAACAAAAAAAGAAAGCTGGTGTAATTGATATAGTAGAGATTAATGAAGAGGACTTTCCGGAAGGTAAGAAGGAGGAGGATGAGACCGATAAGGAAGACTATAAAGATATAGATAGAGTTACATTAGAGTTATCGCAGGAGGAAAAAGAATCTATACTTAAAGAGGTAGATATATTTGAGCTATTTGACGAGATAGACAGAAAGATGATGCAAGAGAAGATGGAGAAAGAGAAAGCGTCTAGGGGAGAAGATATAGCGGAACAAGAAAAGGGGGAAGAGGAAAGTAAAGCTGATGAAGATGTTCCTAAGTTTGATGTAATGGATGAGATAGATAGATTATTAGCTGAATCACTAGAGGAAACAAATAAGAAGGCAATTAAGACGGAGGAAGGGGAAACAACTGAAGCGAAGACAGAAGAAGCTACAGCGATAGAAGAAGCGAAAATGGAAAATGCTTTAGAAGAAATAGCGGATAATTTAAAGAAGGATGAGGATAATAAAGCAGACCAACAGACTATAGATGATGTAAGAAAGGATTTAGCGGATGTATTAACTGATCAATCGGATGGGAAGACTGAGGGTGAGATATTAGCACAAATGTTATTAGATGAATTAGAAGGCAAGAAGACTGGAGAAGGTGAGACTGTTACAGAAGCGGAGAAGACGGCTGAACAAATCGAGAATGAAAAGTTAATA
>Ga0255343_1005875_pt1 | contig 11226 bp, 9 predicted proteins | sample wastewater_treat_4_FD_192413 | JGI IMG/M metagenome (GOLD analysis project Ga0255343, IMG submission 192413) | Wastewater microbial communities from Lulu Island WWTP, Vancouver, Canada - plant16 | ecosystem: Engineered > WWTP > Wastewater > Unclassified | place: Canada: Vancouver, British...
GCCTTTCCTTTTACTATGGTTGTAAGAATATTATGTGAAAAAGGTACTATAGAATGGGCATTTAGAGCTGGAAAGAATATCGAGGAAAGGGGACAGGCAGCAAATATTAAAATATACTGTAATGATGACTCTACTGAGACAATTGAAGTAAAACAAGCAGATCCATTTTTTAATGAGATATCTTATTTTGTTGATTGTATAGAAAATAATAAACCAATAGAGATTGCTACTTTTGAAGATGGGCGTGCATCACTTGAGTTTGCACTGGCAGCTATTAAGTCAGCAAGGGAACAGTCGGTAGTAAAGCTCTAATTTTGTGTATGATACTGATAATTGCTTTGACAAAATAGTGTTTTTTTAGAATAACATTTAAAAAATATAAAATATAAATATAAAATTTGGAGAAGAAAATGGGAAATTTTAAAGGTATTTTAACTCATCAAACTTTAAGTGATGAAGATTTTAAAAAACTTATGACTATGCCTACTGAAGAACTAGAAAATTGGAGTAATGTCGGAGTAAGGGTTGTTGAAAATGCACAAACATTATACCAGCAGATGGCTCGTTCTATTGCAGATGTAATAATAAAAAATAATAAAGAAAATAAGAATACCAAAATTATTCTTCCTGTAGGACCTACACCGCAATATCCTATATTGGCAGAAATTATAAATTTTGAAAAAATAAATCTTGAAAAATTATGGATTTTCTTCATGGACGAATACTTGGACTGGGAGAGTAGATTGATTCCCGAATCACATCCCATGAGTTTCAGAGGTTATATGAAGAACGCCCTGTTTGATAAAATAGACAAATCTCTGGGATTAAAAAAAGACCATATAATATTCCCAAATCCTTCAGATCTTGATTATAGTGACAAAAAAATTGAGGAGCTGGGTGGAATAGATACTTGTTATGGTGGTCTGGGGTATCACGGTCATATTGCCTTTAATGAGCCATATGATACATACTACAGGAGAATGACCATAGAAAAGTTTTTAGCTTCAAAGACAAGGATAATTGATCTAAATTCTGATACGTTTGTAATTAACAGTCTCTGTGGAATAGGTGGAAATTGTTATGATTTACCCCCGAAAGCTGTAACCATTGGGATGAAACCGATTATGGAAGCTAAAAGGATTGAAATTTATTGTGATGGTGGGGATCTTAACTGGCAGCTCGCAAGCTTAAGGCTTGCATTAATGCATCCACCCACACTTGATAGGCCAGCTACACTTTTACAAATTCATCCGAATCCAAAAGAAAGTGTATTATTTGTTGCAGATAAGCTTACTGCACGACCTGTGATAATTGCTCCAAAATAAAATATTTAATTTTATAATTATAACCAAAATTAAAGTTTTGAAACTTTAATACTAAAATATGGAGATGGTTTGATTTCACCATCAAAAAAGTTATTACTTGATGCAATAAATCATAATAGTCCTGCAAAAGTCCCCATGATGTATAGAGGGGAACCATCCCTAAACAAAAAATTGGTAGATTATTTTAAGCTTGGGCCTTTGGAAAAAAATTGGATGAAGCTTATAGAATTGTTAGGGGCAGATAATTATTCAGATGGAGAGACACTGGGAGGTTTTACCACTTATTTTCCCGACTATATAGGGCCTGACTTTAACACTGTTTTTGAAATAAATAGATTTGATATATGGGGGATAAAGCCTGTGGAAATATATTCTGGAGAAGAAAGGAATATAGTTTTTTCAACAAAACCACCCATGTACGAAATGGATGATATTGATGAAATAAAAAATTATCCATTTCCAAAACTGGATTGGTTTGATTTCAAGGTTTATCGTAATAATTCTGAGCAATTGGAATATAGGAACCACAAAGAGCAAGAAAAGATAGAACTTAAAGATTTTAAAAGAAGTGATGAATATTTTCTTAATACTAGTTGCATGAACAGTATATTTATGGTTGCAACATATTTAAGGGGAATTGAAAAATTTTTTATGGACCTGGTCTTAAATGAACATTATGCTCAAATCCTATTAAATAAGATAGGGGAGTTTATGGTAAGCTTCAATGAAAGAAATTTAAAAAGTATTGGTAAATATATTGATCTATATGGTATCTGGGATGATTTTGCTGACCAGGAAAATCTTATGATATCTCCCCAATTATGGAGAAAATATTTTAAGCCATGGTATAAGATTCTTATAAATGAAGCAAAAAAATACAATTTACTTGTATGTTTTCATGTTTGTGGAAGTTGTATAGAAGTTATACCTGATTTAATAGATATGGGTGTCGATATTCTTGACCCTGTTCAGGTATCTGCAAAAAATATGGAGCTTGAGAATTTAAAAAAGAAATTCGGTAAAGATATTTGCTTTCATGGAGGTATAGACTCACAAAAATTTCTTCCGTTTGCGAAACCAGAAGAAATTAAGAAAGAAATAAAAAAGATAAAAAAGTTATTTGAGAATGATGGCGGAATTATCCTGGGACCCTCGCATTATCTTACACCTGATATTCCAGTTGAGAATATAATTGTTATGTATAAAGATTAAGTTTGATGCTATTTTTTTTAAAAATAATAACTTTTAGATTTTTTTTGATTTTATCTTCATAATTTTGCGATTTATTGCTAAATTTATTGTAATTTTTTTATATCCTACAAAAATGATGGGGAGGATTTGATTGGTGGATTATATACTTGGAGTAGATGGCGGCGGAACTAAAACAATAACTCGCATAACAGATTTAAAAGGCTGTATTTTAGCGGAAACAATAACAGGTCCAAGTAACTATAAAAAAGTTAAGTTAAGTGTAGCATCAAAAAATATAATTGAAGGCATATTTAAGTCAATCTATAATTTTAACTCTGATGAGGCAAATGTTTCATTTAAAAGTTCTTGTTTTGGTTTAGCTGGATTAGATTCAAGTAAGGATGAGACTGTATATAGGGATACGATATTTAAAAGTCGAGTAGCAAAGATGCTTGACTTAAATAAGACTATTATCTGCAATGATTCAAGAATAGGTTTGGCAGCTGGGACCGATAAAAAGAATGGGATAATGATAATATGTGGGACTGGTTCGAATTGTTTTGGTATTAATGAGAATGGATTAGAAGTCAAAGCAGATGGGTGGGATTTTATACTTGGAGATGAATGCAGTAGTTTTGAAGTAGGATTAAGAGCATTAAGGGCAGTTATGAGAGACTTTGATAAAAGGGGAAGAAAAACAATCCTTAAAGAAAGAATACTTGAGAAGCTAAATCTTAGCAATATTGAAGATTTGATAGAATGGGCATACATTGATCCTTTTTATAGTGAAAAAGTTGCTGCACTTTCCCAGGTGGTGAGTGACTCTGCAGAATTAGGTGACGTGGTAAGCCAAAAAATTCTTTCAAATGCTGTTAAGGAAGCATTTATAACCATAAAAACTGTAGCTATGCAGCTTGGGTTTAAAAATAAAGATTTTGATATTGTATTTGTCGGCAGCTTATTTAGATGTGAAAAATATTTTAAGAATCCTTTGTGTGATAAACTTATAAAAGCTTTTCCAGGCATTAATTTTACGAAACTTAATGATAAACCAGTTGCTGGTGCCATTAAGCTTGCTTTAAATCTTTTAGAAAATTAATTTTATTTAAAAAAGCCATTAAAGCTTACTGTAAACTGTCTAATTCTTCCCTGCTAATAGGTTCAACATCAAATGGAACACCTAATTTTTCTCCATCTTTCTTTAAATCTTCAATTACTGGTGCAATAATCGGAACCCCATGCTCACTATTGTATTTTTCTTTCTCAAATTCTTTTTCACCAGCAATATATATTCTGTCATGGCCTGGAGCTTTTGGTGCATTCTTGAGCATTTGAATTACATGGTCCATTTGTTTTTTGAAATCTATTGCTGGTCTGAAAGCACTAATGTTGATTGCCATAAAGAAATGACCTACACCAGCTTCTCTTTGTTCATGTGGAAAACCAATTTCTGTTAAATTAAGGCCACCTGAAAGTACTCCACAAAGTATATCTACTAAAAGGGCTAAACCATAGCCTTTATATCCCCTCATAATATCTATTCCGCCTAAAGGCATAAGTGCGCCAACATAACCAGATTGGCATTTTTTAGGATCATCTGTTACATTACCATCACTATCAATAGCCCATCCTAAAGGAATTTTCTTACCTTCCTTTTCATAAACTTTTATCCTTCCAATTGGCACGGTACTTGTTGCCATATCAAGTACATAAGGAAACTCTTTGTATGAAGGTACAGCTACTGCAATTGGATTTGTCCCTAAAACAGCAGTTTTCCCATAAGTGGGTGCAACTAATGGTTGAGAATTTGTCATACTAACTCCCATCATATCGTGTTCAAGAGCCATCATTGCATAATAGCCAGCAATTCCATAATGATCACTATGTCTTACTGTAACAATTCCAACATTACTTTTTTTTGCTTTTTCAATTGCAATGTTCATTGACTTGTATGAGACAACTTGACCACACCCATTACCACCATCTATTAATGCAGTTGTTTCAGTCTCTGAAATGATTTTCATAGGTGATAGAGGATTTATATTTTTATTCTTTAGCCTGTTTCCATAATAAGAAGCAAGCCTAATAAGACCATGTGAATCTACACCTCTTAGGTCAGCAGCAAGGAGCACATCTCCTATTATTTTTGCATCTTCTTCTGGAACTCCTAAGTTGGTCATATATTTGATGATATATGAAAGCAAATCTTCTTTTTTAAATCTTAAAACTTCAACCATAATTTCCTCCTGTCTATTGTATAATGTTAAATAATTCAATCAATAAAGAATTATTAACAATAAATTTCTTGTTAGCATATAGTGTTTTAAAATTAGCTAAAAACCTTTAATTCATCAAAAATAGCACAAATAAATATTATTTAAAGAGGAAATATTATATTTTTTTATTATAATAAAAGTAATATAATAAATTTTCTAATAAAATATTTTTATCAATTTTTTATTAGAAATTAGTTATCCATAAAACACATAATTAATCTATAATAATGTAGTTATAAAAGTTTTTAATTTTTAATTTTTGCATCTTTAAATAATATTATATTTTTTCATGTTGTATTTTTAAAAATTTTAGCAGGTTTATAAACATTTTTTAAATAATTCATTTTTATATTTTACTTTGTTTAAAAGTTATTGTTTTATTGAAATTAAAAAAGTCTTATGTGTAGCTTAAAGGTAGGTGTTTTGAATGGAAGAGGAGAAAAGAGGTGAAAATTCCAGGGAAGACGCTAGATTAGGTTACAAGGATAGAGAGGGTAGATTAAATTATAAGGATGATACACCTAAGGAACAAATCAACTATTCAACTAAACATGCTTCTTATAGAGATAGCGGGAAAGATGAGTTTGATAATTACAACTAATACAACTAATAATTGTAATTATCAAAGAAGTTAGTTTAAATAAGTATAAATATTTTATTAAGCTTATGTAGCGAAGAGAAAAAGGAAGGGATTAATTTGAGTATTTACGATGATGCATTAGAGATGCATGAAAAGTATGTAGGCAAGATTAGTATTATAAGTAAAGTGCAAGTGAATAGCATGCATGATCTTGCGATGGCATATAGTCCTGGGGTAGCAGAACCTTGCCGACAAATTCAGAAAGATCCAGTGCTTAGATATAAATATACTTCAATTGGGAATATGATTTCAGTGGTGAGTGACGGTTCAGCAGTTTTAGGCTTAGGCAATATTGGAGCTAGGGCAGCTCTACCTGTTATGGAGGGTAAGTGTGTTCTTTTTAAAGAATTTGGTGGGGTAAATGCTTTTCCTTTATGCCTTAATACTCAGGATTCAGACAAGATTGTCGAAACTGTAAAACTGTTAGAGCCAAGTTTCAGTGGGATAAACTTAGAAGACATATCTGCCCCAAGATGCTTTGAGATTGAGACAAGATTAAAGAAAGAAACCGAGCTAGTCATTTTTCATGATGACCAACATGGTACAGCAGTGGTTACTGCTGCAGGCTTGATTAATGCAATGAAGCTTGTTGGGAAAACATGGACCGATTTAAAAGTTATAGTTAATGGAGTAGGAGCAGCAGGTGTGAGTATCATAAAGCTTCTTTTAAAATTAGGTGTTAAAGATATTATTTCTTGTGATTCTAAAGGAGCGATTTACAAAGGAAGATTAGATGGTATGAATTCATCGAAAGAGGAGATTGCTGAGATAACGAATAAACAAGGCTTAAAGGGTAGTTTAAATGACGTTATTGAAGGTAGAGATGTGTTTATTGGAGTATCAGTTGCAGGACTATTAACTAAAGATATGATTTTAAAAATGGGCAAAAATCCTTTGATTTTTGCTCTTGCAAATCCTGAGCCTGAAGTCGCACCCGAGGATGCAAAAGAAGCAGGAGTTAATATAATTGCTACAGGACGTTCAGATTATCCTAATCAAGTGAACAATGTTTTAGCTTTCCCAGGGATTTTCAGAGGGGCTCTAGATGTAAGAGCCACTGATATAAATGATGAAATGAAGATAGCTGCTGCTTATGCAATTGCTGAACTTATCAATGAAGACGAACTTGGCTATGACTTTATTATTCCAAAACCCTTTGATTTAAGAATTGCACCAAATGTTGCTAAAAGAGTTGCGGAAGCAGCCATGAAAACAAATGTTGCAAGGATAAAAGTAGATCCGGCAGAAATCGAAAAAAATGCAGCAGAACTAATTAAAGCAGTTAAGGAGCGAAGAGCTTAGATATATTAATCTTGTAATATAATGTAATATAAATAAGTAAATTATTACCATACTATGTAAAAAAAAGAATATGATAAGGGTGTTTAAACACATGAGATATAACTATTTTACAAGCTTACAAGCCATAGGAGATGATGTTTAGTTAAAGCAAACAGGAATTAAGTAAAGTTTAAAAGTTTGATGAATCAAAGTTAAAAGTGTTGACCAAACAGTAACTTAAGGCTAACTTAATTCTAAGATCAGTATAAATAAAAGTTTTGAAGTAAATAAAAAATAAAATAAAGTGAATGAGCGTCAAAGGTTTTTTTCTTCTTATTACAACCTTCCTAAAAGTGTAATTGTTTTGTTTATAGCCAGGATAATTCATAGTATAGGTAGTTTTGTATATCCTTTTCTTACTATGTTCTTGACTATAAAGTTAGGATACACAGAGGTAAAAGCTGGGTATTTTGTGACTGGGGTTATAATTGCAGGCTCAATTGGCATGATAAGCGGTGGGAGACTTGCGGATTTAGTTGGAAGAAAAAAGATATTTCTTACTTTTAGTTTTGCAAGTGCAACTTTATTTTTAATTTGTGCCTTTCTTGGTAACTCTCCTATTGTTCCATGGCTGTTAATTTTATCTAATCTATTTCTTGGCGGCGTAATGCCGGCAATGAATGCTATGTTAACTGATGTTTCAGATCCAGATAAAAGAAAAGAAGCTTTTTCTCTTATTTATCTCGGGACAAACATTGGTGTTGCAATTGGTCCTTTGATTGCAGGATTTTTATTCTATGACTATACGAAACTTATCTTTATACTAGATGCATTTACTACATATTTGTCTCTTATACCGGTAATTATCTTTGTAAAAGAGACAACCCCATCTCCAGAAAAAATAATGGAAATTAATAATAGCAATAGAGCATATGAAAAAGCTGAAAGTGGGAGTACATTAAGTATTTTATTAAAAAGGCCAATTTTTCTAGCTTTTTCTTTTATATCTCTTATTTATACCTTTGTTTATTCTCAAAATTATTTTAGTTTACCGTTATACTTAAATGAAATTTTTAAGGAATCGGGTGCTAGGGTCTATGGAAGCATAATGTCCATTAATGCTTTAGTTGTGATATTGCTTACAGTTTTTCTCATTAATTTAATGAAAAATACAAAACCAATAATAAATATTGCATTTGCAGGTGTTCTATATGCGGTAGGCTTTGGTATGATATTCTTTTTGGCAAATAGGTTGTTGCTTATAATCTCAACTATTATATGGACTTTAGGAGAAATTGTACAAACCATAAACACAAGTGTTTTTGTGGCAGATAATTCCCCAATAACTCATAGAGCAAGGTTTAGTTCAATAGTGTCTTTTATCACAGAACTTGGCTTTATAATAAGTCCGATTCTTATGGGCCATTTTATAGAAAATTATGGTACTAGGAATGTCTGGATTTTAGTTTTTTTTCTAGCAATGAGTGGTGCAATTTTAATGTATATTTTATATTTATTTGAAGGCTATAGAAAATTACACCGCAAAAATGATAAGCAACAAAAAATGTTTTAAATTATTTAGCTGCTAATTTATAAATATTTACAATATCATTCTTGTCAAGTTTTACAAAATTTCCAATCAAGCCTCTATCAACACATTTTTTGGCCATTTCTTCAAATCTATCTTCAAATATGTTTAAATCGGTAAGTCTAGTAGGAAGTCCTATATCTTTATAAAAGCTCTCTAGTTTTCTAATGCCTTCTAGAGCTACTCTTTCCTCATCATCAAAATATATTTCTGATCCCCAAACCCTTACAGCAAATTGAGCAAATTTTTGAATATTATTTTTGTAAACATATTTCATCCATGCTGGAAATATGACTGAAAGCCCTGCACCATGAGCAATATCATAAATACCACTTAACTCATGTTCAATATCATGTGTTGCCCAGTCACCAATTCTCCCTGTGCTAAGTAAATCATTATGGGCTATTGTGCCTGCCCACATTATCTCGGCACGTACGTCATAACTATTGGGATTTTCAAGAACAAGATATGCATTCTTAATAAGTGATTTAATAGTACCTTCAATTAGCCTATCAGTAAGATCCACATTAGGTACTTGAGTAAAATATCTTTCAAGACAGTGTGCTAAAATGTCTGAAATTCCATAAACTGTTTGTTCCCTTGGAAGGGAAAAAGTAATCTCAGGATTTAAAATGGCAAATTTTGGGCGCAAGTTTTCATTGTTATAATATCTTTTAAGATTACCATCCTCTTTTGTAATTACACTACCATTACTTGCCTCACTTCCAGCTGCAGGAATAGTAAGTATAACACCCACTGGTAAGATATCGTCAAATTGTTTTTCCTTTGTTTCATATAATTCCCACACATCACCAGGATATTTTACACCAGTTGCAATTGCTTTTGCTGAATCAATTACACTTCCTCCACCTACAGCAAGAATAAAGTTGATATTATTATCTCTGCATATCTTAATTCCCTCATAAACTAAGCTAAGTCTTGGATTTGGTTTAACTCCACCAAGCTCAAAAATCTTTATCCCCTCATCTTTTAGTAGTTTGATTACTTTATCATATAGTCCGGTTTTTTTGATGCTAGAACCCCCATAATGAAACAATATCCTGTCAGAGTATTTCTTTGTTTCGATTCCTGCTTTTTCTTCAGCTGATTTACCAAAAATTATTTTTGTGGGATTAAAATAGGTAAAATTTTCCATTAATTCTCCTTACTGCTCGATAAAATCATTTTTATTCTAACTTTAAAAGTTATAATCTTAAAAATTTAAGATTAATTAACTAAAATATGTTATTAAACACGTTTAGAAAATGATTGTATAATTGTAAAAATATTATCAGTTTTTGGGAGGAAAACCAATTGAAATATTAAAATTTGTATTTTTAACAGGTTGTTAGGTTAACACTTAATATAATTTGTTCTGTTAAAAAATTGATTCAAGGTTTTATTTTAAATTTAAGACATATATCTTCCCATTCAGCTGAATTTGTAAATGAGTTAAACAAATCTTGTTTTGTTTTCCCTTTTTCGAGTTCTAAAATCCAGTAGTTAAAACCGCTTTCATCAAAATCCCTGAATAAAATGCTGTTGTAAAGATATTTTAAGAAATCATTATTATTAAGGTTTTCTATTCTTTCTTTATTTTCCTGTGAGAAAAACAGGCATTCAGCAATATCAGAAGCATCTTTAATATCACTTTCAAGAAGGTTTACCCAATGATTAAATCCCTCCATGTCTGGTTCTCTTAAAAGGATGGTGTTATAGAACAATTGTATAAAACCTTTTATTGGAGAGTCGTAAAGATAAATATAATGATCTAATAGTGTGCATGATGGATACCAATTAGATGCTAAAGTCTTGTTATCAAGTGATTTATTGTTAGTGCCACTGTTTAATTGATTATTTGATGGACTTTCATTATTCACATCTGATGGTGGCGTTGAAGGAGGATTATCATTATTCCCATTATCTTCTTCTTTAGGCTGATTATCATTGCTAATTGGAGTTAAGATAAATGGGTCTGATAGTAAAAAAGGATAAAAATCTACATTATCTGCGATGGAATTCCCAGTCCCTGTAGGATTATTTGCTAAATTACAAGGACCAAGTTCAGATCCCCACCAGTTATTTTTTGCAAGGTTGTTTTCAAGTGAAGTTATAGTATCAATGCCACTAAACGATGCAGAGGTGTTATCAGCAATATTACTATTTGAAATATTAAGCTTACCTGCATTATAAATTCCACCTCCTGAAGATAGTGAGGAAGAGTTATTTATTATTTTTGAATCTGTGATAGTGAGCGAGCCGTCATTATAAATTCCCCCACCATTTAATGTGGAAGTATTATTTTTGATGGTGCATTTATCAATTATAATAGTCCCAATATTATTAATTCCTCCACCAAAAGTGCTCGAATTATTTTCCACTAAGCATTTATTTAAAAAAATTATCGTTGAATTTTTATTCAATATCCCTGACCTTGTTCCGTTAGTTATTTTTATATTTTCCAGATATATCTTCCCACCACCATCTGCTGAGATAACATTTCCAGTAATCCCGGAAGGTAAACTTATGGTGGTGTTCTCATAGCTCCTTCCAATCAAATGGATTTCTTTATTTTGTGGGATATTTATGATTAATTGTTCTTCATATGTGCCAGGCTCTATAAGTACATAATCAACGTCATCATTATTAGCTAATGCATTGTTTATCAAAGATTGGATACTTTGGGTGGGCAAGACATTAAATTCTTCAGAATATAATTTAGCAGGATATGAAAAAATAAAAGTACCAAAAACAAAGCAGGTTAAAATAAAAAACACCCCATTCTTTTTACTCATGATACCTTCCTTACTATTTTTAATCTTTGAGTTTGCTTTAGAAACTAAGATTAAGTTGATTAATAATATAGTTATAAGTAATATTATTATTTAATAATATTTAGGTATACTAAATTTATATAACATAATA
>Ga0255343_1005882_pt1 | contig 11208 bp, 11 predicted proteins | sample wastewater_treat_4_FD_192413 | JGI IMG/M metagenome (GOLD analysis project Ga0255343, IMG submission 192413) | Wastewater microbial communities from Lulu Island WWTP, Vancouver, Canada - plant16 | ecosystem: Engineered > WWTP > Wastewater > Unclassified | place: Canada: Vancouver, British...
GAGTTAAGGGAGCCATACTGTATACGGCTGGCTTCAAGGAAACAGGTACCGAAGAAGGACACATCTACGAGAAACAGTTGGTTGAAGTTGCCCGCTCGTCTGGAATGCGGCTCATTGGGCCTAATTGCGTGGGCATATACGCACCGCGCTCCGGATTGTCCTTCTTTCCTCAGTTGACTAAAGAACCTGGTCCGGTGGGGCTTGTATCTCATAGCGGGTCTCTGGCCCAGTTAATTTCTTACGTCGGCCCAAAATGGGGGATTCGCTTCAGCAAAGCTGTAAATCTGGGTAATGAATGCGACCTTACAAGTTCCGATTTTCTTCTTTATCTTGCACAGGACGCAGAAACGCAATTGATAGGTGCCTACATCGAGGGGATAAAAGACGGCGCGCGTTTCTTTGATGCCCTTTACGCGGCGTCGCTAAAAAAACCCGTCATTCTGTGGAAAACAGGATTAACTTCCGCGGGCGCTCAAGCCGCGGCTTCTCATACGGGCGCCTTGGCCTGCGCGGCAGATGTTTGGGAAGGCGTTTGCAATCAAACCGGTGTCGTCTCTGTGATAGGATTTGAAGCCTGGCTTGACGCACTTATGGGATTTACCATGCTGCCGGATCATCTTGGCGAGAGAATTGCCGTAATATCGAGCGCCGGAGGATTGGCTGTTTCCGCTGCCGAGGCATGCGCATATAACGGTCTTCAGATGGCAAAACTTTCCTCTGACACGGTTGCTACTCTTGCTGCAATCGTACCGCAGGTGGGAACAAGTATACGTAACCCGGTAGATGTCAGCCTCGCCGCGTCACTGGATATAGGCATTTACATTCAGAGCATTCAATCTGTGGTTGATGATCCTGCCGTGGATGCTCTTGTAATAATAGGAGCGTGGTTGAACCCGGAAGCAAACAAGATTTGCGCGGACGCGATTATTGAAGCCGGAAAACGGTCCGGCAAAGCCATACTTATGGTTAAACTTCCCGGAGTCGACGTTCCTCACATTTCTGAATTGTGTGATGCGCGCATTCCATGTTTCGATTCATCCGAAAGAGCGATGCGAACGTATGCCTGTGTGCGTCGTTATCAGCAATGGCGCAGCGGAAGACAATGAACGGGATGGTGTTTTCTGAAAGCCGCGTAGATAAAACCTGATGCGCTGTTGGAATGCAGCGGTGTTCAAAATATTCCGCGCGTTGGCGAAAGACCGGCCTGCACTTTGTTAACCTACGCTGTCACAGACACAGTTTCCTTGTGGTTAAAATCATAAAACAATTTTTTCTTTTTCCGTTTTTCCACATCAATCATTTTAGCGACACGTTCAAAAAAATGCTGCGGTGCACCAGGCGGTGGCGGTCTGATAACAGCATAATATTAATTTGTATTTTAAGAAAAAATAAAAATGCCTTGACAAGCCTCTTTGAAAAAGATACTTATTTAACCGGCCAGCCGGTCGAATGTGTAGCCCGATTGTTTTGTTTGTGAGTAGCAGAACGAGAACAAACAGCAAAAAGAGCATGAGCAAATGATTGAAAAGAGACGCACGGCGAAGAAAGATTATATAGCTAAAGTGGCTGTTGATGTATTCTTCCAAAAAGGTTACAAAGAATCCTCCCTCGAAGATATCTCAAACAAAGGAAAAATCAGTAAAGCGGGGATTTATCACTATTTTAAATCCAAACCTGATATTCTATCTTATGCATTGCTGGGTTTTACGGATAAAGTTCTGTCAGAAATGAATGAGGCTATTAAGAAAGCTAAAGAAAAAAATTTATCTAAACAACAAATCTTTAATGCACTCATTGAAACCTATGCAACTTGTATGATGCGAAATCGAAAAATTAGCCTTATTGTTCTTCGTGAACGACATCAACTTCCTACCCCGCATAAAAACGAGTTACTAAACCGGGAACGTTTATTCTTTCACATTGTAAGAGATCAACTTCGTCAAGTTCCTTGCCTCAATAAAAAATTAAATGTGAATATCATTTCGTTTCAAATCATATCAATGATTCATTGGATGGGATATTGGTTTGATTCAAAAGGTCCTCTATCGGAGAGGGAAGCTCTTCGTCAGATGATAAAAATAATATTTAAAGGGGTTTTAAATTACAAACAATAATGAAAGGGTTCATCAATGCCTGAACTAGTAGTTGAAAATATTTCTTTGAGTTTTGGTGAATTGAAAGCGCTTAACGATGTCAGTATTAGAATTGATAAGAATGAAATTCTATCAATAATAGGACCAAACGGAGCTGGTAAGACATCTCTTTTGAATTGCATTAATGGGTATTATATGCCTCAAGAAGGCATGATTTTATTTAATGCGATAAATCTAAAAAAAGTTTCCATCTTCAACCGAACGAAAATGGGAATAGCTAGAACGTTTCAGAACGTTGAATTGTTCAATGGCGCGACTGCCTTAGATAATATTTTGGCAGCTCGCCATATTCATTATAAGACAGGCGTGTTTATGTCCTCTCTATATTATGGGAAGGCGTTACACGAAGAAATTCATCATAGAGAGATAGTAGAAGATATAATCGATTTTCTTGAGATTAAACCAATCAGAAAAAAAATTGTAGGATCATTGCCATATGGAATGAGAAAACGGGTGGAGCTCGCTCGAGCCTTGGCAATAGAGCCTACTTTACTTCTGTTGGATGAGCCCATGGCTGGTATGAATGTCGAAGAAAAGGAAGACATGGCTCGTTTTGTGATTGATATTTTCGAAGAGAAAAAAATCCCGATTATCTTGATCGAGCACGATATGGGTGTCGTTATGGATATTTCTGACCGAGTGGTTGTTTTAGATTTTGGTAAGAAAATAGCCGAGGGAACTCCAGAACAAATAATGCATAGCGAAAAAGTAATTAACGCTTATCTTGGACAGTAACTTTCAGAGGATTGCAGAATGAATGATCATAATACTTTCCCTAAGCTTCTTTTAAAGCAGTACGAAAAATGGCCGGACAACGTCGCCATGCGAAAGAAGGATTTTGGAATATGGAAGGAATACACATGGCGGGACAGCTATGAAAACGTAAAATATCTATCCCTGTGTCTGATGCATCTGGGTCTGAAACGAGGAGAAAAAGTTTCAATCATCGGCGAAAATGAACCTCAGTGGTTTTGGGGTGAATTTGCGGTGCAGGCCGCCGGCGGGATATCGGTTGGAATATATACCGATATGGTTCCGGATCAAGTGGAATTCCTGTTCAGCCATTCAGAGTCTGTTATTGCCATAGCAAATGACCAGGAACAAGTCGACAAATTTTTGGAGATAAGGGACAGAGTTCCACGTTTGAAAAAAATTATATACTGGGATCCACGTGGTTTAAGAAATTACAAAGATTCACTATTGCTGTCGTATACAGACGCTATTGAAATGGGGAAGTCTTATGAGAAAGACTACCCTAATGTTTTTGAAAAGAGTGTTCAGATGGGCAAAGCAGACGATATAGCAGCGCTCTATTATACGTCAGGCACATCAGGTGAACCAAAATCCGGAATGGTATCTCATCGATCGCTTATAAGTTCGGGAGAGGCTTTCCTCGCTTATAATCCCTTGACCAATAAAGATAATCTTTTTTCTTATTTACCGGCCGCATGGATAGGGGAAGGTATGTTTGCCACTGCAGCACATATTGTAGGTGCGGTAATACTTAATTTTGCAGAAGAGCCAGAGACAGTTCAGGAGGATATGAGGGAGATTGGTCCTACGGTTACCACTTATGGCCCACGGCAATGGGAGGATATGGCAAGGCAAATCCAAGTTAGAATAAATGAAGCGGCTTATATAAATAAATTATTTTACAGAGTATTTCTAAAGGTCGGTTATAAGAGAGTTGACTTCATTGAAGAGGAAAAAGAGCCAAATTTATTCTGGAAGATGCTTATTAAGATATCTGACGGCCTTGTATTTTATCCATTAAGGGAAAATTTTGGTTTGAGAAGATGCAGAATAGCTACAACGGGAAGTGCTGCAATGAGCGTTGACACTTTTCGATTTTGGAGTGCTTTAGGTGTTCGACTCAAGCAAGTATATGGTAGTACAGAAGCAGGTTTTGTTGCCGGTCACCGGTCATCAGAAATCTATTTCGAAACATTGGGGAATATAACCCAATGTGCCGAGTGCAAGATCTCAGATGAACAAGAAATTTTAGTCAGAGGTCCTCAAATATTTTCGGGATATTTTAAAAATGAAACAAAAACCAATGAGACGGTCAAAGATGGATGGGTTCATACTGGTGATGCAGGATTCATAGATAAAAAAGGCCATTTGGTATTTCTAGACCGCTTGAGTGACATGAGTACTCTCTCTAATGGAATAAGATATGCACCCCAGTATATTGAGGGACGCCTGAGATTCAGCCCTTACATCAAAGACGCAATGTCTTTGGGTGAGAAGAGAGATTACATCTCAGTAATTATTATCATTGATTTTGATAACGTTGGAAAATGGGCAGAGGAACATCATATTAATTACACAACATTTGCGGATCTTTCGCAGAAAAAAGAAGTTGCGAGTCTTATTGCTAAAGATATAAAGCGCGTAAACGAGGGGTTTCCCAATGAAACAAAGGTTAAAAAATTTGTCCTGCTTCATAAGGAATTCGATCCAGATGAAGATGAACTGACTCGGACGAGAAAAATTAGAAGAGGATTTATGGAAGAAAGATACAAAGGGCTGGTGGAGGCAATATACACCAACGCTTCTGAGATTGAAGTAGAAACGCCAGTCAAGTACCGGGATGGCAGGCAAGCAACAATGAAAACTAATATAAAAATTTGGATACCTGAGGGAGAAAAGGCATGACAACATTCATTCAACTTTTTGTTAGCGGTATATCTGTTGGATTGATTTATGGCTTAGTAGCGGTCGGCTTTGTCCTTATTTATAAATCATCCCAAATATTTAATTTTGCTCAGGGCGAGATGGTTATGTTCGGTGCTTTTTTGATGTGGACGTTTTTACAGCCCTTTGGTTTACCTCCTCTATTAGCGATTATACTAGTTTTAGCATTGGTTGGTGTAGCTGGTTACAGCCTGGAGCGTTTCCCTCTGCGTCCAATGATTGGCCAGCCGATTCTTGCCACAATCATGGTAACAATGGGAATTGGCGTTTTTTTAAAAGGTTTATCTTTACTAATATGGTCAGAAAACATTGGTATTAAATTTCCAACTGTTATTGAAAATAGAACATTTACTATTTTAAATATTCCCTTTTCTAACGTTACGATAGGTAGCTTTTTCTTTGTTTTAATTTTAGTGCTGCTTTTAAGTATTTTTTTCAATTATTCAAGAATGGGTCTTCACATGAGAGCCGCAGCAGAAAATCATCAATTAGCGCAAAGCATGGGCATTAGAGTGACGAAAGCTATTGCTCAATCTTGGGCTATAGCGGCTATTGTTTCTACAATTGGTGGGTTTACCTTAGGATACATTAGAGGAATAGATTTCGGCCTAACAGAAGTCGGCTTAATTGCCATTTCGTCAGCATTGGTTGGAGGACTGGAGTCATTCAAGGGCGCGATATTGGGAGGAGTCATAATGGGTGTGGCCCAGACATTAACTGGCGGTTATATAGGTTATGGCCTTAAAGAAGTGGTTCCTTTCATCATCATGGTTCTTGTGCTTATTTATAAACCGTACGGTTTATTTGGACTAGTCAGAATAGAGAGGGTGTAAAACTACTATGAGAAGAGTATCCGGTGTTTTTGATAAATCTTACGTTCAAGATATGATGATCTTTCGCACCAAGTACTATGTTGGTGGCATTATCCTATTGTTTTTATTCTTCATGATATTTCCATTATTTGGCAGTGATTTTTGGTTAGCCTTTATAAGCACAACGGCGGTAACAGTGATCGCTTTACAAGGGTTGAATATATTATCTGGATATTGCGGGCAAATATCGATTGGGCACACAGCATTTATGGCAGTAGGTGCCTACACATCTACGATTCTTGCAGCTCAGTTCGGATTGCCTTTCTGGATCTGTATGCCTATTGGTGGATTTGGTGCTGGGGTAGTTGGACTCCTATTTGGTCTCCCTTCATTACGTGTTAAAGGATATTACCTTGCACTAACAACAATCGCCGCACAATATCTAATTATCTATATGATTAAAACCCCTTTCCCAGAAATCACGGGAGGGGCAATTGCGCTCAATGTTCCGGAAGTTACGTTAGGCGGTTTTACATTAACTACGGAAACTCATTTTTACTACCTCATTATGTTCATGCTCATCATCATGACATTTATTGCTAAGAGTCTTATGAGAGGTCATTACGGTCGCTCATTTATTGCAATTCGGGACAATGATATTGCCGCAGAAGCCATGGGTATAAGTTTGTACAAATATAAATTATTGGCATTTTTCATGGGGTGTTTTTATGCTGGAATTGCCGGTTCTGTTTGGGCTGCTTATGCAAGAGTGATATCTCCCGATGACTTCACGCTCATGAATTCAATTTGGTATATGGGGATGATGATTATTGGAGGGTTAGGAAGCACACTAGGACCTTTCTTTGGTGCAATATTTATTGGTATGCTCCGCGAGATTTGTGTTGTTTGCGGCCCTTGGATTACGTCAATTATCCCTCAGTTAGGCGCTCAAATATCAGCATCACTCGTTGAAATGACATTTGGTATAACTATTATATTGTTCTTGGTATTTGAACCACGAGGCATAAGCCACAGATGGGAGATATTAAAAGAATCTTACCGTTTGTGGCCATTTTCATATTAATACAAAGTAGGAGGTAGATTTTATGAAAGTAACAAAAGTAATATGTGTTGTTGCGTCGTTGGTTATTGCAATATTATTCTGTTTTGGCAATGCCATGGCGGCCGAGAAAGGGCCGATCCACTTTGTAATGTTAACAGATCTTACGGGGCCTGCTCATGCTCAAGTTGCGCCGGAAGGATGGGCTTGTGAAGATTACATTAAGTGGCTAAATAAAAATGGAGGTATAAATGGACACCCGCTTACAGTAGAAATCATTGATACGAAATATCAACTTCCACTAATAAGAACTGCATATGCAAGAAATAAAGGCAGAAAATATGTGACAATTTCTTTCGACGCTATATCTGGTGGAATTGAAGCAATGAAAGAGCAGTTTATAAAAGATAAGATTCCTGTTTCTATGTATACTGGACACGGGCCGGCACTTTACCCGGCGGGATGGGTTATGGCCGCCATGCCGCCTTATGATGACACACTTTGTGCCTTTGCCGATTGGGTCAAAAAGAATTGGAGGGAAAACAGAAAACCACGTATGGCATTGTTGTTAGGTGATTATGCTGCTGGAAGGTCACCCGAGGCGGCCAAATGGTATCTGGAGAAAATTGGTATAGACGTCGTATCTATTGAATATGTACCCATCCTGCCAACCGATACAAGCGATATCCTTATTCGTATGAGAGACAAAAAACCTGATTATGTATTCGATACCCTAATGCCTGATCAATGCAAAGTAGTTTTAAAAGACCGACTAAAGCTTGGAATCAAAATTCCTCAAGCCAATTTTGTCTTCAACTCCGATTTGATTAAACAGACGGTACCGCTTGAAGCATATCGTGGCTACATGGGGCTTCAATGTGCCCATTCTTGGTGGGAAAAAGATGTACCCGGTGTAAAACTTGCGTATGAACTTTACAAGCACCGTGGTCCAATACCAAATTCGACATATGTATTAGCTTTAGCTGGAATTATGGCATGGGTAGAAGCTGTAAAGAACGCTATTAATGCAGTTGGATATGAAAATCTCGATGGTCAGGCGATATATGACGGGTACATGAAAGTAAAGAATTTTACAGCAATGGGACTTGCTAATGAAATATCTTACTATCCGGATGATACTCGTGGATCAAAATGGATAAAAATCTGCAAGTTCAATGATGATGGCAGTATATCAAATATTACGGATTGGTTTGAAGCGCCTCACAATTTAAAACTCAAGGCCAAAGAAGGTAAGTAGTGGTTTTTTAGAGGGAGTTAGGAAAAATTTAACACCTTAGAACGATCAACAAAAACATTTCAAAAATTAAATGGAGGAAAAAAATATGGAAATGATTAGTTTCGAGTCTGTAAAAACTGGTACAGTGTTGCCCCCAGTTGTACATACAGTTAATCAAGAAACATTTTGGAAAAATGCAGTTGCGTCATTTGATTATAATCCAGTTCACAATGATCCGGAGTGGGTAAAGACGGCTATGCCTTTTAAAATACCTAAAACTGTTGGCCATGGCATGATGACGATGTCATTTATGACATCTGTGGTTACAAATTGGGCAGTACCAGCGATGTTGAGGATCAGGAAGATTACGTCTAAATTTACAAAGCCCGTCGAACAGGAATGGACGATAACATGCACTGGTGTGATTTCCGAAAAACATTATATAACAACAGGGAAAAACTTTGTTGTTATTGATGTGAAAGCAGAAAATCAGAACAAAGAATTGGTGGCGCTTGAACAGGTAGAGGTTGTGTTTCCAGATTAGATTTGTAGTGAATTGATCGATAAGAAAGTGCCATGCAATTATGAGAGGAGAAATACAATGAAAGAAAATAAATTGCCGACATACCATCACGAATTAGCAAAATATTTCAAGACCGAGAAACATCATCAGTTCAGCACAAACTTCTTTACGCATGCTGAAAATTACGAAGTATGGGACGAGATAGATTTTTCGAATCTTGAAGAGGTTGACGGTGAAAATACTTTTACCATAAAAGCAGAAGATTTAACCTTTTATGCAGAGGGGTGCCTGGATGATAATCCTTACATGACGAATGAAGAATTCGCGAAGAAATCATCTTACGGTGGATTGGTGCCACATCCCTTATTCACGACAACAATTTGTTTCTGGTGTGTTGGTACTAAAGGTAAAGGTAACTGGATACGAACCCCCGGTGCTCGTAACCCAGGACAGTATATTGAGTATTATGAAGATTTTAAGGTGGGTGAAACAATACACATTAAGCTTCGTCCTTATGACCGTTATGAAAAGCGTGGGAAGTATTATTTGCAGTATAAAATCAATCTCTACAATCAAGACAATGTTTTGAAAGCATCGACTATTTCCACCTTGATTTTGCCAAGAACGAGAGATGATATACGAAGATTTCTAGAAGGTATAAGAGGACTTCAAGATTAATGATGTTGTGTTCATTAGCTGGTAAGATTTATTCTCCGGATATCGTGAATTATCTTAGTATAAAATGGAAAGAGAATAGCTATGTTAAAATTAAATAATATCGAGGTCCGATATTCAAGCGTTATTCTTGTACTAAAAGGAGTTAGCCTTGAGGTTCCTGATGGATCGATTATCGCAATGTTGGGAGGTAATGGTGCGGGGAAAAGCACTACCCTAAAAGCGATATCAGGTTTATTGAAAACTGAAGAAGGTGAAGTAACAGAGGGGGGGATTGAATTTAACGGAGAACAGATTCATAAGCTGAATCCAGAAGTTATTGCTCGTAAAGGAATTATTCAGGTTATGGAAGGTGGCCGTTCATTGGAACACCTGACCGTTGAAGAGAATTTAATGGCTGGTGCAGCTGTCATTCCTTCCCGCAGTACGATCAAGCAGGATTTGGAAATGGTTTATGGCTACTTTCCAAAGTTAAAGATGTTACGTAAATCTACCAGTGGATACATTTCGGGGGGGGAACGGCAGATGCTTGGTATCGGTCGTGCTCTGATGGCTCATCCCAAGTTAATATTACTGGACGAGCCTTCCTTGGGATTGGCGCCGATTCTGGTCAATACGATTTTTGAGATAATAGAGAGGATTAATAAAGACCAGAAAACCTCCGTGCTATTGGTAGAACAAAATGCAAGAGCCGCATTATCAGTTGCAAGTTACGGGTATGTGATTGAAAATGGAAGAGTTGTTCTTGATGGAACAGCGGAACAGCTGCGTGAAAATGAAGATGTCAAAGAATTTTATCTTGGGATGTCAGCGATCGGTAAAAGAAAAAGTTATCGAGATATTAAACATTATAAAAGGCGAAAAAGGTGGCTGTGATAGTGTTAATAAGCTCATAATTGAACTAACATTTATTGTGCCGGTGAAATACGCCAGTATAGAGATTATTATCTGATTGCCAAGGTTTTATCAGAAGAATGATCGAATGTGGAAAGGTTTCAGTCGAGATTACTATTGTTAGAATGTTAATGAGCATGAATAACGAAACGGAGGAGTAGAGTCGCGTTTGAGAAAGAATAAGCAGATGTTGTAAATAAGTGCCTTCCATACTGACTGTATTAATGAAAATATAAATTCGAGAGGAGAAATACAATGAAAGAAAATAAATTGCCAACATACCATCATGAATTAGCAAAATATTTCAAGACCGAGAAACATCATCAGTTCAGCACAAACTTCTTTACGCATGCTGAAAATTACGAAGTATGGGACGAGATAGATTTTTCGAATCTTGAAGAAGTTGATTGTGAAAATACTTTTACCATAAAAGCAGAAGATTTAACCTTTTATGCAGAGGGGTGCCTGGATGATAATCCTTACATGACGAATGAAGAATTCGCGAAGAAATCATCTTACGGTGGATTGGTGCCACATCCCATATTTGTCACTACTTTGGGTTTCTGGTGCATAGGCATCAAAGGAAGAGGTAACTGGATACGAACACCTGGTGCTCGCAATCCGGGACAAGAAATTATAATATATGAAAATTTTAAAGTAGGTGAAACAATCCATGCTAAGATTCGTCCCTATGACCGTTATGAAAAGAGGGGAAAATATTATTTAAAATATGCCCTTAATTTCTACAATGAAAAGAATGTTTTGAAAAGCACATGGATCCTGGCATTGCTGTTACCAAGAACACGAGATGAAATAAGAAAATTTTTGAAAGGCATCAGAGGACTCAGCGACTGATGAATTATGTTATCTGAATAAAAGCAAAGACAAAGACTTCTTTATATGGGGTATACCGGTGAAAAAATGTGATTTTACAATTTATGATATGATTGCCCGAAATGCCGGTTTGTACGGCGGGAAAAGCGCGATAATCTACGGAGACAAACGCATTTCTTTTCTTGAGTATCAAGAGTTGTGTGATCAATGCGCTGCGAGCCTTATTAAGGAGGGTCTCACAACAGGTGATCGAATTGCGATCTTATCAGGCAACTGCGAAGATTTTATGATATTAAGTGGCGCGGCGGCGAAAATTGGCGCCG
>Ga0255343_1005883_pt1 | contig 11208 bp, 2 predicted proteins | sample wastewater_treat_4_FD_192413 | JGI IMG/M metagenome (GOLD analysis project Ga0255343, IMG submission 192413) | Wastewater microbial communities from Lulu Island WWTP, Vancouver, Canada - plant16 | ecosystem: Engineered > WWTP > Wastewater > Unclassified | place: Canada: Vancouver, British...
TGCACGCCATCCATGGCAGCTTTGATGCGTCGCTGGATCAGGAATCCCGTAGCCACCTGCGCCACCGCGAAGGCCGCCACGCCCCAAAAAACCGCCCATCCCCATCTGGCACCGCCGCTCATTCCCAAAGCCAGCAGCACCAGCACCCCGAATCCGGCATTCAACATCACCGTCAGCATGCAGCACTCTCCCAAACAAAGCACTCAAACACAAAAAAGAAAAGGAAAGGCCAGTGTACTTTGAACGGCCTCATGCGGCAACAGAAAACGGTTTTTGAAAATCGGGAGGGTGTGTGTCAGATTCGTAAAATGCGCCGTGTTTACTCTTGCATCGTCCCCGTCTTTCCTTCATCACACGTCCGTGACTGTGTTTCGGGGCATGTTTATATGTCTCAATTTCAGCCAAAGGAGCGACCATGGACAACGACGCATCCAGTTTTGTGCCTCATGCCCTTCATCCGGTACCTGAGAGGAACATCTCCATGAATACAAAGCCCCTCCTCGCGCTCGCTTTCGCGGGCCTGTTCGCAGTAACCGCCAGCGCCGCCCTAACCGGGGTGACGATTAACGGCGAACCTCTCAACGATGCCGCCGGATCGAGCGGCGCGGGCTGGGCCTATACCCCGCCTACGCTGACGCTTTCAGGGGCGGGACCCTTCATGATTTCGGGCACCAACACGGCAGGCGAGGTGTGCGTCATCGTCCAGACGGGCGTGACGTGCGACGTGACGCTTTCGAACCTGACGCTCGCGGCGACGGACAACCAGCAGTGCCCCTTCGCGCTGGAATCGGGTGCCAACGTCACGCTCTTCCTCGCGGGGAACAACTCGCTCCGTTCAGGCGACAGGCGCGCGGGCATCGAAGTCGCGACGGGGCGGACGCTTTCCATCACCAACGCGCCCGGCGACGACGCGGCATTCCTTTCCGTGCGGGGCGCCTACCTGGGCGCAGGCATCGGTAGCGGCGGCAGCGGCAACGGCGGCACGATCACCATCTCCGGCGGCACGGTCGAGGCCACGGGCGGCAGTTGGTCGGCGGGCATCGGCGGCGGCGGCTACGGCGGCGGCGGCACGGTGACCATCAACGGCGGCATCGTCACCGCCACGGGCGGCTACAACGGCGCGGGCATCGGCGGCGGCGACGACAACGACGGCGGCACGGTGACGATTTCCGGTGGCGTGGTCACCGCCACGGGTGTCGACGGCGGCGCGGGCATCGGCGGCGGCGATAAGGGCGACGGCGGCACCGTCGCCATTTCCGGCGGCACGGTCTTTGCGCAGGGCAGCGACGGCGGCGCGGACATGGGGCCGGGCGGCAACGGCATGACCGCCGCCGCGAACACCTTCACCGGCGGCTCGATCCGGCTTGCCGCCGGGAACGCCTCCCTCCAGCCTTCAAACGGCCAGGATCCGGTCGGCTGCGCAAAGGTGACGGGCTTCCAACCCGGCGCACGGGTCGACTTCACGGATCCCGGCAACCTGCCGGCCGACTACGGAACGACCGACATCTATGCCGATGACGGCGGCGCCATCCATCTCTGGCTCCCGGACGGTGACTACCACTTCACGGCCAACGGGCTGGACTGCACGGCGAAGATCAAGAACGGCACCGGCCCGAGCGGCGTGACCGTCAACGGCGAGGAGGCCGCCTTCGGCCCGTCGGATCCGGACAACGCCGGATGGAGCTTCAGCGCGGCGACCCGCACCGTCTCGCTCTCCGGCACCGGGCCCTTCACGCTTTCAGGCGCCAACGAGATCGGCGGCGTTTGCTTCGCCGTCCCGAGCGGCGTCGCCAACACGGTCGTGCTCTCGAACCTGACGCTCCGGACGACGATCGCCGACCAGTGCGTCTTCGCGCTGGGACAGAACGCCAACGTGTCGCTCGTCCTCGCGGGGACGAACACGCTCGCCTCCGGCTCCGGCCGGGCGGGCATCGAAGTCACGACGGGGCGGACGCTCTCCATCACCAACGCGCCGGGCGACGACGCCGGTGCGCTGAGGGTGACGGGCGGCGACTACGGCGCGGGCATCGGCGGCGACTACGGCAGCACCGGCGGCACGGTGGACATCCACGGCGGCACGGTCGCGGCGACGGGCGGCGACCGCAGCGCGGGCATCGGCGGCGGCCGCGGCGGCACCGGCGGCACGGTGACCATCCACGGCGGCACCGTCACGGCCAAAGGCGGTCGATGGGGCTCGGGCATCGGCGGCGGCGACTATGGCGACGGCGGCACGGTGACCATCCACGGCGGCACGGTCTTCGCACAGGGCGACGACTACTGCGCGGGCATCGGCGGCGGAGACAAGAGCCACGGCGGCACGGTGACCATCAACGGCGGCACCGTCACGGCCACGAGCACCGGGTACGGCGCGGGCATCGGCGGCGGCGACGAAGGCAACAGCGGCACGGTGACCATCAACGGCGGCACCGTCTTCGCACAGGGTGACACCGGCGGCGCGGACATCGGGCCGGGGCGCAACGGCGTGGTCGCCGGCGCAAACACCTTCACCGGCGGCTCGATCGGCCTGGTGGGCGGCAGCATCGCCCCCGATCCCTCGGACAACACGGAGGCCGTCTTCTGCGCCGTGGTGGCGGGCTTCGCCCCCGGCGCACGGGTCGAATTCACGGATCCCGGCACGCTGCCGGTCGGCTTCGGAACGACCGACATTTTCGCCGATGACAGCGGCGCCATCTACCTCTGGCTCCCGAACGGCACCTACACCTTCACGGCAAACGGACACGACTGCACGGTGACGATCCAGGACGGCGTCGGGCCGACCGGCGTGACGGTCAACGGCGTGGATGTCGCGCTCGGACCGCCAAACGACGCGGCAGGCTGGGCCTACGACGCGGCAACCGGCATCCTCTCGCTCACGAACGCGGGTCCCTTCACGCTGTCGGGTGCCAACGTGATGGGCGGCGTGCAGGTCGTCGTCCTCGAAGGCGTCGCCAGCACCGTCACGCTCTCGAACCTGACGCTCCAGGCGTCGGGCGACGGCCAGTGCGCCTTCGCGCTGGAAACGAATGCCGTGGTCTCGCTCTATCTGGAGGGGATCAACACGCTCGCCTCCGGCTCCAGCCGCGCCGGCCTTGAAGTCGCGGCGGGGCGCACACTTTCCATCACCAACGCACCGGGCGACGACGCGGGCGCGTTGACAGCAACGAGTGAGGACAGCGGCGCGGGCATCGGTGGCGGTGCGAACATCGGCGGCGGCACGGTGATCATCAGCGGCGGCATCGTGACAGCCACTGGCGGCGAGTATTTCGCCGCCGGCATCGGCGGCGGCATGGGCGGCGCTGGCGGCACGGTGTCGATCTCCGGTGGCACCGTTACAGCCAACGGCGGCATTCTGGGCGCGGGCATCGGCTCGGGCGGCTATTCCGGTGTGACATCCGGCGGCGACGGCGGCACGGTGGACATCACCGGTGGTACCGTCACGGCCAACGGCGGCGATTGGAGCGCGGGCATCGGCGGCGGCGATGGCGACGCGGGCGGCACGGTGACCATCTCCGGCGGCACGGTCTTCGCCACCGGCGGCAAGTACGGCGCCGGCATCGGCGGCGGCAACAACGACGACAATCCCGACGGCATCGCCGGCTCGGGCGGCACGGTGACCATCTCCGGCGGCCGGGTCACCGCAACCGGCGGCAAGTGCGCCGCGGGCATTGGCGGCGGCACGGGCCAGCAGATTGCCGGCAGCGCGGGCGCGGCCCTGGCCGTCTCCGGCGGCACGGTCTTCGCCACCGGCGGCGCAGGCGGCGCGCCGGGCATCGGCTCCGGCCTCGGCAACGTAGGAGAAGGCGACACCGGCGTCCTGCCGGACGCCTCCGGCACCAGCACCTTCACCGGCGGCTCCATCCGCATCGACGGCGGCTACGCGGCAAACGATCCCACCGACGGCTCGAAGCGCGTCTGGTGCGTGACCGTGCCGGAGCTCACGCCGAACGCGGCGGTCGCGGTCGCATCGCTCGATCCCTACGGCGTCAACGACCTCTACGCCGACGAGGTCGGCCAGCTCTACCTCTGGCTGCCCAACGACAATTACGACTTCACGGCAGGCGGCGCGGATTACGAGGCGACCGTCAGCGACGCAGACACAATCGCGACCCTGAAGGCAGCGCCGCCAGTTTCGGCCGCCTACCTCACCTTCTCGAGCGCGGACACCTTCACGATCACGCCGAGTGCGGTGTCGTGGAACGGAGCGCTTTTCTACTCCACCAACACGACGGACTGGAGCGCGTTCGACAGGAACGGCGCGACCGCGGCGCTAGACAGCGGTTCCGGCGAATACCGGCTCTACTTCCGCGGCACGGGCAACACCCTCATCACCGGCGGCAATCTGGCCTACTGGGAGATCAACGCCGCGCCAGCCTCGGTCGACTGCTCCGGCAACATCGAGACGCTGCTCGACTATGCGACGGTGGACGGCGGCGGACATCCGGCGATGATCGCCAACTGCTTCGCGAACCTCTTCAAGGACTGCACGGCGCTCGGCAGCGCGCCGGAGCTTCCGGCGACGAATCTGATCAACAACTGCTACGTCGGCATGTTCCGCGGCTGCACGGGGCTGACGAACGCGCCGGTTCTGCCGGCCACGACGCTGCCCGGCGGCTGCTATCAGGAGATGTTCCGCGATTGCACATCGCTGGTGCAAGCGCCCGCGCTGCCGGCGATGACGCTGTCTTCTTCCTGCTACAAGGGCATGTTCACCAACTGCACGGCGCTGGCGACGGCGCCTGAGCTGTCGGCGACCACGCTGGGCGCCACCTGCTACCAATACATGTTCGCCGGCTGCACGGGCCTGACCAACGCGCCGGCGCTGCAGGCCATGACCCTCGTCGCCGGCTGTTACCACAGCATGTTCTACGGCTGCACGGGGCTGACGCAACTGCCGGAGCTGCCGGCCACGAATCTGGTACCCTTCTGCTATGCGTTCATGTTCAAGGACTGCACGGGCGTCGCGCTCCACGCCGAAGGCACCGCCCCGACCTGGGGCATATCGAACGACGCAGCGGAAGCCATGGGCTGGAACACCAACATGCTCGCCGGCACCGGCGGCACGTTCACCGGCGACCCGGCGATCGGCGCGACGTACTACTACACGCCGTCCACGCCCCCGGTCTCGACCGCCTACCTCACGTTTGCGAGCACGAACACGTTCACGGTCAAGCCGCCGGTTCAGTCGTGGAACGGCACGCTCGAATACTCGACCGACACGACGAACTGGACGGCCTTCACCACCGCCGGCGCGGCGGCGGCCGCCGACGCCAACGGCGAGTACAAGCTGTACCTCCGCGGGTCGAACAACACCCGCATCACCGGCTCCGGCCAGCCCGGCTGGACGATCACCGCCGCTGCGCCGGTCGCCTGCACCGGCAACATCGAGACCCTGCTCGACTACGCGACGGTGGAAAACGGCGAACATCCGGCGATGGATGCACACTGCTTCGCGAACCTCTTCAAGGGCTGCACGGCGCTCGTCAGCGCCCCAGCGCTGACGGCCACGACGCTGGCCAACTACGCCTGCAACAGCATGTTCAAGGGTTGCACGAGTCTCGCGGCGGCCCCCGCATTCGCGGCGACGAATATGGCCAACTACTGCTGCCAGTCCATGTTCGAGGGCTGCACCAGCCTGACGAACGCGCCGGCCCTGGCGGCCGGGACGCTGGCGACCTCCTGCTACGCCTCCATGTTCAAGGACTGCACCAGCCTCGCGGAAGCGCCCGAACTGTCGGCCACGAACCTGGCCAACTACTGCTGCTACGCGATGTTCTCCGGCTGCACGAGCCTGACGAACGCGCCGACACTGCCGGCGACCACGTTGGCCAGCCAGTGCTACTACAAGATGTTCAGCGGCTGCACCGGCCTGACAGAGACGCCGGCCCTGGCGGCGACGACCCTGGCCAGCCACTGCTACGCGAACATGTTCGAGGGCTGCACGGCGCTAACGCGCCTGCCGGAACTGTCCGCCACGGCGCTGGCCACCGCCTGCTACAATGCCATGTTCAAGGGCTGCACCGGCATCACGCTCCACGCCGAAGGCACCGCCCCGACCTGGGGCATCCCCGCCGACGCGCAGGACGAGGGCGCCATAGCCTGGAACCAGAACATGCTCTTGGGAACCGGCGGCACCTTCACCGGCGACCCGGAAATCGGCACCACGTACTTCTACACGGCGGCCATGCCGCCGGTCTCGACCGCCTACCTCACGTTCGCGAGCACGAACACGTTCACCATCACGCCGAGGGGGAAATACTGGGAAGGCACGCTCGAAACCTCCACCGACGCAACAAACTGGGTGACCTTCACCACCGCCGGCGCGACTGCGGTTGCCAACGGCTCCGGCGAGTACCGGCTGTATATCCGCGGGACGGGCAACACCCGCATTACTGGCAGCTATTTGAGGGAAGGCTGGATTGTTAACGCCCCTGCAGGAACGGTCGCCTGCTCCGGCAACATCGGCGCCCTACTCGACTACGAGACGGTGGAGGGCGGCGGGTATCCGGCGATGGGCAACGACTGCTTCGCGAACCTGTTCAGGGGCTGCTCGGCGCTCAGCAGCGCACCGGATCTGCCGGCAACCACGCTGCCGTCGCGCTGCTATTACGCCATGTTCTACTGCACGAGCCTGACGAACACACCGGCGCTGCCCGCCACGAATCTGGCCGAGTACTGCTACTCATCCTTGTTCGAGGGCTGCACGGGCTTGACGCAGACGCCGGTGCTGCCGGCCACAACGCTGGCACCCAACTGTTACAACCACTTGTTCGCCCATTGCGTAGCGCTGACGAACGCGCCGGCGCTACCCGCCATGGAGATGGCCGAATGGTGCTACTACAGCATGTTCGAGGGCTGCACAGGCCTGACGCGCCTGCCCGACCTCCCGGCGACGCAACTGGCCTCCTATTGCTACCAGCAAATGTTCAGGGATTGCACGGGCATCAAGCTGCATACCGAAGGCTCCGGGCCTGCCTGGGGCATTCCGGGCAACGCGACTTCCGCACACAACTGGAACTTCGACATGCTCGCCGGCACGGGCGGCACGTTCACCGGCAACCCGGCGATCGGTGCCACGTACTACTACACGGCGACGCCGCCGGCCTCGACCGCCTACCTCACGTTCGCGAGCACGAACACGTTCACCATCACGCCGCAGGAGGCCTCGTGGGACGGGACGCTCCAATGCTCGACCGACACGACGAACTGGACGGCCTTCACCACCGCCGGCGCAACCGCGGCCGCCAACGCCAACGGCGAGTACAAACTGTACCTCCGCGGGTCGAACAACACCCGCATCACCGGCTATGACAAGCCCGGCTGGACGATCACCGCCGCTGCGCCGGTCGCCTGCTCCGGCAACATCGAGACCCTGCTCGATTATGCAACGGTGGACGCCAACGGACATCCGGCGATGGCCGACTGGTGCTTCTCGTACCTCTTCTACGGTTGCACAAACCTGACTGAGGCGCCGGAACTGCCGACGACGACGCTGGCCGAGGGCTGCTACCGCAGCATGTTCTCCGGCTGCACCGGCCTGACGAATGCACCGGCCTTGCCGGCCACGACGCTGGCTGAGAACTGCTATTACGCCATGTTCTACGGCTGCACAAGTCTGCTGGAAGCCCCAGAACTGCCGGCGACGACGCTGGCCGGTTACTGCTACTACGGCATGTTCGCCGACTGCACGAGCCTGGCCGAAGCGCCGACGCTGCTGGCCACGAATCTGACCGAAAGTTGCTACGGATACATGTTCTACAACTGCACAGGGTTGACGATGCCGCCGACGCTGCCGGCCACAACGCTGGCCAGAGATTGCTACCTCCGCATGTTCTACGGCTGCACGGGGCTGACGCAGGCGCCGACGCTGCCGGCCACGACGCTGGCCGATTGGTGCTACACCGGCATGTTCTTCAATTGCGCCGGCCTGACGGAGACGCCCGCACTGTCGGCCACGACGCTGGCCGAAGGCTGCTACTACGACATGTTCAACGGCTGCACGGCGCTGACGCAACTGCCGGAACTGCCGGCCACGACGTTGGCCGACTACTGCTACAACGGCATGTTCTCCGGCTGCACGGGCATCACGCTGTACGAAGACGGCACCGCCCCGACGTGGGGCATCCCCGCCGGCGCAACTTCCGCACAGAACTGGAACGCCAACATGCTCGCCGGCACGGGCGGCACCTTCACCGGCGACCCGGTGGTCGGAACCACGTACTACTACACCCCGATCGGGGTGCAGGTCGTGTTCGACGCCACGGGCGGCGCGTTCGCCGACGGCGCCAGCGCCGTCACGCAAGTCTGCGTCAACGTCTATGGCGAGCTGCCCGTCGCGGCGCGCGACGGCTACACGCTGGTCGGCTGGTTCGACGGCCTCACGAACGGCGCGGCGCAAGCCGCAACTGGCGGCGCGCTGCTCTACGGCACGGCGCACACGCTGCACGCGCGCTGGACGGCCGTCCCCGACGGCACGCCAGCCTCGATCTTCGCCTACACCAACAACGCCGACGGTACCATAACCATCACCGGATTCACGGGGCCGAACCAGCAGGTCGACAAGCTCGTCCTGCCCGACATGATCGACGGCCGCTTCGTTACGGCCATCGCCCCGCTTGCCTTCGCGAATTCCACCAGCGGGATGACTGAGGTGTACTTCCCGGTCTTCTGCACGAGCATCGGCGATAAGGCCTTCCTGTCGGTCCCGACGATCACGCGCCTTGTCTTCCCGAACACCCGGGACTGGCGCAATCCGACGGAGCCCGCCGACCTCCATGTTGGAAAATACGCCTTCTCCGGCGCGACGGGGCTGACGGAGCTGACCCTCCCCGCCGAGGTCGCGGAACTGGGCGACTACGCCTTCCTCAACACGCGTAACCTGCAGAAGATCACAATCCTCGGACGCCCCGCCCTCGGAACGCAAGTCTTCCGCAACGCGGGAGTGAACACGGAGGGCGTGACGCTACACATCGACCCGGCGCTGGCTGCTGACGAAGAGTACATGGCGCGACTGACGGCTCTCATGCACAACGTCACTGTGCGGACCGACGGCACCATCACGGGCCTGCGGATTTACATGATCGGCTTCGCCCCGTCCGGGAATGTGATCCTGGGTGTCACCGTCGAGAAAGACCCGGAATGGGGTGTGATTGATCCCGCGTCCATCTGGGTGAAGTGCCGTGCCCAACTCAGTGACGCCAACGAGGTGCTGGTTCCGGTCGCCGCCGCACTTGAGGCGGACGGCACGGTCACGCTGGAGGTCGCCAGGCCGGAAGGCGACAGCGCCTTCTTCCGCGCATTCCTGCGTCCAGAGGCTGACTGATTAACATTAACTGAATAGGGTCTTGCAAAACCCCTTGCCTACAGGTGTGGCACGGGCATCTTGCCCGTGTTTCATGGGCGAGACGCCCATGCCACGAGGGGTTTTGCAAGAGCCTCTGAAAGGAGAGGTAAACGATGAAAACGAGAGATTTGATGACGAAAATCGCCTTGTTCACGGTCGCGGCGTTAGTCGTGACCACCGCAACCGCCGAGGAGGAGGGGGGCTCAGGCCGGTGGAACATTTCGGTCGGGCCAGCTTGGCGCTCGCGCGTGAAAAGCTCGATCTCTGGCCGGGGCAGCGGGCCATCCATCCCTGCGTCGCAGACGACCACCTACGACCAAGACATCGCCGGACATGGCCCGTGGAGCGCGGGCGAAGTCGGGATGACGGTCCCCGATCCCCAAAATCCGGGCGAACGGCTGTATGCCGTAACCCGGACAGGCACCGAGACGACGGTCACGCCCCGCTCCGGTACGACCGCGCTAAACGACAGCGACATCGACCGTCCGCTCGGCATCAGTCTCTCCGCCGGGCGCGACTTCTACACCAGCGGGGGGTTCTCCGCCGGACTTTCTATCCGTTTCGCCGGTTACTGGGACATGAAGTCGCATGCCTGCGGTCAGGCCGGTGGCGGCACGATAACGACGCGGTCATGGCGGGACTACCACCTCTTCTACGACGGCCCGATTCCGTACGACGACGACTTCGGCGGGTTCTATCCCGACCCCGACCCCTATTTACCCTACCGCGAAGATCTGGGCGGGCCAGCGAGCCAGACGATCCCCGGCCGACGAATCTGCGCCCGGCTCTCCAGCGACCTCTACCAGGTCGGGGTCGGGCCAAAACTCACATGGCGGGCCCACGACCGGATTGACGTCTTCGGCGGGGTGGAGGCGCTTTGCAGTTTCTCCCGGCTGGAAGTCGAGTGCGGCGGCGCGCGCCGGACTGAGACGGAGTGTCTTCCCGGCGTGGGCGCGCGCCTGGGGCTCGTGGCGTACCTGACGGATAACATCGGCCTTCAGGTCGATGCCGGTTACGAGTGGCTTGATGAGGCCGATGTCTCGCTGGGCGGTGTCCGCGCCGAAGTCGATTACTCCAGCTTCGTCGCCACCGCCGGCATCGCCCTGCGCTTCTGACGCGGACGCGCTTCTATTCCGCCCATTCCTCCCGCTCTTGATCAAACCCAACAACGGGCAAGAACGTCAGGCTTGTGAATTGCGAAATGCTTCAAAAGTCTTCTTGTGCGTTTGCTCTTGTATCGATCCCGTCCTTCCTTCATCATACACCCACGTTTGTTTTCAGGTTATGTCTGTGTCGCATTTAATCCAGCTAAAAGGTCAGCTATGAGCACAAAAATCATTTTTACGCTCGCTTGCGTGAGTCTGTTCGCGATCACAGTCCGCGCCGCCCCGATCGGAGTGACGGTGAACAGCGTCCACCTCAACGACGACGCCTCGATCGACGACCCGAACTGGTCGTACAACTCGCTAACCGGCGTCCTCAGGTTTCACGGGTCGGGCAACTTCATGGTCTCCGGCACCAACACGGCGGGCAAGGCGCGTATCGTCATCCCGAACGGCGTCACGAACACGGTCAGGTTCTGGAACCTGAACCTCGAGACGCCCGGTGACGGCCAGTGCATTTTCGCGCTGGAAACGAACGCCTCCGTCTCGCTCATCCTCAAGGGCACGAACACGCTGGCCTCGGGGAAGGATCGCGCCGGCATCGAAGTCCCGGCGAGCGCGTCGCTCTCGATCGCCCGTTCATCGGTCGACCCGGTGGACATGCTGATCGCCACCGGCGGCAGCAACGGCGCGGGCATCGGCGGCGGCAAGAACGGCGACGGCGGCACGGTGATCATCAACAGCAGCATGGTCACGGCCACCGGC
>Ga0255343_1005892_pt1 | contig 11193 bp, 5 predicted proteins | sample wastewater_treat_4_FD_192413 | JGI IMG/M metagenome (GOLD analysis project Ga0255343, IMG submission 192413) | Wastewater microbial communities from Lulu Island WWTP, Vancouver, Canada - plant16 | ecosystem: Engineered > WWTP > Wastewater > Unclassified | place: Canada: Vancouver, British...
GCATGCTGCTGGGCGTAAATCGAGGTGTTGTCCACCGTACCGGCCACTGTGACGGGCTTGACGATCTTGATGGAACCACTGGTTGTCGCTCCGCCAAGATCAAGGACGCCCGATGAATGGATGGTCAACGGGGCGATGTTGTCGCCGAGCGCCGCTTCATCATTGATCAGCAATGTACCGTTGGTGACGGCGATGGGGCCAGTAAAGGCGGTGTTCACGCCGAAGAGCGCCAACGTGCCGGGACCTTCCACCGTAAGCGCACCCGCGCCGGACACGGGGCCGGCCAGAATGTGGCTGGCACCGTTGGGCGTGACCAGCGTCAGCGTGCCGACAGTAACGGCGACCGCGCCGGTATACGCGGCGGGCGACATGACGGTGGCGGCGGCGTCGAAGGTGGCAAGGTCATTCGTCTCGGCGGGTACCCCGGCCGGCGACCAGTTGGCGGGGTCGCTCCATAGACCATTGGACGCCGCTCCGGTCCAGAGATACTCCGTCGCATGCAACAACCCGATGGGCAAAACAATCAGAACAATCCAGAGCCGGTACAGTCCACGTTTCCTGTTCATCTGTCATCCTCCGTTAGGCATTGATGGTGTGAGTTTTTTCATAAGATGGAAAAAATAGTGCCGCCGAGAGCAGTAAGATGCAACTCGTTACCCCGTACGATCACCTTCCAGCGAGATGGAAAGCCCGATACAGCGGGCCGGTCACCGGTGAACGAGGGTGCCGTAGCAATGATGTAGTCACGACCGCTGGCAGCGAGGGAAAGCGTGTCCGAAGGGACGATCGCGAGCGCCGAGAGGTCGACCGGCTGCGTGAAGGCAAGGACGTCCGCCGCTGCATCGCGCAGCGTCGCACGGTAAACCACGGCGCCGAGGGTCACATCGCTCAGCGTCAACGTGCCGGTGGCGTCGTCGCCGCCGGGCGAGAGCACACTGCCGGCTGCGAGGGCGCCGTTGGTGACGGTGCCGCCGCCGGTGATGAACTGTACACATTGGGCTATACCGTTCAGATCAAGTGCTGCGCCCGGAGCAATATCGACGGGCACATCTTGGAACGGGTCATCCTCGATCGTGCCGGTGGTCAGGAAGGAGCCGTCGCCAGGATCGATCAGCGGTTCATAGCAGGCGGTGTCTTTCAGCCCGCGTCCGAGGCGGTCCACGCCGAAGCCCCAATCTTTAGTGGTCCAGCCGTCCTCAGCCGCAGGCCCGCCGATGCCTGAGGCGTTGTAGACGCGCAACTCGATGGCGTGAGGGCCGGGAGAGATGACATTGGTGGAGACTGTGGTCGCGTTCCATACAGTGTTGTTGATCACGACCTCGCCGTCGAGCGACAGCCAGACGTTGTCGTCGATCGACTCGGCAAAATTCCATGTCTCGTTGGTGGGCGAGCGGTTCCAGATGAAACCGGTATAGATGCCCAGATGACGGGGTTGCCAGAAACTCGCGGGGGAGTTGGCGAGCGTGGCACCGAGTTCAACCGAGTCAAGGGGATTAGCGGGCGACGTGGTGCTCCAGTTAACGTTGGTATACTGGGCGGCATACAGACCGGGACGCGCAATGGGAACAAGCCGCAGCGTGCCGCTGCGGACTTCGGCACGGGCGGGCGCAACGTTGGTGTTGACGGTAAGCAACGAACCGTCACCGGGGTCAATCAGTCGTTCATAGCAAGCGGTATCTTTCAACCCGCGCCCGAGGCGGTCCACGCCGAAGCCCCACTCGGTAGTGGTCCAGCCGTCCTCAGCCGCGGGCCCGCCTAGCCCACCGTGGTTGTAGACGCGCAGCTCGATGGCGTGGGGACCGGGGGTAATCGTGCGCGTGGCGACCGTCGTGCGATTCCACTGGCCGTCATTGATGAGAGTTTCACCATCCAACACGAGCAACACGCAATCATCGATCGATTCGGCGAATGACCAGACCTCGTTGGTGGGCGAGCGGTTCCAGATAAAGCCGGTGTAGAGCCCCGCATGGTTGGGGTTCCAAAAGCTTTTCGGTGTGTTGGCGAGCGTGGCACTGAGTTCGATGTCGGTATCCGGCAGAGGGAGTTGCTGCACGGCCTGCCAGGTCAACCCGGCATCCTCGATCTGCGCCGCGTAGAGCCCCGGTGTGAGAGCCGACGGTGTGAGAGCCGACGGTGTGACGCACAGGGCTTCGAGATCGGTGACGCCGGGGGAATCCTTGATGATCGACGACGTGGCGATGATACCCCGGATGATGCGTCCGCCCTCATCCAGCGTGAGCGAAGGCACGGTGACCGTGCGATCATTCAGCAACAGCGTAGCAGGGATCGCGCCGCCGCCGACCGTCAGCGGCGTGGCGGGCAGCGCACCGTCGGCCGCGATGTTGAGGGTGCCGCCGCGCACGATCGTGGGGCCGGTGTAGGTGGAGGGAAGGGAGAGCGTGAGCGTGCCGGCACCGGTCTTGGTGAAGCCGCCGCCGGCCTGCGGCACGATGCGGGTGACGGTGGCCGAGGCCCCGCTGCCGCCGCCGCCCGTGAACGTGACCGATGGATTCGAGGAGTAACCCACGCCCGGATTCAGGATGCGGACGGCGGTCACCGTGCCGGCGGCAGGATCGATCTCCGCGAACGCGACCGCGCCAGTGCCGCCGCCGCCCGAAAAGGTGACCAGCGGCGGCGCGAGATAACCGGTGCCGGGGGCCCTGATGGCGATGGTGCCCACGCCCAGACCAGATGCACCGACCAGCGCGGTGTCGGGCGTGCCGTTCCGACCGGCAGTATCGATCGTGCCGCCGCCGGGGTAGATGATGCAGGTCGTGCCGCCCCGGAAGAACTGCGAATGACTATTACTCGCTGCACGGAAGGTGCCGCCGTTGAAGTTGACGGTGACGCTGCTGCCGGTCTGGGCGTAACGCCAGATATAATTTAGCGAGAGGGTGCCGCCCAGCAGATTGATCAATACCTGCGAATTGGGATTGCCGCTACAGCAATCGATCCGGTCTGCGGAGACACTGGCCGTGCCGTCGACCGTCAGTATTGACAACCCGCCGTTTGGGGCGGCGTAGTGAGCCCCCATGTGAATCTGGTTGCCGCCGTGTTGCACGAAAGAGCCGCCGCTGATATAGGCGTGCCCGGTACCGCTGCGGCCGATATAGGTGAGCCCCCCGTAGAATCCGCCCTGCGTTCCGGCAGGCGCAACCGTGCCGCCGGCCATGGCGAACTCGCCGGCTGTCTGACGGTAGATGCCGCAAGAACCTGCAGCAAAGCCGAAGGCGAGTTCGCCGTTGTTGGTGAACGTTCCACCGTCGTTCTGGATATAGCCGTACGAACCGTTATTGACACCGACCAGCCCCCTATTGCCTGTGCCCGAGCGGCTGTGCAGCACCGTGCCCTCGGCGAGCCGGATGATGCCGACTGATCCGTTTTCGCGACCGACATCGAGACGTCCGACCGAGGCCGAGGCGGTATTCGTGAGAATAACGACGCCGCGTCCAGTGCTCCCCGCATAAAGGGCGGGTTGGTTGGTCCCCTGCCCTAGATCCGCAGTGGCTAGCGAAGCACTGCCGGAGAGGTTCAAGTACCCCGTTTTTCCGCGAACGGGATCAACGGTGACCGCCGCAGGTGCGGGCAGTGTGAGCGCGCTCTCCGGTCCGATGTTCAGCGTTCCCTCGCGGACGCTGAGCGCTCCCGATTCGACCGGTCCGGGTATGAGATAGTCGAGCGTTCCGGTGCCGTATTTAGCGAGGCCGTGCGTAAAGTCGGCCAGCGGCGCATCCAACGTCACATCGCGCAGCGACGTGTCGATGCCGAGCTTGGCCGTCGGGTCGAGAAAAACGGAGGGCGTGAGCACGCCCGCGATGTCCGCGTCGGTCCAGCCTTCCGCCGAAGTCGATGCCGAAAGCAGACGGAGCGTACCGCCGTTTTTCACGGTGAGGGCCGACGCGGGCGAGAGCGCAGCAGGTGTGAGCGGGCGCAGGACGCCGTTGGAGACCACGGTCGGTCCGCTGTAATCGTTGGCGGTATTTGCCAACAACAGTTCGCTACTGATGACGGTCAAGCCGCCCGAACCGCTCACAGGGCCGTGTAGCGATTGCTGGGTATGAGCCAGACCCGTAATGTTGATGTTGCCGTCGAGTTCGATTGGCCCCGCATAGATATTGAGGTTGGTATTCGCTGCGCTGCTGGTGTCGCGGACATCCAAGGTAACACCGGAGGCAGCGCGCACACTGTACGGGATCGGACGATCGACCAGATAGATCGCCAAGCGCGCATCGGAGGCGACCTCGACGGTCGAAGCGGAGGTGCCGCTGAAGGTGACGGCATCAGCGAACAGCAGTTCACCCGCCTGCACGTTGAACGCGGTACCAGACGGTTCATTGGTCACTGCGGTGGTGCCGGTGATCTGAACCGAGTTGTTACCGATTTTGGTGAAGGTCTGGCCGTTGAGATCAAGTGTGCCGTTGCGGATGTCGTAGCGTGTTGAGCCGGCGAATCGCGCACCGGCGGCGAGTGTGACACATCCGCCGAACGCATGCATCTGCTGGTAATTAGAATTGTCCACCGAGCCGGCCACTGTGACGGGCTTGACGATCTTGATGGAGTCACTGGTCTTCGCTCCACCGAGGTCAAGGACGCCCGATGCGTGGATGGTCAACGGGACAATGTTGTCGCCGAGTGCCGCTTCGTCGTTGATCCGCAACGTGCCGTTGGTGACGGCGACGGGGCCGGTGAAGGCGGTGTTCACGCCGAAAAGCGCCAGCGTGCCGGGACCTTCCACCGTGAGCGCACCCGCGCCGGACACGGGGCCGGCCAGAACGTGGCTGGCACCCTCGGGCGTAATCAGCGTCAGTGTTCCGGTGGTGACTGCGACCGCGCCGGTGTACGCGGCAGGCGACGTGACAGTAGCGGTGGCGTCGAAGGTGGCGAGGTCATTCGTCTCAGCGGGTACCCCGGTCGGTGACCAATTAGCGGAATCGCTCCATAGACCATTGGACGCCGCGCCGGTCCAGAGATACTCCGTAGCATGCAACAACCCGATAGGCAAAACAATCAGAACAATCCAGAAGCAGTGTGAACCACGTTTCTTGTTCATGTGTCATCCTCCGTTTGGTGCCGTTATCTTAACACAGGGACCATTCCAAGTGCAATGTAAGGAGGAACGGTTTTTTAAGCGCTTCGTACAGCGCTTGGAAGCCATTAGAACGGCAGATTGTGTTCTTTGATCTTGCGCTGGATGGTACGTCGCGAGAGGCCGAGTTGGTCGGCGGTCAGCGTGCGGTTGCCGTCGTTTTGCTGGAGCTTGGCCGCCAGCACCGCGCGTTCGATCTGTTCCAGCGTCATGCCGTCCGGAATCGCGAGCGGGCCGGGCAGGAGGGGCGTGTCGTCGCGCGCTCGCGTTGATGGCACGTTGACGGAAGCAGCGGTGAGCACGCCGCCCGGCGAGAGCAGCACCGCCGACTCTACGATGTTGCGGAGTTGGCGCACGTTACCAGGCCAGTCGTAGGCCTCAAGCGCGGTGTAAAAGTCGGGCTTCACCTCCGCGATGGTCTTGCCGTTCTCGGACGCGGCGCGCACGATAAACCGGTCGGCCATCGGGCGGATGTCCGCCTTGCGCTCGCGTAGCGGCGGCACACGCAGAGTCACCACGTTGAGCCGATAGAAGAGGTCTTCGCGGAAGGTACCCTCACGCACCATGGCGTCGAGATCCTTGTTGGTGGCGGACACCAGCCGCACGTTGACCTTGAAAGCCTCGCGGCCGCCGACGCGCCGTACTTCTTTCTCTTCGAGTGCGCGCAACAACTTGACCTGCACCGAGGCGGGTGCGTCGCCGATCTCGTCGAGAAAGAGCGTGCCGCCATCGGCGCGTTCGAAAGCACCTTTGTGCGTGCCGGTCGCGCCGGTGAACGATCCCTTCTCGTGGCCGAACAGCTCCGACTCCAGCAGGTTTTCGGCGAAGGCACCGCAGTTGACCGCCACAAAAGGGCCGTCCGCGCGCTTGGAATCGACGTGCAGGGCGCGCGCGACCAACTCCTTGCCGGTGCCACTCTCGCCGCGGATCAGGATCGTGGCCATGGTGTCGGCCAGCGCCTCGATCTGCTTGATCACGGTCTGCATCGCTGCGGACTCGGCAATGATAGCGGTGGAGGCGTATTTTTCACGTACGGTCTGCGAGAGCTTGTTGACCTGACGCCGCAGGCGTGAGGCTTCGTAGGCACGGCGCAGCTTGGATTGGATGTCGTCCAAATCCAACGGTTTGGTCACGTAGTCGTAGGCACCTTCGCGCATGGCGCGTACACCGGATTCGACCGAGCCGTAGGCGGTCATGATGATCACCGGCACGGCGGCGTCGAGCTTGCGCAGACGCGCCAGCACTTGCAGACCGTCGATGTCCGGCAACACGAGGTCGCTCAGCACGAGGTCCGGCATCTGTTGCTCAAACGCCTCCACGCCGGCCAGGCCGGTAGCGGCGCAGTGCGTGATGAATCCTGCGTCTTGCGCGGCCTCTTCGACCGAGCGGGCGTTGTCGGGATCGTCTTCGATGATCAGGAGTGTGGGGGAAGTTTGCATGGCAGTTGACATTTAGGATTTAGGATTTAGGAGTTGGGGGAGGTAAGTCGGCGGAGGGTAGGGTGATACGTAGGCGCGCACCGTCGCCGTCGTCGCGGGCGAGGGCCTCAATGTCGCCGCCGCAGCGCCGGATCGCCGTACGCGCCAGGAAGAGGCCGAGACCGGTTCCTTCGGGGCGGCCGGTGACGAACATGTCGAAGACCGTCCGGCGTTGCGCGGCCGGAATACCGGGACCGCGGTCGAGCACCTCGATGACGAGGCCCGCTTCGTTGCGGCTCAGCGCGACGGTCACCTCGCTGCCGCGCGGCGCGAACTGGATGGCGTTGACTAGAACATTTAGCAGTGCGCGGCGCAGGGCAAAGGGATAAGCGGCAGCCGACGGCAACGGATCGTGAGGCAACGCCCGCAACGTGACACCGGCCTGTTCGGCGCGCGGCGCGAGCGTGTCGGCGCACTCGCGCACCACCTGATCGAGATCCACCGGCTCGGGGCGTTCGTCCGCTGGCCGGGCGAGGAAAAGGAACTCCTGAAAGATCTTGTCCATGCGCGCCATGGTGCGGGCGATGCGCCCGGCGAGGTCGCGTACGCGCTCGGGACGGAATCCGTCGTCACGCGCCAGTTCCTTCTCAAGCATCTGCGCATCAAGGCGCACGGCCGACATCGGATTGCGGAAATCGTGCAGGATGCCGTTGGCCAGCACGCCGGAAAAAGCCAGATGCTCCTCCTGCCGGGCGCGCGCCTCGCGACGGCGGTCGCGTGCGACCGCCACCAGCAGCACACCGGCGCTAATCGCAAAGGAGAGGATCAGTACGCCGATCGAGAAGGCGAAGAGCGACGAGACCAGGGCGCGGGCGGTCTGCTCTTCAGCGCCAACCGCCTCGCGTTTGAAGGTGGCTTCGGTCGTTATCTGACTGCCGTCGGACAGGTGTTGGGTGCGTGTAATCACGAAAACCGGCTGACGCACGCCGCCAATCTCCAACGAGCCCTGCGACATCTCGATTTCGCTCTCGCCGGGCGGCGCGTCGGACGGCGTCATGCCCGGCGGCAGAGGCGGGCGCGGCGCGGCGCGCAGACCGCCGGCCTGACGGTGAAAGAGGGTCACGCCATCGCGCGTGACCGAGATCGACTGCACATCTTTGCGCACGGCGAAGGCGTTGTCGACCATGGTCGAGAATTGCCGCCAGCGCACAGGCGTGAGGTTGGTGGTGGTGGCCATGTTGAAGCTGCAGAGGGTGTCGAGCAGCGCCTCGCCCTCTTGCAGCACAGTCTCGGTGGCGGCAAGGTGCGCCTGCTTATCGTGCTGCCGTTTCAGAAAATGGAGCACGCCGCCCGCACCGAGCGCAGTGGTCAGCAGGGCGAGCAACAGAATGATCTCCAGCCGCCAAACGCTATGGCAGGGAGCGGAAGGTTGTACGGAACGTGCCGTCATTGCGGTCGGTTACAGCAGGGAATGTGCCGTGAAACGAACCGCAGTATAGCGTAGAAAAAGGCGGCACAGCAAGTGCGGATGTGACAGCTTGGCACGGTAAAGCGGCCAGAATGGCGCGGGCGGCGACGTAAACGCCGCCCACAGCACCCGCAGTGCCGGCAGAGCCCGCCCGGCACCCGCGCCCGGTGCTTTCTCGTATCCGCGCACCTCCGCGTGCGCGTGCGCCGCCCCGCGGTGCCGAGCGGCGCACGCCGCGCGGAGGAGATGGCACGGCCTCTGCTTAAACACTGGGCGGGCCGAGGTGACATTGAGAAAGATGAATCTGAAAACAGCGTTGAGACAGGTGTGGGCGGTGTGCGACCGCCTGCTGTTGCTCGCCGTGTTTGTTTTGCTGGGCCTTGCTTGGCATTCGCGCCTACGAGAAGAGGCGCCGATGCCCGCGAAGCCGGTGGTGACGCGCGGGGAGCCGAGGCGTCACTCTGGATCACGCGCGAAAAAAACCGTCGAGGGGCTGCGGGTCTCGACCAGACGGCGTAGCATGTCCGCGATCGCGCGGTCGATGGCTGAGTCGGACTGGGAGCGGATTCCCAGCCGGCCGGCGATGGATATCCGCGAAGACGGCAAGAGCTTCGAGATCCTTTTCGCGCTGCCGGCGGGGGTGGTGCGCGAGAGTGTGCACGTGACCACATCAGGCGGTACGCTGACGCTGGCGATGCGGACCGATGCGGCGGGGGGAGGGGGTTCCTATCTGAAACAGGTGCGACTGCCGTGCCGGGTGGAACGGGCGGCAAACGTACAGAGCGTGATCTCCAACAACGTGCTGAGAGTGCGCATAGATCCGTAAATCTCTGCGTATCAGCGCTGGCGGTAGAAGAGATAGAGGCCGACGGCGAGAAAGACCAGATTTCCGAACCATGCGGCCGGAATGGCCGGAACCAAGGCGTTTTTGGCCAACACCATGCTGCCGATCGACACCGCGTAAAAGGCGAAGAAGAGCGCGACGGCGATGATCACGCCCTTGAACACACTCTGACGTCCGGTGGCAACGCCCGCCGGAATCGCGAAAAGCGTGATGATCAGACAGGAGAAGGGGGCGGCCAGACGTGCGTGGATGTCGAAGGTTTTGGAAGCCACCTCCTCGCGGGTCAGGTGGGGATGCGTCGCCAGATAGTGGTACATGTCGCGGACGGTGTAATACTCCCACGCCTTGTTCATCAGCAGGAAATCACGCGGACGCTCGTCAAAATCCGGGAAGGCGCGCAACGGTAACGCTGCCAACGTGGGGGTCGGGGCTTCAACCGGATTGTTCAATTCGTCGAAGTACTGGTATTTCGGGTAGAAAAACCACCACATGCCGTCGAGATACTCGGCTTTGCTGCAGGTGATGTCCATCAGGCGGCTACCGTCGGGGCGATCACACGAGAGGCGCACGCCCTCCAGCAGGTTGGGGTTGGCGGCGGACATCCGGTTGATGCGCCAGACGCGCCCGGCGGGCTGGTTGTAGAAGGGGATGTTCTCGAAGGTTTGGTCCGAAACCTCCTGAAAGCGCGCCTCGCGCAGGTCACGTGCCCGTTCCGAGGCCTGCGGCGCGTAGAACTCGTTGATACAGGTGACGACCACCGCCATCACTGCCGCCACCGCCAGCAGCGGCCGTACAATAACCAGAAAGGAGATGCCGCTGGCGCGCATGGCCGTGATCTCGCTGTGGCGGCAGAAATTCCACATCGTGTAAAGCGCGGCCAGCAACAGCGCGGCGGGGATCAGCCACTCCAGATAGGGCGAGATATACCCCGCGAAAAAGCCGACCACGAGCGAGACCGACGGCTTGACCTCAATAAGGCGGTTGAAAGAGTCGAACAGCTCAAACAGCACATAGATGCCCAGAAAACCGGTCAGACAGTAAACAAGCGGCACCAAGAACTCGCGCAGCACATATCGGGTGAGGATTCGCATAAACGGGGGCCAGTATACGGCAGTCCACGCCGCTTCGACAATCCCCATTTTAGGAAAGGCGTCAGATCAGACCGATCTGGCTGATCCGACAGATCCTTGCCGCCGACCGATTGCTGTTGCGCCGAAGGTGTTCGTTTTGATACATTCGAATCGTTGTGAATGTCGTCGTAGACATTGCGGCTGTAAAGGCGTCGAGCGTAGAGGAGTCGGTCATGCGTGATAGAAGTTGCGTCCTGTTTTTTGCCGCGTGTGCGGCGTGTGCGTTTCTGGGGCTGAACGTCGGCGGCCAAACGCCGCCCCCCTTGCGGGTGATGCCGCTCGGCGATTCAATCACCTATGGCTCTTCAACGCCCGGCGGCTACCGGCTGCCGCTCTATGTCGCGTTGACGAATCAGGGCTTCAACGTTGACATGGTGGGCACGGCGACGGGCAATTCGGCGCCCGGGCTCGGTGATGAGATCAATCACCAAGGGCATGGCGGCTGGCGTATCTCAGCGGCCAGCCAAGGTCTGTACGAGAACATCCTTTCCTGGCTTGCCCAGATTGATGACCCCGACGTGGTGCTGCTGCACGTCGGCACCAACGACACCAACGATCCGGATTTCGAACACGCGATCGACGAGTTGGACGCGCTGATCCTGCGCATCGCCGAGGCGCGGCCCTACGCCCACATCGTAGCGACTACCCTTATGAAACGTGGGACAGATGACACCGAGCCGAAGTATATCGCGATCACCAACTACTTTAATCCTTATGTCTTGGGCCGGGTTCAGGCCCATCAGGCAGCGGGGCGGCGTGTACACTTCCTCGATATGCACGCTTACCTTGAGCGCACCGACATGTACGACAACCTGCACCCCAGCGAGGGCGGCTACGCCAAGATGGCTGCCGCGTGGTTCCCGGTCGTGACAAACATTGTCGGGCTCTACGGCGACCGCCTGCCGCCCGGTTTCTCATCCGCCCGAGCGGCCTCGCCGACAAGCCTGACCGCCATCTTCTCCAAGCCGCTTGATCTCGCCGCTTCACCAGCCGTCACCAATCCAGCCTCCTACACGATCGCGCCTGCGGGTACGGTGACCGCTGTTTCCACGTTGTCGGGTGACCTGCGCCAGGTTACGCTGACCGTCTCCGGCGTCCCGCAAAATGCCCAGTGCTCACTCACGTTCAACGGTACGCTCACAGATCTGGTGCCCGCCGCCGAGGGCGGTCCCTTCTCGGCGACGCGCACGGAGACGCGCGCCTTCCTGACGCCGCCGATCTCTGCGTACGCCGCTGACAATGTCCCG
>Ga0255343_1005895_pt1 | contig 11190 bp, 6 predicted proteins | sample wastewater_treat_4_FD_192413 | JGI IMG/M metagenome (GOLD analysis project Ga0255343, IMG submission 192413) | Wastewater microbial communities from Lulu Island WWTP, Vancouver, Canada - plant16 | ecosystem: Engineered > WWTP > Wastewater > Unclassified | place: Canada: Vancouver, British...
TCGCATCCTGGGATTGGATAAGATCCCAAGGGTTGGACTGTTCGTCCATTAAAGCGGCACGCGAGCTGGGTTCAGACCGGCGTAAGCCAGGTCGGTCTCTATCCGGTATAGGCGTTGTATATTTGAGGGATTCGACCCCTAGTACGAAAGGATCGGGGTGTGGTAACCTCTGGTCTACCAGCTGTTCTACCAAGAGCATAGCTGGGTAGCTAAGTTATTATCGGATAAGCACTGAAGGCATATAAGTGCGAAGCCACTCCCAAGATTAAATATACTTGTGTAGCTTGACTACACGGAAGGTTCGTGGAAGACTACCACGTTGATAGGCTCTAAGTGTGAGTATAGTGATATACTTAGCTGAGGAGTACTAATCGACCAAAAGCTTCTTTGATTTTCTATTACTTTCTGTTCGGTTTTGAGTGTACAATGTACACTCTTGCTCTTTAGAATTAAGTCCTGAGCTCTTCGTAAGAAGAGGTCAGGCAAAAGGAATTTATACAATAGATCCTTTTTGCCTGGCGATTGTAGTAGAGTGGAACTACCTGACTCCATCCCGAACTCAGAAGTAAAACACTCTAACGCCGAAAATACTTAAACCTTTGGTTTTGGGAAGATAGGTTATTGCCAGGACTTTTTGAATATGTAAACCCACTAGAAATAGTGGGTTTTTGTTACTCCATTCTTTTTACTAACTCTAATGTTTCCTCAGGAGAATTAACCATATTAACAGTAATGTCATCTAACTCAAGTAGAGGATAGTCGTTTCCATGTGATGCAAATTCATCTCCAGTGAAAATAACATCACTAAGAGGAATATTTAATAGTTTTGCTAAAACAACGGTACTATCCGCCTTTGTATTCTCCTTTGAAACAATATCTATTGTACTTCTTCCTGTAGCATAAACATCAAACCTGTTCTCAAATACTCTGTCCAAATCTCTCTTTATAACTAACCTTTTTGTTTTATCAGGATCCCATTTCTCTTTAACTTCTGCTGTTGCATCCTTTCCTAAACAATCTATGGAAATATACGACCCTCTATCCTCATACTTTTCCAAATTAAGAGAATCCAAGACAGAAAAAATCTTTTTCTTCTCCTTATCTGACATTATAGGAGCTTTGAATATGATTTTATATCCATTATCCCATTCATATATTTCATTGCCATACCAAGGGCAGAGTAGTATGTTCTTTAAAAGATTTTTATCTTCTGTTGGAATTTTCTTAGTAAATAGTTCATCTAATTGGGTAAGTGTTCGTCCACCACTAACGACAGCGATATGGTTGTTTTTAAGAAGTCTTGCTATTTCAATTAATATATCTTCGCCTGGGGATTGAACAGGCCTTGCTAGAGTTTTGTCGTAGTCAAATATCATTAACTTCATATGCAAAGTATACATAAAACAAAGACCCAAGGGAAGACCGATAAAGATTTTCAATAGGCCTAAAATCCTTTTTCTTTCTTTTCTAAATCTTAAAACAACGGGAAACACGCTGTTACATATACGGCATTGTCCTACTTTTGTTTACTTTCAATTTGCAAATAATTGTAACATTGATAATTTACACATCAAGAAAAATAGTTTTTTGGGAAAATGAATTATCTTGAGAGTACCTTCCCGAGAGAGGAAAAGGTTAAAAACCCATGTGCTGAATATGGAAGTCGCAGTGTAAGAAACTTGTTCAGAAGCCTTGTAATGTTGGTTGTGATATAATGAAAATAGATAAATTTATACAAATTTCTTAAAAGTGGAGATTGAAAGCTATGGGTCAGTATACATTGAGGGAGGAGATCAACTTGGAAAGGGTGATGCAACTTCTAGAGTGGTTAGAGAGCTTGAAGCAGATGGGGTAAATCTTACATTCTCTTCTTTTCCAATATATGCAACTCCAACAGGTGCAATTATTCGCTCTTTTTTGAAAGGTGGTTTCTCGGATCCAGGATTAGATGGAATAGATAGTTTGGATGTAAGAATGGCACTTTTTGCATTGAATAGATTGGAGTTTATGGATGTGTATCTGAGTGATAGAAAGTATAGGGATACAATGTTAGTTCTTGATAGAGGTCCGTTTAGTAATTCTTTAACGATAGGGTATTGGCTCTCCTTGCAAGATGATTGGGATGAGGAAGAAGTGGTAGGATATATTAATAGAGCATTGGATTTTGATTCTTTGATGATATCTACATTGGGATTGGACAGGTGTGTTATTCAATTGAAGTCTGAAGAGAGTGAATGGAAGAATATTAGGGAGAAGGAGGTAGATCAGTATGAGAAGAGAGATGTACAAGAAAGATGTAGTAGGGTGTACGATATGTGCACAGAAGTTGTAGGTTCTGGTTGGCATCAGGTTGTTACTAAAGAAAATGATGGTTGGCGAGATAGGGATGATATCTGGAATGATATTGAGAGTATCATCAAGAGTACATACGGAGATATGGGAGATATCAGGCAAGGTCTGAAGTACGATATCGGTTTTAAGGAGATTGTTGAAAATATGTATCCTAAAGCTAGTTATGATAGAAAATTGTATAATGTCTACAACGGCGCTATTAAAGAGAATGTGAAGGATGTAATGTATTCAAGTGGATTGGAATTATCTAAACAAGTAGCAGATAGTTGTGTTAATATTAAATTCTCAACTAAAGAGGTAAGAGAGGAGTTTGGGAGAATATTAACTATTGTTCCCAATATTATGAAAGTATTTGAATATTATTATGGAAGAGGGTTTGTAAACAAATTAAAAAGAGCCTTGAGTTAATGAAAAAGAAAGAATTAGCAATCAAGTTACTATCAGAAGTAGAAAAACTTTTTCCAGAGGCCACTACAGAGCTTGCAAATTGGAAGAATGATTTTCAATTTTTAGTTGCTGTTATCCTCTCTGCTCAGACAACAGATATTCAGGTGAACAAGGTTACCCCAGAGCTTTTTAGGAAGTATCCGAATGCGAAGGAATTAGCAAATGCAAAAACAGAAGATTTAGAATATACCCTGGGGGGTATCAACTATTTTAGAACTAAATCTAGGAATATCAAGCAGACGGCTAAGATTTTAGATAAACAGTATGATGGACAACCACCTAAATCACTTAATGAGCTTGTTGAACTACCGGGGGTAGGTTACAAGACTGCAAATGTTTTTCTAAATGAAAGATATAGGGCTAATGAGGGAATTGCTGTAGATACACATGTTTTAAGGGTTGCTAGGGCATATGGTCTTACTAAGAATACAGATCCAACTAAGGTAGCTCATGATTTAGAGAAACTGTATCCTAAAAAAGATTGGTACAAGGTTAATTCTATATTTGTTTTGTATGGTAGATATATCTTAAAGGCAAGAAAGCCAGATATGGATAGGGTTGTACTAAAGGGATATTTGGTTTAATATGTTTTAGTTAAGATTATGTACAAGACAGAATGACAGACGAAATACCTACACAAGAGGCAATTGATACAAAACTAGATTCTGAACTAAAGTCAGTAGGAAACTTAGGAGGTAGTTCAAATACTTCTCAACTTGATGTAGATAGTGATGAGTTTAAATACTTTGATGCAATCCGAGAGTCTGGGATTGTAAAGAGTATGTTAAATAGTAATGAGTACTCTGTTCGTGGGAGAGAGGAGAACAAAATATATGATACTGAGTTTCTAGGTGAAGAAACAGGTGCTGTTACAACTTTTTTCCCAATTATAAAGAGAGGTAGCACAATGTTTAATACATGGTATACGAGTGCGAATATAGTTGCGGAAAGAGAGAACTTTAAAGTGTCTTTTAATAATCCGGTATTGGTTAGTAAACATTATGGAGAGTGGAAAGCAAGTATTGGTAGAAAATTTTTTAGAGAAGAGAATGAAAGAAATCATGGTATTGGAATCAGTCAAAGTTATGCGGAAAAGGAGTGCAAGTTTGCTTTGAGATCTATATCTTTTATCACTGAAGTTGATGATAGACCGATAATTGCATCTTTCGAATATGGATATTCAGCTAAATGGAAAGAAAAAGATTTAAAGGAGTATTTGAGACTAATAGTTAGTGAGATGGGTAGGAGTGGTAGGTATGAAGTAAAGAAGATAATTGATAATATTCCTAGTGAAGTTATGACAATTGAAGAGTTTAAAAATATTTCTAAAAGAGGTAAGAAGGCGATTAATACTGCTATAAAAGAAAGACAAGATGAAAATAGAAGAAGGCTAATAGCTAATAGATAGTTACTGAATATACTATTATTTCTTCTCTACCTGTTTCCTTTTGTATATATTGTATCCCAAGAGTATTGTTAGCAAAACAATCAAGGCAATTAACCAGTAAACATAGTTAGGTATTATTACTTTTTCAAGTTTTATATTGATCTCCATCTCTTCTTCTCCATTATTAATGAGCTTAATCTCTTTCTCCGCTCTATATCCATTATACGAGATAATCATGGTATGTAAACCTGTTTCTAGATTTTCAAAATATACTTCTCCATGCTCATCAGTAATTCCTGTTCTAACATCAGAATGTATTTCAACAGTTACACCTTTGATAGGTTCTCTAGACTCATTATATACCTTTATTCTTAAACTCTTAGATTGAGTAGGTGGAGTAGTTTTGCTAGTTCTATCTGATGAATCTTCTTTTGTTGGAGTAGTAGTCTCTTCTTGTTCTATCACAGGGTTAATATATTTATCAAATGGATTCTTTGGTTTTACAGCTGGTTTTGAATCTAATGGAGTTGTTGGTGTCTCTGGTTCTTGGGTAGGAGGTGTTTCATCATCTTCCTCTTCTTCTCCCTCTACAGCATATGTAACACTGCTATCAGTAGAGGTAGATGCAATATTCTTGTTTCCAGCTAAATCAGTTAATACATCAGCAGGAATTGTTGCTATTACTGTATCACCATCTGTTAATTGTTCAATTTCAACTTCATACTCTGTATCATTTATCTTTGTAATACTTTTTACTTTAGCAGTACTACTTCCTGAAATTAATATATCTTCATTAGTAAATGAATCTTCTTTGATTGGTTCTGAGAAGATAACTGTGTATTTAACAGAGTTAATATTTGTTGGGTCTGCTTGAGTTGAAGATTGATTGATAGTTACAGTAGGTGCAGTATTGTCATATGTTACAGAGTTATCATTACTGGTTGATATACTATTTTTGTTTCCAGCAAGGTCTTGAACTTTGTCAGCTGGTAGGGTGAGTGATATTGTTTCTCCTGATACCATATTAACTACAGTTGCGGTATATGTTGTGTCATTTACTTTTGATAATTGTGATACTGTAGCAGTATTACTTCCAGATATTACTAAATCATCTTTTGTAAATGTATCTTCCTTAATTGGTTCTGAGAATATGATTGTGTATTTAGCAGAGTTAATATTAGTAGGGTCTGCTTGATCAATAGCTTGGTTTACTGTAACTGTTGGAGAGGTGACATCATATGTAACTGAGTTGTCTATAGAAGTTGATACGAGATTATTATTACCAGCCAGATCTGTACATACACCTGCAGGTATATCAACGGTTACAGTATCACCATCTGTTAGATTTGTGATTTCAAACTCATACTCAATATCACTTATCTTTGTAATATTACCTTTCTGGTAAGTAGTACTTCCAGTTACATTGATATCCTCCTTTGTAAATGTATCTTCCTTTATTGATTCAGAGAAGATTATAGTAAACCTAATAGGTTGGGTATTAGTAGGGTCATGCTGTATTGCTGTTTGGTTAATGATAACTACAAGAGGAATAGTATCTTTTTGTAATGTTGCCCCTTCAGTTGTTTGGTTTCCTACGGTATCTGTTTGTTTTACAGATACTACAATCTCTCCATCAGTATATGAGGAGAGATCTACGAGTAAACTCCATGTTTCATCTACACCACATATTGCAACATATGGTTGTATACCTATGGTAACAATCAAGTCATTATCACCAGCTGTACATGTTCCTGATAGGGTGTAGTTGACTTGATTGTTGTAATTGACCGCTACAGGAGTATCTATTGTTACTACTGGTGCTGTTCTATCAATGATGAAATTACTTTCTATAGCTGTAGAAAAGTTACCAGCTTTGTCTGTAGCTTTAATGACTAAATTACCTGAGCTTGTGATTGTTAAGGTACAGTTCACTATTGACTTGTCATTTTCATCAGTATTGCATACTAGATTGTTGTATCCAGCTGTTGTAGATGTGTCTATTGTTACACTATTAGAAAAGAGATCTATATCATCAGTAACCGCAATTGTGACATCTGTAATATTGTCATTTTTAATTTTGGTAGGTGCAGTGATAATGATATTTGGAGCAGAGGTGTCGTAGAAGTATTTCTGTAGGTTACTACCAATAGCTCCACTTGTTATATCTTGAGCCTGAATGGCGACCATACCTGTTGCTTGGATGCCATGTATCTCACAGGTTACAGTGGTGTTGTATGGTGCAGTTGTATTGTTATTTTTATCTGTACATGTACCTAGTGTTACCCCAGCAGAAGCAGAACCAGAGATTACAATATGGTCAATTAGATTGCCATTAACAGGTGAAGTAATTGTTACTGTGGTATCGTCAATTGGTTGATTGCTAATTATGGTTGGTGCATTGATTGTTACCACAGGTGGAAATGTAATTCTTCTTGATGTTGTATTACCAGTGTTGTCGTATGCCTTTATTTCAACTACATGAGAAGCCTCATGAGGATCTAGGCTAATTGTTAATTGTTGTACACCCCCAGTGTATTGGACTGTTTCTATGGTTTGATTAGGAGAAATACCAGGACCGTTGTTGTCTTGGATAAAGATGATTTCATATTTCTGTACACCTACTGGGTCATGAGCTTCAAATGAGACAACTGGGTTATGTAAACCATTTATTGTTGTATCAACATTAGCTACACTAAATGTAGGACCTAGTGTGTCAATGACATATCCTTCTTCTGTAGCTGTAGTGCTGTTACCATTGTTATCGGTAGCTTTCAGTACTAGTTTACCAGAGCTTAGAATTCTAATGGTGCAGTCTAATGTTATATGATTCTCTGGACTAGGTGCGGGATTTACATATGGGAAAGGAGGTGTACACACAATACTGTCAGCAGAAGCAACACTTGATGTATCTACTTCTACAGAAGCGATTGAGAAACGATCACTTACAGTAAATGTGGTGTCGGTGATAGGTCCTTTTGCCATCTTAGTTGGTGCAGTAATGGTAATGATGGGTGGCACATCATCAATGTCTTTGACTGTGATGATGAAGATAGTTTCAGAGTATTGTGCAGTGTTATCAGTAGCTCTTACTCTAATAGAGTAGGTGTTGTTATTAGGTGTGTCACCTAGGTCTGTAGGATTTTCAAAGTCAGGTGCATTTAGAAAAGTTAGATATCCAGTAGTAGTATTAAGTGCAAATTTTGAATTATCTTCATCTCCTTGTCCAACTACAAGGGTGTAGATAATGGGGAGATTGTCATCGGTTGCTGTAATAGTTCCTACCTCTGTTGAATTTTCATTAACCTCTGTATTAGATAGACTTAAGTTTTGTGGTGGGCAGTTTGAGCCAGCATCTGTAATAGTCCAGTTATTGGGAGCACCTGTTAAAATATCTCTAGCTGGTTTAGCAGTACAGTAGTAGACACCTCCAGCACCCAAAGCCACATTTGGTTTAACGGTTTGTTGGCTCCAACCGTTTAACAGAGCATCATAATTGGCTGTGTTCATCCCAGAATTGTTTAGCATATTAGTTGCTTGAGTGAGGATAGGAATATTAAAATTGCTAATATTTTGATTAAAGGTAGTCGCGCCATTGAACATAGATGACATATTAGTAACTTTTGCAGTGTTCCAATTTAGAGGCTTACTACTGTCACCAGGCTGAGCGCTATTATTAAAGGCTGGGGCAGATTCAAACATTTTTTCCATATTGTTAACATTCCCTGTATTCCAATTGCCAATATATTGATTGAATTGACTAGCACCTCTAAACATATGTGCCATATTATTTACATTTTTTGTATTCCAATGACCAATTGGCTGATTAAAGTTCTTTGCTACAAACATAAATGACATATCAGTGACATTGACTGTATTCCAGTTTAGAGGTTTGCTACTTCCGCCTGGCACATCACCATTGTTAAAATTGGTTGCACCATTAAACATACTTGCCATATTAGTAACTTCACCAGTTTGCCAATTACCAATATACTGATTAAATGCTGTAGCATTATAAAATACATTGGACATATTCTTAACCTTACTAGTGTCCCAAGAGCCAATATCTTGATTAAATGTTTTAGCATTGTAAAACATCAATGTCATACTTGTAACATTCCCTGTATTCCAATTGCCAATATATTGATTGAATGAGGTGGCACTACTAATTGTTCATAAAAGTAACTTTGGAGGTGTCCCAATTTAAGGGCTTACTGCTGGCACCCGGAGCGTCGCCATTATTAAATGCAACAGCTCCACTAAACATGTATGTCATACTGGTAACTTTCCCAGTTTGCCAATTTCCAATATATTGATTAAATGTGCTGGCATTAAAGAACATACCAATCATACTGCTAACATTGTTAGTATCCCAAGAACCAATTTTTTGGTTAAATGCTTTAGCACCATAAAACATATATGCCACATTTTGAACATTTTGAGTATTCCAGTTCATGGTGTTATTACTTGCACCAGGTGCTTCACCATTATTGAAATTAGTAGCCGCATTAAACATGTATAGCATGCTGGTGACATTTCCTGTATTCCAGTCACCAATATATTGATTAAATGAAGTAGCTCCATAAAACATGTATGCCATATTCTTAATATTGCTAGTGTTCCAGTTATTCATTGAACTATGACCAGTAAAAGCAGCAGCACCATTAAAAGCATAGGACATATCTGTAACATTTGATAAATCAGGAGTATCAGTAGCAGTTAGTTGCATGTTTTTCATGTCCCTAAAAGCAGACATAAAACTTGACCATGGGATAGTACCCCATTGTTTAATCTCTAGGAGTTTAGCTTTTTCATCATCAGCTAAATCAGGAGCATAAAAACGAAGTGGTCTAGTAGATCTAACACAAACATCATATGTACCTGCTGTTGGATAATTATGTGTAGCTAAGCTAGTGTAAAACAGTTCGTAATTGTCGTCACAATTCCAAGAGACTTCATAGGTATCTGTAGCTACTTTCAAAAATCTTAAAGTGACTTTAGTTGGGTCAGTTGCTCCAGGAACATTAGTTTGCCATCTTGTAACAAATAGATCAGAAGAGTAGGCGAGAGTCTTAAAACCTTTGTCCTTAACCAAAAAGGCTGTAAAACCAATAACTAATAAAAGGGTAGTTAGGATAAAGAGAATTTTCTTTATATGTGAGTTTTTAGCAGTTTTTTTAATCATAGTTATATGTCCATACTATTATATGCAAGTGTATTGAAATTTATCTTAGAGTTAAGAATAGGGGAGAATAGTGTAATTAAGACAGTAATGAGTATTGTAAGTGCTATTTTTTTGAACATTTACAGGACAGTTTTAATTTATTCTCATGATATATTATATTGTAGCGAAAAAGATAGATTAGTCAAGCTTAAATCTACAATATCTATCTGTAGGGTAGGACCTAGGTCTTGCATCTTCTTTTTTCTCTAAATTCGTAATACAATTATCATATGCAAAAGGAAGATGTAGGTAGTAGAAAGTTGAATATAAAGGGGATAGTCATTTTACCCATAGTTGTTTTACTCCTAATAGTCTCTTTCTTTGTTTTTAGAAGCCATATACCTAATATGAATCCATTACAATATGGCAGTAACAGACCTAAGTTAGAATATTCAAATTACATCCCCAAACAGATAGGGGAGAAGGTAGATAAAAGTGATGTAGCAATAGAATTAGAGATATTTCCAAGTAACTATACGGAGGTAGTAGAGAGCAACAAGTTTAATATATCTCAGAAGAATAGGGTACAACTTCTTAGATATGGACAAACTGTTGTAGAAGATGGAAGTGAAGAGGATACATTTAAGAATGCAATATCAAAACTATCTACTAGTAAAACACCAATTCTTTTAACAAATCAAATAGTTTCTCTTTACTACAAAGGTGTAATGCAGAGGTTTAAGTTAAATGTGATAGAGAATAATTTACAGAAAGAGTTGCTAGAGGAATTAAATAACAGGAAATTAAAGGAGATTCGAGATACTGTAAATGAATGTAAATCTTTGTTAGTTGAGGATAAGTATGAGGAGTGTATAGATTTGCTAAGGCAGAAAGATATACAACCATCTAATAATCTACAACGAATTGATGCTCTAAACAGCTATATTGGCATCAATAGTTTTTTAACTGATAGTAAAGGAGAGGATGTTTTGGAGAAAGTTTCTAATCTGTTGAGTGAGAATGATACAGAGGTGGTGAAGAAGACAGATGTAAGTATTCAGAATGATGATAACAGTAGTATTGAATCTCAAGTTTACTCTGATGTGGATTTAGTATTGTTGGAAGAACTAATTAACTCTACGGAATATTTAATTAAAAATCTTTCAGATCAAAATATTGATATTGCTGATATAACAGAGTTGGGGAAACAGCTGACATATATTAAGGAGTATACAGAGAAGCAGAATGCAGGTGAGGATAATGATGTTTTAGGTATAAAGGGTATACTATCGGCATTGGACTATAATCCAGAGAATCCTAAGTTTCTGCTAAAAAGTATTAAAGTAAAAGATCAAAACATTCTTACTGTATCACCATATATTGAAGAAAAGACTCTTGTTCCTGAAGTGTTAGATAGTAATTTTGATGAAGCATATGATTATCCAAGGTCAGCCTTTGTTCGTGGTAGGATACGATTACCAATATTGATGTATCACCATATTGATACGACTAGTAGTACGAATAAGTTTGTAGCAGGGTTGTATGTGAGTCCATTAGAATTTGAAAAACAGGTTGCATATCTGACAAAGAAAAACTACAAGACGGTAAATATACCGGAGTTTAATACCATACTTTCGTCTGGTAAAAATCCAGAACAGAAAACAGTTATGATAACATTTGATGATGGATTAAAATCCCACTATACACAGGCATATCCCATTCTTAAGAAATACGGTCAAACAGGAGTATTTTTTGTCATATCAAATAGGTCTTACATTGCCCATCAACAACTAAAAGAGATGGCGAATAACGGTATGGGTATAGAATCACATTCAAAAACACA
>Ga0255343_1005906_pt1 | contig 11171 bp, 10 predicted proteins | sample wastewater_treat_4_FD_192413 | JGI IMG/M metagenome (GOLD analysis project Ga0255343, IMG submission 192413) | Wastewater microbial communities from Lulu Island WWTP, Vancouver, Canada - plant16 | ecosystem: Engineered > WWTP > Wastewater > Unclassified | place: Canada: Vancouver, British...
CTGCCCGGGCCGGTCGGCCGCTGCGGCCCAGGCCGTCCAGGCGAAGAACGCCGTGAGCTGCTTGAGCTGTCCCGGGTCGGTGATCGCCTCGCGGCGCAGGCCGAATCTGGTGGTCGGCTCCGAGAAATACCCGGAGTAGTAACGCACGAGGTCGTCGAACGCCTCGCTCTGCCCGTCCGAGAAGGTGAGGGTGTCGGTCGTCTTGTCGTAGCGGTTCGTCTTCAGGTCCGCGGCGATCGCGCCGTCGACGGCGCCGCGTGGCCCGGCGTCGGCGCCTCCGCCGTCGAACCGCGCCGGATCGGCGGCGGCGTCCGCGCCGTCGGCCCCGTCCGCCGTGGCGCGCATGACGGCGATCTGCCGATGGAGGTAGTCGGCGGTGTAATCGGGACCCAGGTAGGCGCCGTGGCCGAAGACGCTTCCGTACTGCATGAGGCCGTTGCTGAGGAAGACCTCCTGGCCGGCGATCACGTCCGCCCTGGTGAACAGCGTCCGGCCCGCGCCGTCGACGACCTTGTCGGCCATCGGGGGTTGGCCGCGGTAGTTGAGGTAGCCGGCGAGTCCGAGGCCGAAGAAGCCGAGGACGAAGACGAACAACGCGACCTGGAGCCAGCGTCGCGAGAGGAGCATCGGGCGGCGCGATCCCGCGTCGAGTCCACTCATGGTGCCTCCCTGAGGACGACGTGATGGCGACGAACGCGGTGACGGTAGTCGGTGCGCTGGGGCGACGCGTTGACGAAAGTCAACCTGGGCCGGGGTCTCCGCCCGGCGGCCTGCTATCCTGTGGGGACCGCGCCGCATCCCACCGGAGGCCACATGCCCGACCTGCCGTATGAAGACGTCGAGATCGAGGGTCACCTCATCGACTCGCTGATGATGCCGCAGATCATGGACGAGGTGATGGACCTCGAGGGGGAGTTCGAGATGCTCGCCTTCGAGGTCGGGCGGATGAAGGACGACCCGTCGCACGCCGTGATGCGCATCTACGGGCGCGACGCCGCCCACCTCGACGAGCTCCTGACGGCGATCACCGCGTTCGGCGTCGTCGCCGTCCGGCCCCAGGACGCCGTCCTCGAGCCGGCCGACATGGACGGCGTCTTCCCTGACGCCTTCTACTCGACCACCAACCTGCCCACCTTCGTGCGTGTCGGGGGGGAGTGGGTGCGGGTCGACCATCCCGAGATGGACTGCGGCATCCGCGTCGATCCTACGGCCGGTCGCGCCGAGACCGTGGCGATGAACGACGTCCGGGCCGGCGACCTCTACGTCACCGGCCACCGCGGCATCCGGGTGCTGCCGCTGGAGCGGTCACGGGAGAGTCAGCCGTTCGAGTTCATGGCCAGCGCCGTGAGCTCGGAGAAGCCCAAGGCGCAGATCGTGCATGAGGTCGCGAACATCCTGCGCCAGGTCAGGGACGAGGGTCGCCTCACCATCGCGGTCGTCGGCCCGGCGGTGGTCCACACCGGCGCGGCGCCGCAGCTGGCCCGGCTCATCGAGACCGGCTACGTCGGGTGCGTCTTCGGCGGCAACGCCATCGCGACCCATGACATCGAGAGCAACCTGTTCGGGACGTCGCTCGGCATCAACCTCGCTTCGGGTGCGCCGGTCGCCGGCGGGCACGAGCACCACCTGCGCGCCATCAACACCATCCGGCGCGCCGGGGGGATCCGCGCCGCCGTGGACAAAGGCGTCCTCACCGGCGGCCTCATGTACACGCTCACGAAGACCGGCACGCCTTACGTGCTCGCCGGCAGCATCCGCGACGACGGCCCCATGCCCGAGGTGGTCACCGACGTGATGCGGGCGCAGGCCGAGATGCGTCGCTATGCACAGCAGGCCGGCGCCTGTCTCATGCTCAGCACGATGCTGCACAGCATCGCGGTGGGCAACATGCTGCCCGCCAGCGTGCGCACGGTGTGCGCCGACATCAACCCTGCAGTCGTCACCAAGCTGGCCGACCGCGGCTCGTTCCAGGCCATCGGCATCGTCACCGACGTCGGCCTGTTCGTCGGGCAGTTGGCCGACGAGCTGGCGCGTTGAGCCGCCTCCGTCCCGGCGGGGCGGGCCGCTCCGGGCCCCGGATATACTTGGGCCAGCGCCACTGCTCGCCACGCCGTCACCGGAGGTGATCATGAAGCCCCGCCGCGTCTGCGACAACGTGTACCTGATCGGCGCCGTGGACTGGGACCGCAGGTTGTTCGACTCCCTCATCCCGCTGCCTCACGGCACCAGCTACAACGCCTACTTCGTCGCCGGCAGCGAGAAGAACGCGCTTCTCGACACGGTCGATCCGTCCAGGATCGGCACGCTCATGGCTCAGCTGGACGAGCTGCCCGCGCCCGACTACCTCGTCGTGCACCACGTGGAGCAGGATCATTCAGGCTGCCTGCCGGAGCTGCTGCAACGCTGTCCCGATCTCACCGTCATCTGCAGCGAGAAAGCCAGGTCCATGCTGGTCGAGCACCTGCATGTCGACGACGCCCGTTTCCGGGTGGTCGCCGACGGCGACACGCTGAGTCTCGGCGACAAGACGCTGACCTTCCTCTCCACGCCCTGGGTGCACTGGCCCGAGACCATGTGCACCTGGCTGGAGGAGGACAGACTCCTCTTCAGCTGTGACTTCTTCGGCTCGCACTTCGCCACCAACGACGTGTTCGCCGACAAGCATCAGGTCTACGACGGCGCCAAGCGCTACTACGCCGAGATCATGATGCCGTTCGCGACGCAGGTGCTGAAGAACGTCGAGAAGGTCGCTGCGTATCCCATCCGCGCCATCTGTCCGAGCCACGGTCCCGTCTACGACGAACCCACGTTCATCATCGAGGCGTACAGGGACTGGGCCGGCGGCGAGCCGCAGAACATCGTCTGTCTGCCGTTCGTGAGCATGCACGGCAGCACGCTGCTGATGGTCGACCATCTCACGGCGGCGCTCACGGACCGCGGGGTCGCGGTCGAGCGCTTCGATCTCACGACGATGGACGCCGGCGAGGTCGCCAGCTCACTGGTGCACGCGGGCACCGTCGTCATCGGCACTCCGACGGTGCTCACCGGGCCGCACCCGCTGGCGATGTACGCCGCCGTGCTCGCCAACGCGCTCCGGCCCAGGGCCAAGTACGCCACCGTGATCGGGTCCTACGGCTGGGGCGGCAAGACGGTCGAGACGCTGGTGGGCCAGATGGCGAAGCTCAAGCTCGAGTACCTCGACCCGGTGCTGGTCAAGGGTCTGCCGCGGGCCGAGGACTACGCGCGGCTGGACGCGCTGGCCGACACGATCGCCGAGAAGCACGAGGACCTCGCCCCCAGGAACTTCGCGGACCTCACGGTGTGCCGGACGGACCACTGAGTCCACCGGCGCGGCCGCGGACGACGACGCACGGTCGCGCTCCTCATCCCGCCCGCTCGCGCAGGTAGCGCTCCGCGATCTCCCGGAGCGTGGCACGGTCGAACGGGCCGCCGTGCCCCGGGTAGACCACGTCGACCTCGAGCCGGCGCAGGGCGTCCATGGTCCCCAGATAGGCGTCGACGTCGGACTCGGGCAGGGTGTCGATCAGCCTGCCGTCGTAGACGGCGTCGCCGGCGAGGAGCGCCCGTTCGGCGTGGTCGAGAAGCCCGATGCTCCCCGGAGTGTGTCCGGGCAGCTCGACCACTGTGAGCCGGCGGCCGCCGAGATCGATCTCGTCGCCGCCGCGTACGAGATGGGTCGGGGTGGTGCGCGTCGGCCTGAACGCGTAGGGGTCGAAGCCCACCCGGGGCGCCGCGTCCACGAGCACCGGCGGCGGCGCGAAGCCCCCCTCTTCGAGGCGCTCCAGAAGCCTCGCCGGCCATGTCGCGGGGGCGAGCGACGCGAGGTCGCCCACCCCGGCGGCGAGGTCCCGGTCGGCCGGATGCAGCAGGCGGCGTTCGAACTCGTGGAGGCCGCCGATGTGGTCGACGTGGGCGTGGGTGCAGAGACCGACCATCTCGCGCGGGCGACCCGTGCGCGACAGTCGAGCGAGATAAGGCGTCAGGGGGACGACGCCGTTGCCGCTGTCGACGACGAGGTCGCGGTCGCGTCCGCGGAGATACCAGATGCCGGCGCGCAGGAGCTCGCCCACGTGTGGCTCGGTGACAAGGGCCGTGTCCGCCGTGACCCAGGTGAGACTGAACCAACCGGCGGCGACCGGGAGCTGCGCGATGTGGTCCATGTCGTGGTCCTCTCCAGCCGGACGACGGTCACACGACCCGGAGCGCCGGCGGCGCCGCGGTCGAACGACGTGTCTTGTACACTGGCCGGGTGCTCACCATCCTCACAGGCCTGCTCTCGGCTCTCTCGTACGCGACCAGCGACATGTTCTCACAGCGGGTCACCCGTGAGACGCGGGCGCTGACGCAGATGCTCTGGGTGTTGGGGGTGGGCACCGTCATCATCGTGCCGGTGGCCCTGTGGCTGCGCGGACTGCCGGGACGCGAGCAATGGACCGGAGCCGCCCTCGCCGCGCTGGCGGGCGTGTTCTACTTCGGGGCCCTGCTGTGCCTGCTGCGCGGCCTTGAGGTGGGCGATCTCGGCCTCGTCTCGGCGCTGGTCTCGCTGCAGGGGGCGTACCTCGCGGTCAGTGTGATCCTGCTCGGCGAACCGGTCACCGGCCTCCTGGCAGCTGCGCTGGTGCTCTGCGTGTTCGGCGCCGTCCTCACTTCGCTCGAGGGACGCGCCCGGTCCACGCGCGGTGCGCCCTGGGCGTTCGCCGCAGGGCTGCTCTTCACCGGCGTGATGCTCTGCTACAACTACGGCGAGATCGATTGGCTGTCGCAGGCGGCGATCTCGCGCAGCGTCTCGCTGGCGGTCGCCCTGCCGGCCGCCCTGCTCACCGGCGGCGCGCATGTCCCCCGCGTCCTGCGCCCCCGCGCCCTCGGCGCCGGCGTGCTCGAGCTCTGTGGGCTGCTGCTGCTCACCATCACGTTCGCGCTCGGTCCGCCGACGGTGGCCGGCGTCACGACCACGCAGTTCGGCACCTTCGCCGTGTTCCTGGGGTTCGTTCTGCTCCACGAACGTCCGCGTCCCAACCAGTGGGCAGGTATCGCCTGTACGGTGACCGGGGTGAGCCTGCTGGCCGCCGTCGCCTGACCGGGCCGCGTGGCTCCGGCCCGACGACCCGCCGCCGGCGGCAGGGGCCACGCCGTCGCCCACGCACGCCTTCCGCTAGACTGACCGGATGCTGACGGTGTTCTCCGGCCTGTTCTCCGCGCTTTCGTACGCGACCAGCGACATGTTCTCACAGCGGGTCACCCGTGAGACGCGGGCACTGACGCAGATGCTCTGGGTGCTGGTGCTCGGCGCGGCCGTTCTGGTGCCGGTGGCGCTCATCCTGCGCGGCGTGCCCGAGGAAGGAGAGAGGGTCGGCGCCGCCCTCGCCGCCCTTGCGGGCGTCCTGTACTTCGGCGCGTTCCTGTGCCTCCTGCGCGGGCTCGAGGTCGGTGATCTCGGCCTGATCTCGGCGCTCGTGTCCCTGGAAGGAGCCTATCTGGCCGTCAGTGTGATCCTTCTCGGCGAGCCGGTCACCCCGTTCTCGGCGGCGGCGCTCGCCCTCTGCGTGGTCGGCGCCGTGCTCGCCTCGTTGGAGGGACCGGCCCGCTCGACGCGTGGCGCGCCCTGGGCTTTGGCCTCCGGGATGCTGTTCACCGGCGTCATGCTCTGCTACAACTACGGCGAGATCGACTGGCTGTCGCAGGCGGCGATCTCGCGCGGCGTCTCGCTGCTGATCGCGCTGCCGGCGGCAGCGCTCACCGGCGGCGCGTACATCCCCCCCGGCTTGCGCCTGCGTGCGGTCGGCGCGGGTGCCCTGGAATTGTGCGGGTTGGTGGCGTTCACCATCACCTTCGCTCTCGGGCCGCCCGCGGTGGCTGGGGTGACGATCGCACAGTCGGGTACGTTCGCGGTCGTCCTGGGATCGGTGCTCCTGCACGAGCGGCCACGGCCCAACCAGTGGGCCGGCATCGCCTGTACGGTGACCGGGGTCAGCCTGCTGGCGGCGATCACGTGACCTGACGGCGGAGCGGCGGGCCGACGGCGGAGCGCCGGGCCGACGGTCGTCGCCGTTCACGGTCGCCGGCCCTTCCGGTAGACTCGCCGCACCTTCCGGGGACGCGGCCCTACACCGGTGGGAGCCGCGCAGCGCCCGGCCGTTCGCGAAGGAGATTGCACACGATGGCAGCCAACCTCATCGACGACAGTCAGCTGCAGAAGACCCGGGAGATGATCGCCAGGTGCCGCGAGCTCGTCCCCGCCGGAGAGCCCGGCTGCGTCCGCCCCGCCGGCACGCCGTCGGTCGTCGTGGAGCGGGGCGAGGGCGCCTACTTCTTCGACGTCGACGGCAACGCCTACGTCGACTGGTGTCTGGGTCACGGGTCCATGATCTTCGGCCACCGGCCGAAGCCCATCCTCGATTCCATCATCGCCCAGATCACCCAGGGCGGCATGCTCTACGCGCTTCCACACGAGCTCGAGTACGAGGTCGCACGCAAGATCGTCGCCGCGGTGCCGGGCGTGGAGAAGGTCGGCTTCGTGAACTCCGGCAGCGAGGCGACGCAGGCCGCCGTTCGTCTGGCCCGCGCCTGGACCGGCAAAGACAAGGTCATGAAGTGGGAGGGGGGCTGCCAGGGCTTCCACGACTCCCTGGCGTTCAGCCAGGCGCCGCCTCTGGAGGCGGCCGGCCGGGAGAGGTTCCCGCGCACGCTTCCCTCCTGGCCGGGCGTCCCCAAGGCGTTGGAGGAGACCGTGGTGGTCGCGCCGTTCAACGACATCGACGCCGTCGAGATGCTCGTCAGACGCCACCGCGACGAGCTCTCCTGCGTGGTGGCCGAGCCTGTCCTCAGCGGCGCCGGCGTCGTCCCTCCGGCGCCGGGCTTCCTCGAGGGTCTGCGCCGCATCTGCGACGAGAACGAAGCGGTCCTGGTCTTCGACGAGGTAGTCACCGGCTTCCGCGTCGCCCTCGGCGGCGCGCAGGAGCTGTACGCCGTGGCGCCGGACATCACCTGCCTCGGCGGCGCGATCGGGGGCGGCACGCCGGGCGCGGCCGCGGTCGGCGGCAAGAAGGAGATCATGGACCTCGGGGCGGACGGTGCGGCGGCGTCCGTGGGCACGTATTCCGGCAACCCGACGGCGCTGGCCGGCATGAACGCCACGCTCGACATCCTCATCAACGACCGCGAGCGCGTGTACGGACACCTCCACGCGATCGCCAACGCCATGGTCTCGGGGATGCGCGGCATCTTCGCCGAGCACGGCGTGCCGGCCTCCATCACCCAGGCCGGCCCCATGTGGGGAGTGACGCTCGGTGACGAGGAGCCGGCGACGAGCTATCGCCGCGTGCTCGCGGGCGACGCACATGCGTTGGAGAGGCTGCGGACAGCGTGTCAGGCGCGAGGTGTGTACATGCGTGGGTCCGGCTTCGGACGCTTCTTCGCGAGCACGGCACATACCAAGACCGAGGTCGACCGCAGCCTCGAGGCGATCGCCGAGGCGGCCGGAGTGGTGAAGGAGGCCCTCGCGGGGTCACGCCGGGGGGCCTGAGCGGGGCGGTCGACGCACGAGCCCGCCGCTGTCCGGTGTGTCCCCGGAGCGTCTCCCATGTCGACGTCCTCGGGCGACGGGAGAGCTCAGGCGGGCAGCTGCCGGCAGATGAGGATATGGATGCCTCGCTCACGAGACGAGTGCTCGGACAACGCGGACCACGGGTGTGGGTCGTCGCCCTCTTCGTCGCCGCGGCCGTTCTTTTCGTGACGCATTGGCTGCCGTGCGCTCGGGAGTACTTCGCCGTGCCTCAGCCCGTGCAGTCTGGGCAGATGCGGCCGCAGTACGACCTCTGGCAGTACTACGCCGCGGGCACCAACTGGCGCTTGGGCGACGACCCCTACGCGCCGTCGCCGGAGCGTCCCGGGACCATCCCGATCCCCCGCTCCACGCTCACATCAGGCTACATCTATCCGCCGTTCGCACTGCCTGCGCTGGCCTTGCTCTCCCGGCTCTCCTACGACCGAGCCAGAGTCGTGTGGCTTTGCCTCTCCCTCGCGGGGCTCATGTGCCCGCTGGTCCTCGGTGTGAGCATGGCTCACGGTCGCCGTTGGGAGACCGCCGCGGTCGGCGCACTGTTGCTGACCGCCGCTGACCCGGTCCTGTTCCACATCCGGCAAGGGCAGATCGACATGATCGTCGCGGGACTGGCCGTTTCGGCTTTCCTGTTGTACGGGAGACTCCGTTGTTGGCCGTCGGCCGCCCTTTTCGCGGTGGCGATCGCCCTCAAGTTGACACCGGTGGTCCTCATGTTCGCCCTTGTGGCATATCACCGCGATTGGCGGTTGCTGGCGAAGAGCGCCCTCATGGGCCTGACGTTGCTCGCCGTGAGCCTCGTCGTGGTCAGCCCGGCCTTGTACATCGAGTATGTGACGTCCGTCCTGCCCGCCGCATCGGAAGGCAACCCCTTCTTCCACAACCAATCGCTCCTGCGCGGCTGGAGTCATCTGGGCAGCTGGGCCAAGTTCGCCTCTCTGGGGGGCTATGCTCTGGTGGTTGCAGCAGCCGGTGTCGCAGGCCGCGCCGCCCGTACCGCCACGGCGTCACCGGGACGACTGCGTCTCACGCCTGACGGGACGCAACTGCTGATGCTGTCGGTGGCCGGCGTGCTGCTGTTCTCCCCTCTGTCGTGGAGGATGGCCTTCGTGTGGGCGATCGTGCCGCTGGCGATCGTCATCGTGGGCGTGCCGTGGTGTGGAGCTCGTCGGGATCACGCTCTGCTCATCCTCGGAGCGGTCCTGATCTGTCTACCTGTGTGGGACGCCCCGATCCTCGATTCACTGGAGACGATCGGCGCCCTTCTGGCGGGCGCCGGAGCCTTGTCGGCGCTGCTCCGTCCTCGTCGGTGGGACGGCCGCGTGGCTCAGCGCAGGCTGAGCACCCAGAGCGCCTGATAGGTGACCACGGCCGCGAGCACGGCGGCGAGCAGCCCAGCGGCGATGGTCGCGATGCGGTACACGCGCAGGCGCCACAGAAGCAACGCACCGACGGTCGCCACGCCGAGCTTGAAGGCGAGCGCCGGCACGGTGCCGGCCCGCAGGAAGAAGTCCATCACGTCGTTGGATTCCGTGGCGAACCCCAGCCACAGAGCGTACCGCGTGAGGGCCAGATCGGCGGCGTTGAACGCCCAAAGCGCGATGAGCAGCAGCAGCAACAGGCGATCGCGCGCCTCGCTGGGCTGTGGCCTCGTACGACGGACCCGGAGCGCGGGGCTCACTGCGGCAGCCTCGCGACGACGATCTCGTACCGAGCGGGCGCGGCGGCGGCGATCCAGGCCACCCTGGCGTCGCTGACGGCGACCTCCACGAGGTCGCCCGCCACAGCGGCGACCGTGAAAGTGGGGCCGTCGAGGCGGCACGCCATGATACGGTCGCCGTCCGGGCCGCGCTCGCCCCAGACGACCGTCCGGCCGTCGAAGGCGGGGCCGCAGAGCCGGTGGGCGCCGCGGGCCAGCACCGTCGTGTCTCCCCCGTCCACGTCGATCGCGGCGACGCGACCGGGCTCGCGCGCGGTCGGCGTCTGCCCCCAGACGACCGTCCGCCCGGCCAGTGCGAGGCCGGTGAATCTGCCGTGTGTGAGGCCCGCCGCCACGGGCCAGGTCGTGCCGCTGGCGAGCTCAGCTGCGACGAGCGGTCCGATCCGGTCTGTCGCCCAGACGACGACGCCGTCGTCGATCACCGGCTCTCCCCGCCCGGGTGCGACCTCGAACGCGATCCCGTCGCCGATCCACACCCCGTTGATGGACGGTGAATGGACGGCCCGTGTCGAGCACCAGACGGCCGCGTCTCCGGAGAGCGCCGGGTACGACAGCACCGAGCCGATCTCCGTCAGCGTCCAGCGGCGGCCGGAGTGGGTGTCGTAGACGACAACCCGCGCACTCGGGCTGTCCCTGCGCTCGGCCTCGAACCAGACCGCATAGCGCTCGCCGACGGCCGGGTCCCAGGTGGCGCGCATGCCGGGTCCCGGGCCGAGCAGGCGCAGGCGTCCGGTGTCCAGCTCGAGGAGCTCGATCGCGGCGCCGTTCTGCCAGACCAGCCGGTCGCCGTACAGCGCGAGGCCGCTGAACTCCCGTTGCCGGCGGGCAGTGATGCGCCAGCCGTCGGCGGTCTGTTCCACCGTCGGCGGCTGGACCCCGAGCGAGCGCTCCAGCCGGTAGGCGGCGGCTCCGCAGGCCGCTCCGGACGCGATGATGACAAGCGAGACGAGCAGGGCGCGCAGCCAGGACGGCCGCCGTGTCCGGCCTCCCCCTCCGGTCACGGCGGCTCGGTCCGGGCCGCCGGAGAGCGGCGGCGGTGTCCCGCCGCCCGACCGTTCCACGGACAGCGGGCCCAGCCACCCGTCGGTCAGCTCGTCCGGCACAGGTGCAGGAGGTCGGCGTACACGCCGTAGGCGGTCTGCGGGACGTAGGCGCGGCGTTCGCAGACGAGCACGTCGGCCATGAGGTCCGTGTGGAGCAACGCGCCGAGCGAATCACCGCCCACGGCGGCGAGAGGATGGTCGATATCGAGCTCTTCCGCGCGCATGCCGGCGTGGACCGGGCCGCCCACCGGCGCAGGGGCGGGGTCGCGCCGGACGCTCGTCACGAGCCGCACGCGTCTGCCCCGCCCGCGCGCCTCCGCTATCCGTTCGGCCGCGACGTCGCGCAGGCTCACGCGCTCGACGTCGAGCGGCGTGATGTCCGCGCCCATGACGACGTTGGCGAGGGCCGCGGCCTTGCTCGCCGCATCCCACCCGTCGAGGTCGTTGGCCGGGTCCGCCTCCGCCAGACCCGCCGCCTGCATCTCCCCCAGCGCATCATCCAGCGTCCGGCCCGAGCCCAGCGCGTCGATGATGAAGTTGGTGGTGCCGTTGAACACCGCCTCGACGCCGAGCAGCGCGCAGTCGGGCAGTGCGAACTCGAGGAGGCTGAAGACGGGGAGCCCGTCCATCACGGTGCTCTCGAAGCGGATGCGGCGGCCCGCCGCCGCCGCGGCCGCCGAGATCTGCGGCCAGCTCCAGGCGATCGGCGCCTTGTTGGCGGTGACGACATCCATGCCGAGACGGAACGCATCGAGGATGTGTCCGGTGGCGGCGGGCACGGGCGCGGGGCCTCCTCCCCGCCGGCGCGTGCCCGTCGCCAGACCGGAGA
>Ga0255343_1005909_pt1 | contig 11169 bp, 10 predicted proteins | sample wastewater_treat_4_FD_192413 | JGI IMG/M metagenome (GOLD analysis project Ga0255343, IMG submission 192413) | Wastewater microbial communities from Lulu Island WWTP, Vancouver, Canada - plant16 | ecosystem: Engineered > WWTP > Wastewater > Unclassified | place: Canada: Vancouver, British...
TTTTAGGATTAGTATCAAAAATAGCAACTTCGTGTTGGGTACATAATACATCACAAAAGAATGTACCCATTTTACCTGCACCTAATATGAGAATTTTCATATACTTATGGATTTATTAAATTACTTAGAGTTAATCACATCTATTTGTTGACGCACTGATTCTTCGTGTATTGCTTCCAATATTTTAGTTACAAATTCGGGAGACATACCCATTGACTCACCAAGAATTACACGTTTTTGCATAATCTCATCGTAACGATTGGCTTGTAATACAGGCATATTATGCTCTTTTTTAAATGTGCCTATCTCACGCGATATACGCATACGTTTAGATAACATTTCTAATAAATCATTATCAATATTGTCTATTTGCAAACGTAAATCGGCCAAACTTTCCGTTGTTTGAACACCCTCTCTAATTACCAATTTATTGATTATAAATTGTAAAATATCTGGCGTTATTTGTTGCGAAGCATCGCTCCATGCCTTATCAGGGCAAATGTGTGATTCAATAATTAAACCATCAAAACTTAAATCCATAGCTTGTTGACTAATCGATGCAATCAATTCTCTTCTTCCTCCAATATGGCTTGGATCGCAAATAATTGGCATATTAGGCAAACGGCGATGTAGTTCGATTGGAATATGCCATTGAGGTAAATTACGGTATATTTTTTTATCATACGAACTAAATCCTCTGTGGATAGCTCCTAATTTTCTAATTCCTGCATTATAAATACGTTCAATAGCACCAATCCATAAATCTAAATCTGGATTAACGGGGTTTTTTATCAACACAGGTATATCCACTCCTTTCAATGAATCGGCAATTTCTTGTACAGCAAAAGGATTAGCAGAAGTTCGTGCACCTACCCAGAGTATATCAATACCAGCTTTCAATGCAGCTTCTACGTGTTTGGCAGTAGCTACTTCGGTAGATACATACATACCTGTTTCTTCTTTTACTTTTTGTAACCAAGGTAAACCAATTTCTCCTACACCTTCAAATCCTCCAGGTTTTGTTCTAGGTTTCCATATTCCTGCTCTGTATATTTTTATACCATTTTTCGCCAATTGTTTGGCTGTATCCATTACTTGCTCTTCTGTTTCGGCACTGCAAGGTCCGGCTATTACTATCGGTCGTTTCGACTCAATACCAGGTAATAATATTGATTGTAAATCGTTCATGTTTTTATATTTTTTATTTGATTATTAATTGAATTCTATTTAATGCTTCTTCGAGCATGGCTTGTGTAGCACACAAGGAAATACGTATATATCGTTCGCCATTGCTTCCAAAAATAAACCCAGGAGTAATAAAAACCTTGGCTTCATGCAATACTTTTTCTGTAATTTCTTCAGCCGATAGGGCATTATCAGGCACTTTTCCCCATAAAAACATTCCTACTTGCGTATCATCATAACTACAATTAAGAGCATTCATAATTTTTCCAGCAATATCTCTACGCGACTGATATACATCAATATTCATTTCTTTATGCCAATCGTTTGTATTAGAAAGTGCTTCTACTGCAGCTAACTGTATGGCACGAAATGTACCAGAATCTATATTACTTTTCACCCGTACAATCCATTCGATAAATGTTGGATTTGCAGCAATCACACCAATACGCCAACCAGGCATATTATGACTTTTGCTCAACGAATTAAATTCTATACAACATTCTTTTGCCCCCTCTATTTGTAAAATACTTAGCGGTTTGTTGTTTAAAATAAAACTATACGGATTATCGTTTACTACTACAATAGCATTCTTTTTGGCAAAATCTACAATTTTCTGGTATAAACTTATACTTGCGTTGGCTCCTGTTGGCATATTTGGATAATTTGTCCACATGAGTTTTACATTTGATAAGTCCATTTTTTGTAATGCTTCAAAATCGGGTTCCCAGCCTTTATCTTCACATAAATCGTATTGTACAACCTCTGCACCCAACAATTTACTAAGCGAAGTATAGGTTGGATAACCAGGGTTTGGCACTAGTACTTTTTCGCCAGGATTAACAAACGCCAAAGTAACATGCAAAATACCTTCTTTTGATCCAATTAGCGGTTGTATCTCGCTGTTTGCATCTAGTTGCACTCCATACCAACGTACATACCAATCAGCAAAGGCTTTTCTTAACTCTGGGATACCTATTGTTGGCTGGTAGCCATGGGTGTTGGGCATTTTTGCTACCTGGGCTAAGGTTTCAATCGTGCTTTCTGATGGTGGCATATCGGGGCTACCAATTCCCAAACTTATAACATTCATGCCTGCCGCATTCATTTGGGCTATTTCTTTTAACTTACGTGAGAAATAGTATTCTGATACTTCATTTAATCGATTGGCTGGTTGTATCTTCATCATATTTTTATCCTTCAAAAGCTTTATATTCTCCTAATAACTGTAGATCTTTGGTAAATGGACGAATAGCATCTAATGCTTGTCGATAACGCATGTAATTATCGAATGTTAAATTGATATAAAACATGTATTCCCATTCTCTCCCAATAATAGGCAATGACTGAATTTTGGTTAAGTTAACGTGATAATACGACAAAATGGATAGAACTTTAGCTAGGCTACCTTCCTCATGAGGCAATGAAAAAACTAAGGATGATTTATCCGCTTTTATATTCTTGAGCATTTCATCAGCTAACCACGAATCGGCTATAATTAAAAACCGAGTATAATTGCGTTTGTTTGTTTCAATGCCTTCAGCCAACACTTCCAATCCATATATTTCAGCGGCTAAACGGCTACAAATCGCTGCTCTGCCCATAATCTTTTTTTCTGCTATTAATCTAGCACTTGCCGCCGTATCTTCGCTCTCAACAGGCTCTAAATGAGGGTGTTCTACTAAAAAATCCTCACACTGCATTAAGGCTATAGGATGCGAATATACTTTTTCAATATCTTTTATTGTTTGGCCTGGCATCGCCACCAATTGATGTTCTATACGTAATTTATATTCACCAACAATCTTAAAGCCACTTTCGCGCAACAAGGTATGATTAGGCAACAAACTTCCTGCAATGGTATTTTCAATTGCCACTGCTCCTATAATTGAATTATCTTTTTTAATAACCGCAAATAATTCTTTAAACGAATCGCATGGCACTAACTTTATTTCTTGTTCTTTAAAAAAATTGCGGGCTGCAATATCGTGAAAAGAACCTGCGACACCTTGTATAGCAACTGTTTTCATGTTTTTAGTTTTATATTTCGTTATCTATATAGCTTAAAATTAAAAATCCCATCAATTTTGACGGGATTTACTTACTTATTATGTTATTGTTTACATTTTTCATACCAAACCCCGTTTTACTTTTTGCTAAAGTAAAAATAAAAGTAAAAGTATGTAAAAGTAAAATTTCTCATTTCAATATTATTCTGGCACAAAAATACAGTTTTTTTTTAACAAACAATAGAAAATTGAAAGTTTTTTTGTCAAGCTTTATGTTTTCACATAAAATATCCAACAGCAAATTAAATACTATACAGTTTTTTTAATCTTTCTTCTATTATTTCGATTGTAAAATTATCTTCTACTCGTTTTTTTGCTGCCTCTGCATAGGTCTTTCTCAACTCGGTATCCGCCAATAATGTATTAATGGCACGTGATAATTGTTCTATGTTACCATTCTCAGACTCAATTCCAGTTACACCATGCAACGATACCCAATTAACACCAGAACCTTTTATCGTATAAGTAACAGCAGCATTTTTGCAGTACATAGCTTCGGCTAATGCCACCCCAAAAGCTTCGTTTTTAGTTACAGAAGGAAACACAAATATATCTGATGCACAATAATACATCGGTAAATCCTCATCATCTATACGCCCTAGGAAATGAATACGAGAACTTTTATTTTTGCGTTTTAACTCTTCGGTCAACTCCCCTTTTCCTCCAATCAAAAGCACACAATCATGTGTAATAAGAGGTTCAGCATCTATCAAAAATTGAATACCTTTATAATATACATGTCTGCCAAGAAAGAATAAAATAGGAACGTTATTGTACTGTTTTTTAATTGCATCCACCTTGTTTAATAAGTCGGGTGTCAGTAGGAATTTAGAAGGATCAATAAAGTTCTGTAATATTTCTACTTTATATGTATATTTTTTCAATGGCAATGAATCGTCGATATAATTAGGGCTGGTAGCAAGAATAACAGATGCTCGTTGCAACAATCTATCTTCTACCTTTTTAACTAGTTTATATAATTGACGCTGGGCTACAATATCAGAATGCCAATGTACTATCAACTCTGTATGAGGTGGTATAATAGACAACAAATAATAGGCTATTAAAGGATTTGGTGCATGAAAATGAATAATATCAGGCTTGAATTCCTGAATCATTTTTTTCAGTTCTTTGCGGTACGATAATGTAATGACTTGACGTGCAATCTGCATAGTAGAACCAACACGAAGCACATGTACTCCATCATATAGTTCGTTAGTTGTTTCTTTTTCGCCACTAAAACAGATAACTTTTTGTTCAATACTTCTGTACTTTTGTAACAAACGAACAATGTTGTAACAAACATCTTCTATTCCACCCTTGTATGGTGGATAATATTTTGATATATGTAATACCTTTTTCATTTATAACTTACCCTTATCACATTACGTTTATTCCCTATCTAACTCCTTGATTACCTCTAACAACTTGCTTGCTGATGCTTTCCAGCTAAAATTGTTTATATGTTGCAAACCAATATTTATCTTAATTTCAACCTCGCTAGGATTCGTCAATATATAGTGTATTTGATTGGCTATATCGTTACTATCATTTGGATTGCAATAAAAAACGGCATCCTTACACACCTCATGCAATACTTGAATATCAGAAACTAGCACTGGGCATTGCTGACTCATGGCCTCTAATGGCGGTATTCCAAAGCCTTCGTACAAGGATGGATACACAAAAAGAGATGCTTGTTTGTAATACGCAACCAAATCATGATTGGATACATAGTTCAAAAATACAATTTTATCTGAAATTGGCAAATTCATTGTGGAAAAAACGCTCGAATTTCCACCAATTATATATAATTTGTGTGGAAGATCCTGTAATTTTAGGAACGCATGAATCAAATTTGAAAAATTTTTGCGTGGATCTAACGAAGAAACTGCCAAAATATATGGTTCGTTGATTGGTAAGATTTCTGATTTTTCGAAAAAATGTTTCGCTACTGCATTGTAAATTACACACAGTTTGTTTTCATTGATTTGAAGTAACTCTATCAATTCGTGCTTTGAAAAATTACTTACCGTTATAATTTTCTTTGACTTCCTTGCCATCCAAGGTGTCATTATCTTGTAAAAATAATAATATGCTTTTGAAAACCATTGCGGATTTCGTAAAAACGAAACATCGTGTATCGTACTTATTTGATTGGAGTATAACACACAACCCAAGCCCATAAAGCTGATTAATAAAGGAGATTTCTTGCTCTTCAGAAATAGAGGTAACTCAATTTGCTCCCACAAATGCGATGAAGTTTTGCCAATTATTTTTATTGGAAAATTACAGGTATAAAAATCCAATATATGAGGGGGTGACAACACAACAAAATCAAGCCCCAAAGTATGCAAGGCTTTGCACATTTCGAACGAAAAACGATGTACACCAGTAGGTTTTTGCGTTAAAAATCTTCCGTTGATATAAATCATGCCTTTTTGCCCCAAATAAAAAATTGTTTATAAATCCTCATTCTTTCTTTTTTTCGTGTACAAACTGCAAAGATATACTTTAATGTAGCATGAAACAAGAAAATGCTTTTGGCACAAGTATATCCTACTGTATTGTAGCGCTTTCTAAAATAAGTATGCCAAGATTCAACATAATAACGTTGTTTAATTTCATTACACGAAAACGTTTGACTTTCTAAATGGATGATTTTTGCTTGTGGGATACTCATAATTTTGTAGCCTTGATTTTTAATTCTCAACGACAATTCTGTTTCCTCAAAATACATAAAAAAATCGTCCGAAAAACCGCCTGTTTTGTCTAACACAGAACGTTTAATCATCATATCTGCTCCTGTAACATATCCTACCGGAATAGGTATTTCTGTATGATTAAAATCGGTGTTTTTGCCATAAATAGCTTTAAATGGCAAACCAAAAAACAACAAATTAACTTGCCAAATTATGGAAGGTAATACACGCGAAAACGAGTGCATAGGTAGCATTTTTTCTGTATATAAATTACCACCACATACACCTACCTTGGGTTCGTTCTCTAAATAGCCTGACAGAATAGCGATTGCATCGTTTAGCAATATTGTATCTGGGTTGAGAAAGAAAATATGCCTTCCTTGAGCACGCTTAAAACCTTCGTTGTTAGCTCTGCCAAATCCGATATTTGCGGACAATGCAACAAACTGGATAGGAACGGATGGGAAGTATTCTTGCAATAAATTTTTAGCGTTGTCCGAAGAATTATTGTCAACCACTATAATTTCATATTGCACACCATGAGTATGCTCTATTACACTTGCAATAGCGTTTTGCAGCAAGTGAATAGAATTATAGTTAACAAAAATTACCGAAACATCCATAGCATTACTTATTTTGAATATACCTATTATAGCGTATTTTATAGTTGATATAATCGAAAACTGACAACTGTTTAACTAACCTTGCTTATACAAATTGTTGCTTGTTAGCTCTCCATATTTGCATAAAATGTTCGACCTTGTGCACTAATGAACGATTATTCGCTTGTGCTCCTACTGCATTATTGAGTAATATCGTATCCGGATTTAGAAAAAATACATAACGACCAGTCGCAATTTTTAACCCTTCGTTATTTGCCCTTCCAAAGCCAATATTTTCAGCAAGATAAATTACTGAAACTTTTTCTTTAAAAACAGAAATATGAAATTGTAAATCTTGAGAAGAATTATTATCTACAATAATAATTTCGTATGATATATCCTTTGTATGTAGCAATATGGATTCAATTGCTTTGTTTACAAATAAAGCGGTATTATAATTTACGATGATTATGGATATCATTTTTTATCTAATTCTTGTAAATAATTAGCAGACTCATCGGCATACGATTTTCTTATTTTGTATGATGATGTGTCAAAAAGAATATTTTCATATTTATATTCTATATATTTCACGTAAGCAGCCATACGAAAAAACATAAATATAGTTAACATAATAACTACAAGTTGTCTAGTTAGCTTTCTGTTTATTTCAAATAATACATTCGGATACAATACAAAGTAAGCTGCTATAAAAAGAGCAGATGTTCGTACTGCAAGAACGATAAATTCGGCAAAATAGAAATAGAAAATAAAAAATAAAACATACAAATTAATGAATAAAAGATTTTCTTTATCTCTATCAATCAATTTTTTATAGTAAATAAAACAGAATAAACAATAAGACACTATTCGCTCAAAAAAGCCAAGTGTAATTCCAAACATATCTTTCCCATATATGGGTGACGCTATATATATTTCTGCTTTTGTTTGAAAAACTCCACCCATTTTGGACGCTACATACATTACCATAGGCTTAATATATTCTATTTGCAAAACAAATAAAACAATGCCAATAATAAACACAACTGCATAAAAGGTGAGTGAAAAACGTTTTTTTAAGAACGGATAGATAAAAAGGAATAAGATAGAGCTTGAATGAAATGTAAATCCAATAAGATTTAATAAGCAATAGGATAAAAATTTATTATTTAAAACATACCTAAGTGAAAGCAAAAATAACATCACAGCTTTTGCATTTCTAATTTGGTCCATCTCAAAAATATACCCGTAAAAAACGATATAAATAATAAATGCTAAAACATAATATCTTGAATATCTTTTAATAATGAAATGTAAAATCATCGCATCAATAAAAACAGAAAGAAAAGAAAAAAAGAAAAAATTGGGAACAATCGTTTTACTTACAGACATAAGCATTTTAAATCCAACTTCATAATCATTCAACTTAAAAAAATCTGAATTCCAATGATTAATTGTTGGTAAGTTAGAAAAAAGATCGTAATACAAAAACACATCGCGACCAACAAACCCTTTTAGTCCAAAGAAAAGCAAAAAAGAAATCATTACGATTAACCGAATACCTGTAATTCCCCTATTGTATTTTAATTGATAAAATTCGAGAAACATCAATAAAATAAGAAATAGCAGAAAAAGTAAATACGGTATAGTATAAACCAAACTAATTATTTCCATTTTGTTCAAAAATCGTTAACATTTTATGCACGGCAGTATCCCAAGAAAATTGTTGAATAAATACATTTCCTTTTTTTGCAATTTCTACTCTTCGGTTATTATCTTTCAACAGGATAAGTAATTTTTCTGCTATATCCTCTGCTTTTTGAGGACTTACTAATAATGCAGTTTCATTATTCTTAGCATAAGCAGCATGTCCTCCAATATTTGTACAAACCAAAGCACATCCACAAAACATAGCTTCCGCAGGAGGCAATGCCCAACCTTCTGTATTACTAGGGGATAAGAAAATAGCAGTTAAATTATACAATTCAGCTAAATTAGAGGGTTTACGTGTAAAGTTAATCCAATCTTCAGTAATATGATTGGGTTTTTCGTACACACTAAATAGTTCTACGTGTAAATTGGGAATTTCTTTTTTACACATACGTAGAGCTTCCAATCCAATAAGAGAACCCTTATGCAACTCTTCGGAATACAACATGGAAACAGAAAATGGATTTTTCTGTTCAATTGGGATTTGCAACTTAAACACGTTATTATCAATTCCATTATATACAATCGGAGGTCTGTTATTTGTCTCTTTTTCAACTATATCAGCCAAATAATCGGCAATAGATATATGATAAAGAGGCAAATGATAGGATGCGTGTAAATTATTATCAGAATTTGGAATCCAAGTTTCATACCCTTGAATCAAATTGTATTTGGCTCCTTTATTTTTGGATAATTTAGTTAATTCAAACGTTAAAGCAAAATTAGTAGAAAATGCCACGTCTGCATTTCGTACAAATTTGTTATGCAATCGTGGAATATTCCGACATACAATTTGTGGCAATAATGGATACCATGAAGGTCTAAAATGTGGATATTTATACGAGTAATACAAATAGCGTAACCAATGAGGATGAGGATATTCAAAAATTGAATTTGTTATAACATTGTATATCACGACATCATGTCCCAGTTTTACAAATTGATTAGCATATTCGTACATTATCTTATAACCGCCACCAGGTGTAATTGGTAATCCTGGAAGGAATATATTAATTTTCATTATTTTCCCTTTCTTTACTTAATAGTTCTCTTTTTTTAATTACCAAAAATAACAACACAAAAACAATTTCTAGTGTTTGAGCAAGTATCCAAGCATAAGCAGCACCATAAACTCCATACAAAGGTATAAAAATAAAATAAACAATTAAACTAATAACTCCTAGTAATGCTCCAATAAATGGAGCGTACTTATGTAATTGTAACCCATACAAACCTTGAACCGTAAACATACTTGCCATTACAACAAGAAAAGGCATGATAGATAATACTTGTAAAAGCGGAATTACACTCAAAAATTCAGTACCTAAAAACACTTTTACAATAAGCGGTGTAGAAAAATAAAAAACAAAACAAACAAGTAAAGACAAAACGCCTACTATAAGTAAACTTCGTTTAAAAAAAGCCCATCCATCAACAAATGAATCATTAAACCTTCTACTCATAATGGGGAAAAGAGCAGTATTGACAGGCATGCTCGTAAGCATTAAAACTGCAAATACAATTTTATAAGCAGCAGCATAAAGACCAACCTCGGTATTCGTTAAATAGAGCCCAATAATCGTTAAACCCGCTGTTGTATACAAACTCACAAAAATATTATTAATAAAAATTGGGAAGCCTTTTTTTATAACACTAGTTGATAACTCTTTATTTTTGGAGTTGGGTAATAATTGATAGTGCTTAATAACATAAAAAAACACAAAGATGGATATTACTATATAGGAAAGGGACAACAACAGTAGATAAATACGATAATCCGAAGGACTTTGTATTAACAATATAACCAAAACAGCTCCTAATGCTTTGAAAATAAAATTAAACATTGCCATTTTAAACATTTTCTCCATACCTTGAAAAAACCAAGTAGGGAAAAGGACAAAACCAATATTTACCAAAGCTGCATAAACATAGAGCAATCCATCTTCTTTCACCTTGTCAAAAGTAAAAAACAGAATAAGAAGAAGCAAAAAAGTAATTAAAAGTAAACAAAACTTAAATCGAATAGTAGTCCAAAATACAGTGCTTAATTTATTTCTATCATCTCTATTGATGGCAACATCTTGTGTAGCCGAATACTCAAATCCATAATTTACCACAATAGTTAGATATGTTATAATATTTTGAGCATAAGAAACTTTTCCAAAAATTTCAACACCCAAAGCTCTTACAACAAAAGGAATGATAATAATAGGAATTATATAATTTGCCAGTTGTAAAATCCCCAATGAGGCCACATTTACCATTAAGGGTTGGGAAAATACTTTTCGCAAATCAAAAGAGATGTATTTTTTAAGCATTACGCCACAATATTTTGATTAATACGAACGTGCGAACAATACCCTTTGTGCAGAAAGTTTTCCTGTAACCATACACACTCCAGGAGTTTTATCTCCCTCTAACGGAATACAACGAATTGTTGCTTTGGTTTCTTCTTTAATTTTTTCTTCAGTTTCGGAAGTACCATCCCAATGGGCAAGTATAAAACCACCTTCTTCAATTTTTTCTTTAAACTCGTCGTACGTTTCCACAGTGCAAGTTAGAGATGTTCTCAAATCAAGTGCTTTTTGCAAAATATTTTGCTGCATATCATCCAACAATTGTTTCACAAAAGTATCTATATCATCACAACTACGTGTTTGTTTTTCAAACGTATCTCTACGAGTAACTTCTATGGTATTGCTTTCTAAATCGCGACCACCCATTACCAATCGTACAGGCACTCCTTTGAGTTCGTATTCGGCAAACTTAAATCCAGGACGTTTGTTGTCAGCATTGTCGTATTTTACACTTATGCCCAGTGCTTTCAATTTTTTTACGATACCATCTACTTTTTCGTTAATGGCTTGTAATTGTTCTTCTCCTTTATAAATAGGTACAATTACC
>Ga0255343_1005912_pt1 | contig 11163 bp, 14 predicted proteins | sample wastewater_treat_4_FD_192413 | JGI IMG/M metagenome (GOLD analysis project Ga0255343, IMG submission 192413) | Wastewater microbial communities from Lulu Island WWTP, Vancouver, Canada - plant16 | ecosystem: Engineered > WWTP > Wastewater > Unclassified | place: Canada: Vancouver, British...
CAGTAAATCTTTCTACGGGAAAACTTACTTATTTTTCTGCATGTACAAATGTTGAGATACTTGACGCTGAATTAACAGTAACACGTAGCACCGGCAATATGAAAAGTTCCATTTAATGAGGTGCTACATGATAATAAATGAAAGCAATAAACTAAACAAAGACGGGTTACGCTGGCATCAGCTAGTAGAAGAAGATATAACTAAACTTGTAAAAGAGCTACGAAAAGAGAATGTACCTTACGAAGACATATCGTATCTTCTTCTATTAGGAGTTTCTGACGCGATGATGACGGTTTCACTGGATGAATATTGTGATAAAAAGTAAAATTTAGGAGGTAATAACTATGACAAATATTGAAAAAGGTAAACAGATCAAAAAATGCGTAGAAGACATCGAAAAACTCGAAAAAGCCAATTTTATGCTGAGCGATAAAGGATACCGTTCACCATCGATATCTATCCGCATACAGCATACAAATCAGGTTGGCACTACAGAGGAAGTTGTAATAGATGCTAATCGTATGAGGGGTATAATTCACAACGCCATCAAAGACCTGAAAGATGTTAATACCGAAAAACTCGATGAATTGCTGGGATCAAAGGAATAAAAAATAAATTACACAAAACTTTGAGGATACCCTAAATGGGTATCCTCATTGCTTTGCGTTTAATTATTCTTCGTCGTCATCAGGAATATTCCATTTACATGGTTTATGCATATCCCATCCCTGACGCTTCTCTTCCATTGCGAGTTCCTTATCAAGGTCTTCACATGCTGATGCAACTTCCATATCTTCGATATTAACAACGTTTTTCATAATTGATTATCCTTTCTTAAAATCCGAATATGAATCTGATGATTGATACGAGTGCTGGCCAACAAGTGAATACAAATAATATTGCTGTCCACTTGATTGTTTCCTTGATTTCCTGTTTTGCTTCTCTGCTTAATGTAAATTTTTTCATAGTGAATTCCTCCTTGAAATTGTTTGTTTGTTTACTTTTGTTTTGGGTTGTTGTAGGTTACATCCAACCTACCGTGCTGAATTCTTCATCCATGGTAGGCAACCCCCTTTCTTGTGGATTACCTACATTGGTTAATATGAAGATTTGAACAAATTAGATATTTCGTCTATTTGCTCGTTTATATCAAAGATGTTGCCATCTTCAATACATTGGCTTATCACTCTGACAACTTCGTTTGATTCTGAAGTTATTCGGTGATTTACTGATTCGATTCCGAATCTCCTACGGTTTGCTGCTGAAATGGATTCCATGATTATTGATTCTTCAAAATTGTTAACGATCTGTGTTTTCATAATTATTCCTCCTAAGAATATCTTAAGCCCTGCATCATAGGCAAATGTTTATTATTAATAAGGATGATGCTTTCTATTTCCTTATCACTATAATAGTATACAACTATAAGATTTAACTTTCCCACTTTAGTTATAAGAGTACGATATGCTTAACATTTTCATAATCTAAAAGAGGAGGTACTGCTATGATTTGTAGTAATGAACTTAAAGTTGGACGTATGTATTCTAAGAATACAAAGTTCTTAGCACCGTCCATCAAAGAAGATACAAAGCATGGAAGCGTTATCTTTATGATGACTCCTAATAAAAAGGCATCGTTCAAAGTAATGAATCTTCCATACATGATTAACAGAAGACAGTTTGAATCATACTATATCGAAAAGAGCATTGACGTTCTTGTCAACTCTTCATCTTCAGTCAAGACAGAGTCTGTTGACATTGAGGAGGCTGCTCTTTCGTCTAAAGAGAGAAACAATCTCAAGGATTCCACATTCGGAATTCCGGAACTTCGCAAGTATCCGTTAAATGACGCTAACCACGTTCATCAGGCTATTCAGAAGTTCAACTTTGTTGATCACAAGTATGAAAGTGAATTGGCTTCTAATATCAAGAAAGCAATGGTTAAGTTCGGAGTTACTGACATCGAAGTTGGTGACGATAACCGCTTTAAGAAGTACATGAATGAAGAAGTGTCTTATGACGCTATATTCGAAGACACATTCATTCACGAATACAAAGTGGATAACTTCGGTATAGTCAACAACGAACACTGTATCTACATTGCTAATGACGTTGTTAATGAAGCTCAGTCTACACACGATGTCAAAATCAAAAGACTTATCTATGCAGACAGAATTCGTAACAACAAGATTATTGCTGACATCTATAAAGAAGTCAAAGAAGCAAACGAAGGACGTATCAAGTATACTAAGTACAACGTTGAGATGTACAAGACTCGTAATCTGTTCGTTGATACTTACTACTACAACCAGAGCTTCATCAGCAACAATACATTCAGAAACGAGAAGGGTGCGTTACTCTATCTCGAATTCATGACAAGACTTCTTGACGACTCACGTTTCAAGAAGTATACAAAGAAAACTCTTCTTATTCCGGTAGAGGAATGGCATACGCCGGACACAGATATCTTTGATATCAGACAGTCTATCAATCCTATGTCCGTTATATACTTTGCTATTAAGAGAAACCATGCCGACTTACTCGAAAAGTGCTTCGGTAAGTTCAATGTAATCTTTGTTGGTAATAACGGATACTTCAGAGAAGTTCTTACTGAGAAAGATTTTACTCGTCAGAGACTCAACAAGTTCGTCATGAATATCAACAGAATCCTGTCTAAAGAGGTTATTGTACCAGACGAAGGGGAACCAATTGGCGACTCTAAGGAAGCTATGGCTACTGTAATCTATAACAATATTCAGGATGCTACTGGACTTAAATTCACAAGAAAATTCACCGGCGACTCATCAGAAATGAACGAACCGGACTTCGAAGATGAAGATGACGAGGATAATGCAGATAACGCAGAATCCGGAAATGCTAACTCCCTAAGTGACGCAGAGATAGAGGAGAGAAAGGGACAGGTTGAAGACATCATCGACAACGTTGTCGCTAAGTCTGACTCTGTAGAAGATCTGGAAGTTGACGAACTCGAATCTCGTATGCTTGCTAATCTTATCAACGACCTCGCTAGAGATACTAACTCTGGTGGTGTAAATATTTCAGCAGCACGTTCTGCTCGTATGGATGAACTGAATGCTAAGTTCATCGACTCTGGTAAGGTTAACGGCATTGCAATCAAGGATCTTCTCAAGGATGCGGAATCAGCTAAGGTTGATGAAACCCTTGAAGAGACCGAACTCCCTATCAATACAATCAATGACGGATGGAAGCATCTTACATTCAAGAACTTCGAAAAGGCATACAATCTTGATGCGGATATTGTATCTATCATCAAATACTTCTCGACAACCACATATCCGGTATCGGTTCTTGACATTGATGTGCAGGATACTTCTAACTCTGAAGACTACATCAATACATGGACTGTAAAGATGGAAGATGCTCAGGGTTCAAGATTCTCACTTGTATTCGACGTTCCGAAGTTCATTAACGGCACACGTTTCATGAGACTTCGTGGTAACGACAAGACTATCAACGGACAGCTCTTCAATATCCCGGTAATCAAGTCTGATAGACTTACATGTCAGATTACATCAAACTACAACAAGATATTTATCAGTCCATCAACTGATAACGTTGGTAAGTGTAATCCATCATGTGACAGGTTCTTAAGAGCTTTAAAGGCCAACAAGGATAAGAATATCGTTGTTGAATACGGTGATAACACACGTCTGTCTACTAAGTATGAATTACCTAACGACTACGTAGACATCTCTAAGATATACTCTCGTATCAGAATCCCTGGTGCAGTAATCTATCTGAATCAGGATGAAATCTACGAGAAATATGGCAAGCTTATCGAAACCGAAAGAGCTAAGCAGCCTGCAGCTTTAAGAAAGCATCTGTTCCCATGGGCTATCTTAACAAGAGGAACACATGAAGAAGTTGTATTCGGTTCTATGAACAAGTCATTCTTCTTCACTGACGAAATCGTTGAACTCATTGCACAGAATGTACCATCATTCAAGGAAGTATACAATTCAACTAAGATACGCACATCATATGCTTATTCACGTTGTAGTATTCTTGCAGCTAAGATTCCGCTTATCGTTGTAGCAGGTTACTCTGTTGGTTTATCAGCTATTATGTCTAAGCTCGGTCCAGAAAACGTAAGCTTTGTTGACAATAAGAATCAGCACTACGATAAAAACCTCTATGACGAAATCAAATTCGCTGACGGTGCTATCAGATTCAAACTCACATATTCAAACGCAATGTTGTTCTACGGCTTAAGAGCATGTGATACAGAAAGCTATTCAATTACTGAAATTGATAACCGAGCAATGTGGACAGACTTCCTTGATAACTTCGGCGGAAGAATTAAGGCTGACGGTCTTGACAACTTCTATGACCTCATGGTTGATCCAATCACTAAGAGAGTCTGCGGTGTATACAACTTACCGGACGACTATATTGACCAGCTGCTCTACGCTAATACTCTGCTTAGCGATACTAAGTTTACAAAGCATACAGACGTTACTTCAAACCGTTTCAGAACAAACGAACTTGTTGCCGCTCATGCATACAAGTGTCTGTCAAAGGCTTATTCTGATTACTCTATTCAGGTTAAGAAACAGGGACAGGGTAAGATGTCTATGAAGAAGAGTGCAATCATTGATTCTATTCTTTCGGATAGTACTACATCTGATCTTTCAGCCAACTCTGACCTCTCATATGTAGAGACAGCTAATACACTGTCATTCAAGGGACTTTCGGGTCTTAACTGTGACAGAGCATACGGTATTGATAAACGTGCTTACGACTCAACAATGCTTAACCTCGTAGCTATGAATACAGGTTTCGCCGGAAACGTTGGTGTAAACCGTAATGCTACAATTAATATGGGTGTAAACTCATCACGTGGCTATATCGGAAATGAAGTATCTGACGTAAAGAATATGGATGTCACAAACACACTCTCAATCTCTGAAGCATTAATCCCTATGTCTTCAACTAAGGATGACCCGTTCCGTCTTACAATGTCATTCATTCAGAATTCTAAGCACTCTATTCCATCTCAGTGCGGTGACCCATGTCTTGTAACAACCGGCGCAGATGATGCGTTGGCATACCTTGCTCCAGACGTATTCAACTACAAGGCTAAGAAGAACGGTGTAATCACTCAGGTAGACGATAAGCACATCGTTATCGAATACAAGGATGGTACTCACGAAGTAATCTCTCTTATGCCTAAGATTTACAAGAACTCGGATGGTGGTTTCTACCTTAATATCAAGCTTGATAAGTGTCCAAACGTTAAGGTTGGTATGAAAGTTTCAGAGAACACTATCGTTGCATATCACAAGGGTTCATATACACCGGATATCGGTTTTGATGACAACCCTACAGCAAACAGAGGCATCCTCGGTAAGGTTATGTTTGCTATGACTGACGAGGGATTCGAAGACTCTGGTATGACATCTGCTTACTGTGAGAACACACTTTCACGTAAAGTAACTGTAGAACTCGAAGTCGTTGTAGATAAGAACGCCAATGTTTACGACATGGTATCTGTTGGTACACATGTAGAACAGGGTGAAAACTTACTCGTAATTCAGAACGCTTTCGAAGACTCTGATATCAATACTCTTCTCAGAAGACTTACTGACGAAGATGCAGTATCTGACTTAGGCCGTCATCCTAAGAAAGCTAAGGTTACTGGAGATATCGTAGACATTCAGATATTCCGTACATGTGAATTCGATGAAATGTCACCTACACTCCAGAAGATTGTCGGAGACTACGAAAAGAAAGTTGAAGCTGAACGTAAGTTCTTATCAGGACATGATAAGTTCAAGGCTCAGACACTTCAGGCTACAGGTAAACTTGAACCAATCGGTAAGATGAAGAATATCGAAGACGGTGTTCGTATTGTATTCTATCTCGAATTCATTACTGACTTCTCATCTGGTGATAAACTTATCGTTAACGGTGGTAACAAGTGTGTTACAACAGCTACAATCAAACCGGGTAATGAATCTTATACAGCATTCAGACCACATGAACCGATTGATTGTCATACATCAATCAACTCAAACAATGCACGTATGATTACATCTAACCTCAACATTGGCTTATGTACTAAGGGACTTGTTGAACTGGACAGAGCTATTAAGGGTATCATGGGACTCCCAGTTCCGGACGATATCCACGAATACTTACATCCAGGCCAGTTACATCCTGACACATATGCTAAGTTCCACGGCGATAAAAAATAAGAATATATCGGGAGAGTCTATATGGCTCTCCCGATTTACATTTCGTTTTTGACTTATATATTATGAAAGTAATAGGATGCAACGAGACATCCTGTAAATCATTAAGGAGGTTCAAGCATGAACAACAAAGACGTTTAAATGTAACAAGACACGCTCAATGCAACACAATAAGTAATCGGCTTATGTCGAAATACTTATGATTCACAAAGGAGGAAATCATGATTAAGACTAGTAAAGAGATACAGAAACGAGTAAACCTATTTCTGGACAGGGCATCTGAACTTAGTGTCATAAAAGCCAGTCAGGTATTCGTACTGTATTCAAAGTACTTCGAAGATGCCAGGGAATATCCTGACATCGGTGCACAACTCATACTACAGAATGCTATCGCAACAAAATGTAACAACCAGAATATGGTTGCCAAATTCAAACGCTTGTATGAGGTAATCGCCGACTTAGCATCGGATACGCCAGAAACAAGCTGGGTTGCAGTATTATCTGTAACTGACGACACAGCCAAATTAACAATTGTCGATTTGAACAGTATCACGGAAGACAATCCGTGGACACCGGAATCACCATCGACATTCGTATTCGCATTATAGGAGGAACGTCATGGAAACATCGAAAATCATTGCAAGTATTGCGGGTGTAATCGTACTCGCAACAGCAACAATCGGAATCAGTGCAAGCCTTTCTAATAACAAGAAAGAAAACCTTGATACGCCTATGCCGGTTGTGACAATAGTCATTGAGGACCCAACCGACGAAGAAAAAACTACTGAAGCTGTGACCGACGTTGTAGAAGAAACTACTACAACAGTTGAAGAAACAACTACCGTAGAAGAAACCACAACAGTTGAAGAAACAACTACTGTTACTGTAGAAGAAACTGAAGCGGTTTCCGTACCAGTTGTCATTCCTGAGAGCGGTGGCTTAGAAACCGAAGCGATAGAACCTATTATTTGCCCACTTCCAATGATTATTGTGGAAAACACTTCGTACGGATTTCCACAATTTGGAGAAACTATCATAACAAGCGAAGATGGTTGTGGATTATACACAGCATTCAATATCGTTGATGGCACGCTCACAATCGAAAACAACAGCGACCGTGCATATAGCGTATGTACTTATTCAAGAGCAGCACGCTTCCCTATCGGTATATGGGAACACCTTGAAGAAATTGCTGATATGACAGAAGTTGTTGAGTCAGGTACAAAGATAACAATCTGGCTCACAGAATATTCCGATACAAATGATTACTTTACCGTGGTTAGCGACTGGAGAAGCACTCCTGAAGGCACAGAGATCGATACAGAACTCTTACCTACATGGTATCACTACCATTTCTAATCAATTACGCAACACTTAGTTAAATACCGGTTCACTAAATGGTGAACCGGTTATTTTAAGATTCATGGAGGACAACAATGAAGAAATCAACTAAACTTACACTTGAAATAATCGGACTCGAAATCTTAGGTATTGTGCTTGGCATCATTTCAGGATTCGGCATATGCAGAAATGTTTACAAGAACACAGAACCTATTGATATGACACCGATTCCAGTAACAGAAGCGTCCGTATTACCGACACCACAGCATGACCCTGACCCAGGTGACTGTCTGGTTGGTATACCGGAAGAGCCTGCTGAGAAAACCGTAATCTGGGAAAACGATATACTCAGCGGCAATGTAACAGATTTATCTGCAACTAATGGTACAGTATACGTATCCAATCCGTCTCAGACATATTCAACGATGATATGTCAGTTCTCGGGTGATGTGAAGTTTGATAGTTTCGAATCAATAATGGAACTCTGCAAGACTGCATATGTTATCGAGGTTCTTACACCGGGTGAATCCAGAAAAGTAGCATTCGATAACTTCAGCAACGCAGACGTTTATACAACAATGATAATCGAAAATTTTAACGAAGATCCGGCACAGCCCGAATTAGCTGGCAACGAAACCCTTGCAGCATTCTTTACGTATTCATTCAACTGATTGAAAGGAGAACGACCATGAAAGACTATGGGGCAACTCAACACGAAAAGGAAGAATCCATTCTTAGAGGAATCGTAATCGCGGGTACAATCGTAGTACTTGGTATAAGTGCGTGGGCATTGTCACTTTTGGTTAAAAGTACTAAAGATGCGTCCGACACTGAAACCCAGCCCGTAGTGACAGAATCATATGTCGAACCGGATATGAATTCGCAGCCGGGAGGATGGCAGCCAGTGCCGCCACCAAATGACAATAATGGAGGATATCCAGCACCTCCTCCTCCACCAGAATGGGGAGGAAATCAACCACCATTGAATCAGCCGCCTATGAATTAATTAATGTAAGGAGGAACAAGTTATGAGAAGATTTTGGAACTCAAAAGAAGACGATGACGATGATGTACCAGAAATGATTACAACAGGAAAGATTATCAGAGGTATCTTAATCACCGCAGCAGGTTACCTTATCGCAAATAAACTTGTTGACTTAGCCTACGGTAAGGAAGACGATAAAGACGAAGAACCATTATTCGAAGTTAGAAACACAGGTATTAATCCTGACGAAGCATCACTTAGCATTACAGGTGATATCATAACAGACCGCGAATTTCTTGCGGAATGCCCAGAAATCGCTGGCATTATTGACAAGTATTCCGACAAAATATTTGCTACATCATGCTATGAACGTGCTAAGATTCACATTAAGCACAGCTACATCGTAAATCATATGACTATCGGATATGACGACACGGATTCGAAACCGCGCAAGTGGATTAAAGCATTCCGTTATTACAGTACAACATACGAGACTCAGGTTACCGAATTCATTATCAGATACGGTACCAAGTGCATTACTATTATAGGTGACGCTACTCTCGACAGCAACGGCGGTCTTGAGAAATGCATGTTTATAGATCTTGTCGATTTCTTTGACGCATAACAACCCAGAGGGTGACTTAATTGTCACCCTCTTTTATTTTTTATATTGTACAACTATACAAACTATATAGTAACGAGACAGAATCCCTATGTCACGAACATTATTTTTATAATTAGGATGACTACTCATGAAGAAGAAAGCTAAAGCTACTGAAAGCGAAGCACCTAAGAAGTTTGTCACTGTTGGTATTCCGGCATATCATGCGGAAGACCACATTGCTGATGCACTTTCAAGTATTCGCATTCAGTCTATTTCAGACACTGTTGCCGTAGTTATCGCTAAGGATGATCCTAAGGATGACTATGACTTCGTAAAGACACAGTTCCCGGACCTCGACATCACAATCGTTGAATGTGAAAAGAATACAGGTCCTGGCCTTGCAAGGCAGAGAGCTCTTGAAGCTTGTACAACTCCATGGATTACATTCATGGATGCTGACGACGTGCTTATCAACCCTCTGGCACTTGAATATCTTACAAAGGAAATTCGTCCTGACATTATTGAAGTACAGGGCGCATTCATGCAGGAAATACAGGGTCACCCACAGGGTATCAGACTCATGCAGAGAAACGATATCGGACACCCATGGGTATTCGGTAGACTTTACTGTGTTCCGTTCTTAAAGCAGATGGGCATTGGCTTCTCTGAGTTAAGAGCTATGGAGGATTAACTAACCAGTCCCGCTCGGTCCTCCATATAAAAATAAACGGTGTGAACGAACTAACCATTCGGTGTGCGTGGATAAGAACCAATAACCACGTGCTAACGGCGAACGTCAAACAACGTCCGTGCCAAGACTTTAAAAACTCTTCGTGATGATTTAAAGTAAGGTGTAACGACCAGCCCCGATGAATGTACGGGCTAATGCTGCTAGTTGGTATGCAGTGTGAAGCGCATCGCTACCTATTGTCGTGAGACAAGAGAAGAAGAACTAGTCTGCGTCATATTTATATGACTTGGGAGAATTAAACTGGAAGATAAGAATGGCAATCGAGGGTACACAGTTCAAGATAGCCGTTTCTGACAATCCGATTTATATGTGGAGAACCGGATCAGAACACTCCATCACAAGAATCGGTATCGAAGAAAACGAGGGCGAACCGCTCTATAACTGGGACCTATGTCAGGTTGGCGCAACAGCAGCAGAGATTAACGCAATCAAGTTCTGTACTTCAAAGAACCCATTCAATGGTTCTATCATGAAGTTTACTGTTGAGATGATGATTGAGCATTACTTCACTTATATCAAGTGTCTCAACAAGAAGCCAATGTTTGCAAAGCAGAACCTCTTTAACGCTAAGAGATTCTATCATTCTTGCTACGAAGAAATCGAAAAGAAGATTTCTGATGACATCATCAAGACACTCTACACACAGAGCCTTGCTCATAACTCACAGGATATGATCGGCATCATACCGGAAATCACATTCTTTGACTTTATGAAGCTTCTCAAGGATGAACCATACGGCGGAAAGGACGAGTTCGAAGAAATCCGTAAGGACTATCCATCATGGGTAATCGAACTTGACAAGAAGTCTGGCGTTCTTGGTGAAGAGGGATACGTATACACAATCGGAGAAAATGACACAGCTAAGTAATACTTGAATACATAGGGATACTCTTTATAGGGTATCCCCTATTATTTTAGTCTCGTTTTTGTTTATATATTATAGTAGTGATATGACATATCATATCTCATACACCATAAACCTTTTACAATTCTAAGGAGGAATTACTATGAACACAAAGACACCTATCACAAGCGAAACAATCCACAAGATCAAATCACTTCCAGGCTACGATTATCGTACAGGTGAAGGATTATTAGCCCTGATGGACCACTACAACGTAACCTGCACTTCAGACATCTCTGAAGAAGAGGCTGTTGCTTGGCTCAATTCACAGGAGAACAAAGAATGAGACATAAACCCAAAGGCCGCAAATCACCATATCTTCGGTTATCATTACGAAGACAAG
>Ga0255343_1005913_pt1 | contig 11163 bp, 15 predicted proteins | sample wastewater_treat_4_FD_192413 | JGI IMG/M metagenome (GOLD analysis project Ga0255343, IMG submission 192413) | Wastewater microbial communities from Lulu Island WWTP, Vancouver, Canada - plant16 | ecosystem: Engineered > WWTP > Wastewater > Unclassified | place: Canada: Vancouver, British...
CGCCATTTTCCGGTCGAGGTTTTCTTGGAGTTTAGTGGCGGAAAATTCGCCTTCATCGAGTACGACCTGTCCGAGGAAGGAGGACACTTGGTTGCGGATTTCATCGCCTACCTGCTGGTTAAGCACGACGGTCTGGGTATTCTTTTTGGCGTCCATAGTGGAGACGATGCGGTTGAGTTCGGGATAGACCTGACGGCAGGTATCGAGGAAGTAGCGGGCTACTTGGAGGCGCACGAGGGAGAGGTTGTTAAGGTAATGGTTGATGGTGGCGCCGAACCGCTGTGCTTTCATCTGGTAGAGGCGGGCGGATTCGTTGGAGAATTCGGACTGGCCTCTGGCGGTGTCGTTGATGCCGGAGATGTCGTTGAGTTTTTCCTTGGTATCGGAGATATCGTTCCAGACATCGGCGGTCATTTGGGATGGGGAGATGCGGTGCGGGGGGAATTTGAGGTTGCGCACGAGCATGGAATAGCTGGGTGAGTTGCCGTGGGCATCGTAGTCTTCCTTGGTGTCCCGGTCGTCATAGGAGAAGACCATGGGGGCAATCATGCTCCGGTCGATGTACGATGTCTTCTGGATTTCACGTTTATTCAGGTTTTTCTGAGGGTCGAGCATGACGTTCACGAGTGAGGAGTTTTCGTGTTTGGCGTTGTTGAGGTCAATGGAGTAGTAGGCCACGATATCGTAGAGGCTGGTTTCGAGCCAGCTATCCTCGTCAAGGAGCAGGAGGTTGTGATAGGGGCAGATGGTGGTGTAGTGGATTTTCTTGGTGCGGGTGGAGCCCACGTAGGCCATGCCTGACTCGGCGGCTTTCTGGGCGTCTTCCGGGGTAAGCAGGATGTATTCGCCGCTGTTGGGGTCGATGAATGTTTCCCGGGTGACGTCAATGCGGTTTTGCATTTCGATGGTTTTATAGAGCCCACGTTCCTTGTCGTAGAAAACTGAGTCTGGGTTGGAGACGCCGAACATGCTTTGGATGGCGCTGGTCAGTTCCTCAGACAGGCGTTCCCACCAGTGTTTTTTATTCAGGGACTGTTTGAGTTCGGGGAATTCGCCGTAGGCATCCATTATCTGTTCCGGCCTGAGCCAAGCTTCCCGGAGAATGAAGTCGCAATCCCTGAGGTCGTAGCGTCTGTGGTTGGGGTCGAGCAGGACGGAGTAGGGCGGGAGTGCCTCGAAGCGGTAGTCCATGAAGCCCACCTCATCCGGTTCGATGGAGATGCGGAGACAGCCGGGAAGAGGCATGATAAGGCCATCGGCAAAGACCTTGGAGAGTTCGTATTCGCCGTCTTGGGTGGTCCAGACGTGGTTCCAGAGGCCGGAGAGGATGGAGGCGAGTTCACGCTGGGAGGAGTAGAATGGCCTGACCCGGACGGAGCGGCGGTTCATTTTTTCGGTGCCGATGAGGTTAAAGAGGCGGGGGAGGATGAGGTTATAGACCATGGGAGGGGAGCCTTGCTTGAGAAAGGCGGCGATTTCCTCGGCATTCCATTGCTTATTGAGGACAAATCTGTAGCATTCCTCGGCCTGTTTCCGGGCTTCGCTCCATTGGTTATAGGTGTCAAGATATACGCTGGTAACGTTCTCGACCTGTTTGGCGTTTTCTGGCAACTTAGCCTCCCATTACGTCTGGCACAATAAAATTGCGGTGTGTGATTTTATGTCAAGCATTATTTTTTACCAGCCAGCCCAAACATTACGGAGGGTATAGCGTTTTCCCTCTGCTGGCTTCATGTTCAGGCGTTTTTGCCATTCCATCATTTCTTTATAGGGGGTGCGGATGAAGGGTTTGTCAATGTACATAAGCCCGTAGCGGATAGCGTCAGCGGCGTGGTCATCGCCTTCGGTATTGACGTCTTCGGGGTTTTTGTTCGATTTCACGAGGTTGGGGATGGTCTCGATACAGTTGATGCAGTTGGAGGTGAAGACGAGATAGGGGCGTCCTTCGTCAGGCACCCGCAGGAATTCCCGGAAGGTTGACCAGCCCTGCACCCGGTCATTGTTACCGAGGACGATATGCTCGATGCCGTTGTCGATGTAGATATCCAGCGAGGAGTGGAGGGTGTTCATGTACTCGTGGGTCTTGATTTTCATGGAGGGGTCAACGATAGTGGCGTAGATGTCGTCTTCGGTGAGTCCCCATTTATTGGTCATGGTGCGCATTTTCTGGGCTTGGAGCGAGGGCACGAGCCCGGTCTCGTAGATTTCGTCAAAGATGGTGACGTAGCCTTGGGGGTCAACGTGCATGAAGATACAGGCGAAGGGGTTGGAGGTACCATAGTCAACCATGCGGTAAATCCTGCCGGAGTCCTTGTCCAAGCTGAACTTACGGGCGTCTATGACGTGGTGGAATTTGGAGAACTCCTCGAAGAAGAGGCCGCCCATGACGTCCCAGTTGCCTCTCAGCCACATCTCCCGCTTGGTCTCGTCCAGCGAGTTCAGGTAGGCGACATAGCGGGCGTCGTTGTCAATGAGGGAGGGATTGTCAAAGACCAGCGAGGGTATGAACTGGAGGGAGTTGCCCTCCTCGTCCTCGAAGGGGGCGTTGGGGAAGAGTTCCACATACTCGAGGTTATGCTCCTCCACCCGGACCGTGCGTCCCTGCACGGGCGGACAACGGTCGATGAAGCGCTTCTTTATCCAGACATGGCCGACCCCGCCGGGATTCGTGGTGTAACGCTTGTAGGGCTTTAACTCCGGGTTGGTGGAACGAATGGAACCACCCAAATCACGTATCCAACTCTCAGGGAACTGGTTCAACTCCTCCACACCAAGATAGTGGAAGTTACCGCCAATGTACTTCTTCACATCTGCCACATTATCACAGTACGCAAGGTGTATCCTCGCACCGGAAGGAAAGATAAAAGCCTTCTTCTTCTCACGCCAAACCGCACCCAACTTGCTGTATATCTTCTCCGCCTCAGGCATGAAGTTCATGTAAATGTCATCAAACGTGCGCCTTATGATTATTGCCTTGTACTCCGGATAGTCAATGCTGTACTTGTCAGCCACCGGAATCATGTCCAAATCCGTCCCCTCATAATGCCACTTCCGAACCTTTAACGCCGCATCTATAATCAAAGCCGCACTCTTGCCCCCTCCCCGGGCACCACCAAACAATACCTCATCCACCTCGGAAGACAAAAACAACTCCTGCTTCGGATAAGGCTTGAACGTGACCCCAGACACCTCCCTCTGCATGACATCATTGGCCGTCTCAGAACTCACCAAACTGCCTAACCTGCTCATTCCCGGTCTCCAGCACGCTTCGCCCGCACCTTGCGCTCTATGTCCTTCAGCCCCTCCAAAGCGTCCATCTCATCCTCCGTCCGGAAAACCGCCTCCTCCGCTACCTTGCTCTCAACAAACACCCGCTTCGCCTTGTTCCCCTCTCCCTCGGAAATCACGTCACTCACCACCCGACCATCTCCAACATCCTTCGTGTGACGCTTCGCACTATCAGGCATCGGAACAAATATCATCACATTGCTCCTCGCAACATTCACACCATTACCCACTCGAACCATGCCGCCTGCATCCTCCCCCGCCCCAGAAGATAAACCCATCGACATGTCCAAACCACTCAAAACACGCAACGACTCAAGAATCACCTTGATGCTCGCATCACTCAAATTACGACGACCCAACTCCTCCACAAACTTCAAATACAAAGCTCGTAACTTACTCCGTAACAAATCTCCACTTATCTCATATTCAGCCATGCTCGCACCTACAACCCGCGCACGATTGTCCCAAATCTGACGAACTCCATCCCTCGTCATACCCGTCAACCTCGAACACTCTGCTATCGCATAACCCTCATCTACTCCCTCCTGAGCCAATAAATGAGTCACATACCGAACTACCATCAAACCTAACAAACCCTCATCCTTTACCCCAGATAAAATACTCTCCCCATAAGCTGGAACCAACTTCTTGCGTCCCATTATATCTCCTTCAACACCAAAATAAAAAAGCGGCGACAAGCACTCGGAACACTCGCCACCGCCACAGATGTGAGAGGTAACCCACAACTTCGACTGATGTCTATACCAAAACAATCATAACCCAGAAATATGTCAAGAAAAAAAACCACACCTGGGAAATATGCACTCTCTAACCTAATCAATCCACCAAAGACAGATTCACGAGCCAGGCACAGATGATCTGGCTATAACCTCCGCTCCCTCCCTCCCGACCCCGGCTCTACCTTATCATTGCCGGGGTTTTGCTATCCGGCCAGTTTGGCCTGATATTGGCCGGAAAGTATAATATGGAATCTATATTATACTTTGTGTCGCTTAAAATATACTATAGGCTTTTTGTAAGGATATATCTCCGCAATAGGGGCCGGATTGCGCAGATAGAAAAACCCCCGACCGAAGCCGGGGGCGGTCTCTTCATCATTTTACGCGGGGGGATATGTATATAGATTTGGGGGGCGGGGGGTCGAAGGGTGGGTCTTCCTCTCTCTTTCATGCTGAATAAGCCCGGCAATGACCGCAAGGCCGCCTTGGTTCCCGGCTTATGCGAAATAATTTCATGGCTGTAAATGGCCATGGCTCAGAGATTTACCAAAAACAGCCCGGATTTTTTTCCAAATTTTCATTGACAAGAAACGTGCTTGTGGCTTAGTGGCCATGTACCACACAGCCGGTACGAAAAAAACGAAAAGAGAGGTACACAACATGGCTGGTTACATGAATTCAGTAGAGAACAAGGCAGCGGCCTTGGCCAGAACCTGCCGGGGACTCCGGCTCACGTTTGAAGGTATGCAGGACTATTTCCGGAGCCACGGCTACGGGGCTTATCTTGCGCAGTTTAAGACACTTACCGACCCGGTCAAGTGGTACGGTTTCCTTTACAAGAAAAACCAAGGGGGTGAATAATGTATTTACGTCATAACCATAACCGAGAGGCCTTTACCCGCAAGGCGTTAAAGTATGCTCCGGCCTCCGCGTGCTACGTGCTGGAGCGTAAAAAAAGTCCTTATGCTGCCGTGTTTGTCAGTTACTGGACGAATATGGCGGTCATTCTTGACGGAGTTTGCTATCTTAACGTCAATAAGTACTCCGTGAGTACCACGAGACACGTCAACAAGTTTCTCCATGAGTATGGCGGTTTAAACTATGCTTCCCGTACTGAGCCCGTAACTCCGGCTGTCGTCGATGCTCTCCGCTATTATCTTGAGCATTATCCCACGGCTCAAGAGGCCCGGGATTATCTTTTGGAGCACAATATGGTTTAGCTAAGTCCCTCACCAAGCACAGCCCGGTTTAACAGCCGGGCTTTTTTTTTGCCCACACGGCACCAAATTTATTTGCTAAGGTGTGAAATATCTCAAAAGCATGAAATTATACCAGCCAAGCCCCAAAACTCCATAAACGCAAGATTAGACCCCTTCACGTCAATTTCGCCTTTTGTGGACTTCATAAGCCCCTTTCCCTTGTAGCCAATCCAAGTCTCTATAAATTAGCATAAGCCATTGGCTCATATAGAATAAGCTATTTTCTTTAGTATTGGTTTAGTATAAATCAAAACAGTTAAGTGCTTGATTCACAGGTTTTTGCTTGATTTTATCCGCATATAGTATATATGAGAATATAGAGGCTTGTCCTCTATGTTCTCTTTTTTTTTCTTTTTCTTTTTTATAGCATAATTTCGTACTACATTCATACTACATTAGTATGAAAGGTTTGTAAAGTCATTCTTTTCAGTCATCTAAGCATGGTCATTATATCACCTCGATTAGTTATGCTTACCCTCTGTTTTTAGTCTGTCCGGGAAATTCTTAGAAAATTTTCTTGACAGAATTTCGGGGTTCCAATAGTTTGTCGCTGTCCGGCACCTAAGCCGGGCAGAAAAAAACACAGAGAGGTAACCATGAAGCGATTCAAAGCTTTCACCAGCCGCACAAGCGGTGCCCCGGGGCAGACACGTTACATTTCCCGTTATTATCCTGTCGAGGATAGCGGGGATGCTTCCGTGACCTTCCAGTTTTCCCCCAGCCAGATTGACGGCAAGCCCGGGCTCATCACGGTTTATGTTGAGATTGACATTAACTGTGGTACCGGGGCCCTCACGTATGTACAGCATGGCCTTGAGAGCGTGGAAGAGGCCAAGAATACCGCCATGCTCCGGCTTGACGAACTGCTCACCATGCACCAATATGACTTATCCAAGCCCGTGTCCATGGAACTGTTCGCCGCAGATATCACCAATATCAACAACCACATCGCCTCCGCTAAAAAAGCAGGCCTTGTCCCTCACTTGACATATCGATATCATATTGAGCACCCCGCCCCGGATATCTGGACACAAAACGTTAAGATGTGCTCCACCAAGGCCGGGCTTTTATGCTCTGCCGCCTCGGATGGCGCCCCCCTCGACTTGTCCCTATTGATATCGGCGGCACTCAATGGCCGCCTTTACACGGGCTACAGGTTCCCCCACCCCCTGTCCCCCTGGTAATAACCATGACACAAGAACAAACCAAACTGTACGAGGCCGTCAAGACCAAGGCCAAAGAATGGCTCCATGACCTGCACTTAGGTGAATCCGAGGCCATCACCGACTACGAAATCGGAGGAAAAACCGGATACCTGAAAATCCGTGTACTGGATTATTTCAACAACGTGCTGGAGGTCTACGAGAGCCCGGAACTCGAGGATTTTCTCCAGCAGATACCCCCGGATGCTGTCTGCGGCGCCTTTCATAACTATCTGGGCGGAGGCATGATTGGCCGGATATGCCCGGCTTTCCCGGACATTATATCCTGCCGCCCTGTGCCGGAGCCCGTAAAGGCCGCCATCAATGCCTTCTGGGAAACCATCCCCGCCGTCTATTTCAATATGGAACTCGAGGCACATGAGGATTATTTCACCGAGGAAGAAATGGATTCAACCGACTGGGATGCGGTGCTTGCCCGCCGCCAATCTCTGCCCGCCTCCGGCTACTGAGTGCCTCCCCTTGCCCCGGTTCACCCCGGGGCTCGGGAAGACGCTTAATAGCGCCAATAAACAACAAGAGGTAACACCATGAACAACCACAAACTCAGCTACTACGACCTTGAGGCGGTGATTTCCGAACTCTTGGACAGCGGAGTCCTCACCACAGAGGACGACCTTGAAGATGAATTCAGGGAAGTCCTCCGGGAAACTCCGATTGAATTTACAATCGCCGGAGTGAACTTTACCCCTGACCCGGCGGACTATCTGGAGGAAAATGACCCCACCGCTTTCCGCACCGGATTCAATGACTGGCTGGATTGCGAGGGATACGAGGAAATCACCCTCAATGGCACCCTCTACTGGACTAATGACATTTACTCCGTGGAAGAGGCCATTGACGCCAAGGTTGACGAACTGGAAGATGAACTGGAGGAAGATGAGGACCCGGAGGAAGAAGAAGATGAAGACGAAAATTGACACCGTGGAGTGCATTGTCTGCGGCCAAACCGTACCCACCACAGAGGCCGTATGCGATGAGAAAATCATGGACTACGTCTGCCTCTCATGCGCTCACGAGGCCGTGGAGAATTTCGCCATCACCCCGGATGAGGCCGCCATGCTTATCCGAGTAGCAGAGGATGAATGTAACGCCGCCAATGGAGCCGGATGCCTCAGCGCCCGTGACACCTACACATGGCTCGATGGCATAGCCACCACCAAGGCGGAGGGCGCCCTGCTCACCAATCTGGTGAAAAAGGAACTCATTCACATCTGGAACTACGACCCAGACCGCCGGGAGCACACAATCCAACTCTCGGATTTCGGGTTCCGGCTGTACCAATATCTCAAGGGAGGAACCAATGAAACTCACCGTCATGCCAATTAAGAAAAAGACATGGGGAGGCCGTACCTACTACGTGCACATCCAGATTGAATCCCGGGAGGACAGATTGACCCTCCACGGCGTGGAAGGAGCACTCCGGTCCGGAAACTGCCTCGGTTCATGCGGCCAGATTAACATGCACCTGAGACACGAAAAACTCGGGGAAGACTACGAACTCGTGCCGCCATGGACTGAGGGCATGTTCCGCAAACTGCTCGATTTGTGGGAAAAATGGCATTTGAATGACGTGCATCCGGGCTGTGAGCACCAACGTGCTCTGGGCTGGGAAAAGGATGGCTACGCCAAGCACCCCTCGGAGCCCTGCCCGGTCTGCGGATATAAATATGGCACCGGATGGCATACTGTCCCGGTTCCCGATGACGTCATCACGTGGCTGTTTGCCCTGCCCAAAGCCGCCAAACCCTGCAAATGGAGTAGCTATGATAACGATTGAAACCACCAAGAACGCCCTGATTCTGCGCCGGGATAAGAATGACCGGGAAATCACCCGCAAACAGCTTGTAACCGGATTGCGCACCGCCGGGCTCAAAATCGTGGACTGGGATGACATAGAACCGATTGCCCTGTGCGCCTCATACGACATGATTCTGGACACTACCAGCGGGAACCTGTATCATTTCAATGACTACCAGATTATGGCGCTGGAAACAGCACTAAATCTCTGGGATTTCGTGAAACTGCCGCTGATAGAATTTGAAGAAGAGGAGGATTCATAATGCCCCGTCACGCCGCCAGAAAAACCATCTCCGGCGGATTCTACGCCACGATTCAGGAGCGCCTTCTGGGCGCCCCTGAATTTGTGGGGCTTACGTCAATGGCAGACGCCGGGCTGTATTTCATCATGCTTGGCAAAAGTGACGTTTATGGCTGTATTCAGGCCTTCCCCCAGATAGAACCCACCCGGGCTCATATCATGGGCGCCCTGCTCGGGATGACTACAACCACGTCATTCCGGAACAGCCTGAAAACATTGCTGGATGCCAGACTTGTGCTCTGCATAGAACATGCCCAGAGACAGACCTTTCTGCTCCCCCACAAACTGCCGACTAAATTGCTCCAGTACTATCCGGCACCCAGAATCCTCCCGGCCTCCATGGTCTATGCCCACATCCAAAGCGCCGCCACGGAAATGCCCTACCTGTCCGAACTGTGCAACGGGTTCCCCTTCGAGAGGATTTTGCCCGAGGACGGGGAAATGGCTGTCATGGGCACCGAGACCATGCCGGAATGGCTGTACACCCCGGCGGAACGTAAAGCCCGGCAGGAACGCCAACAGCGGATGATACCCGCCCTCCCGGAACAATCCCTCCCGGAACAGCCCGAAATCAGCGACATACGAGTGATTCAGGCACAGGAGCATATCCGTGCCAATGGCTTCGATATCAATATCTCTGACCGGGATATGCTTGCCCTGATAATCGAGTACGGAGAGAAATATACCACCCTGATGCTCGATGCTTACGGGGATTGGAGACTGAATAATCCCACCAAAGCCAAAAAACACGTGAGCCACATCCGTGCCCTCCGCCAAGTGTGGGTGCATGAAAAAGTACGGCTCCAGACCCTGCCAAATCCCAATGATGAACTGATTCAACTCAAGTACAACGTGCTGGTAAACCCCGCAGATTTGAACGCCCTGCGTGAGGCCATCCGGGATAAACTGGGCTGTACCGACCCTGACAATATAGAGCAGTACCTGATGGAATTCGCAGACCGGGTATCCGGCTGGAAACGCAAATCCGAAATCATCACCACCGATAGTGATGGGAACTATATCCTGTCAAGGATTGAGCAACAACAGAAATTCAACGCCACCGGAGGTAAATAATGGAACTCAAACATCTTTTCAGGACCTACCTCCGGGAACGCCACGTCAACCTACTGAGCCTCTGCAACGCCTACGGACTGCCCTATAAAACCATCTGGGCATGGCTGAATGGCTACCAGAAAAAACTGAGGCCGGAAATAGAGGCCGTCATCATCACCATCATGGAGGAAAAGTGACCGAAAATACTCTCTTCACGCTCGATTTGAACGAAATGCAACTGAAAATCGTGCATGAGGCTCTCGTAATGGCCTTTGGAGCCACCATCAACCCCACCTATGCCATCGTGCAAAATTATATAGAGCAATGCACCAACGCCATCTTCAACAACCAAACCAACCAATGGGAGACAAAACCATGACCACAATTCTCATCGCCTACGCCGCCATCGTGACCATCGTAGCTATCGCCTATGCCCTCGCCTATGCCCGGGTAAAGGCCGATTTCATCGAGTACCGGATATCCGTGGCCCTTCTCGCAAAGGAAACGCAAGACGCAATCAAAGAAATCAAGGAAAAGCACGCCCCCAAGGAGGACGAATGAACTGCCCCTACTGCGGATTGGAACTGGTCTGGGCGGGTTTCGACCCCGATGCCAGAGAAACCCTGTATCGCTGTCGGAAGTGCTTCAAGACCTTCTACGAAAGCGAAGTTACGGAAGACCATCCGGAAGACAAGGACGAGATACCCTATGAATAACTGACCGGGAGCCTCCGGGCTCCCTTTTTTTTGAGATTTTTCTTGACATAGAACCTGATATAATTATTCTGTCTTTAGATTCGCATAAGCGAAAATAAGAAAGTGAGGTAACCAACATGACCCACGCACACGCAAGCGCAGGAGCCATGAGGATTGGCGGCTCAGACGCCGCTACCATCATGGGCGCCAACCGCTGGAAAACCCTGCTACAATTATGGCAGGAGAAAACTGGCAGAAAGCCCAAGGATGACCTCTCCGAAAAAGAGAGCGTCCAATGGGGAATCCGGCTGGAACCTATAGTACTCAAGGCGGTACTGGACGACCTTGGCGTCCCCCTCGTACCCAGCCAGCAACAGGTCTGGCTGGAGGAAGGCTATCGCTGTGGATATCTGGACTACCAGATAGACCCGAGCCACATTGTCGAAATCAAAACTTCCGGGCATTGGTCTGAAAGTGAATGGGAAAAAGGAATCCCAGAAAACGTCCGCTGGCAGATAGTACACTACTTTGCCCTCTCAGGCGCCAGCACCGCCACCGTAGCCTGTCTGGTGGGGGGACAAACCCTGTACGTGCACACCATGCACCGGGATGAGGCGGAAATCGAAGCCCTGCTCCGGGCAGAACAGGAATTCTATGACCTGATGGTCAGCGATACCGAGCCCGTGATGATAGCACCCCCGGAACCCGTCCAAACCTACACCATGGATGAGCAGGTCGAACACCTTGCCCTCCAATACTTGGAACTCTCCAAGACCGAGAAAGCCGTGGCCGCAGACAAAGACGTGG
>Ga0255343_1005915_pt1 | contig 11161 bp, 8 predicted proteins | sample wastewater_treat_4_FD_192413 | JGI IMG/M metagenome (GOLD analysis project Ga0255343, IMG submission 192413) | Wastewater microbial communities from Lulu Island WWTP, Vancouver, Canada - plant16 | ecosystem: Engineered > WWTP > Wastewater > Unclassified | place: Canada: Vancouver, British...
CGAAGGACGGGGTCGATTCTCAGGACACTGTCGGGTAAGGGTGGTATACTTTTCATTCCCAGAATTGGTATACTTTTATCTTCCCGTTGACATCTTTGATAATCTGCCAAGAAGTCAGTTTTATTGAGAGGTACGGTGGCCCTCATTCCCAACCTCCTTTAACAATCAGCAAGGTGTTTCATCAATGATATTAAAAAACGGCACTGTTGTTTATTTTCAACCAAACTCACTTCAAAGAGTAAGCATAACATAATTACATTATAATAATAATAAAATATTGGCTGAAATCAATAGAAAACTCATCGGAATAGTCGCTCTATGAAGTGTTATTTCATTAACTTTTCTCTGGATTTTATAAACGTCATAAGGCTTGAACCAAGAAGAAGCATAGTGACGGGTTCAGGAGCAGGTTGGCTTCTGTAGGCAGTGAGTGAGCTACCTCATCTTAAGGGAGAATATACTTTCATAGAGCTTGGTATTGTAAATAGCATCGTAATAAATGTTCAGGCCTTCTCCAAAGGGGGATGATCGGCGTCAATTAGAAATCCTCTTCGGGAAGTTTAATTGTCGCTCATCAACTATCCATGAAAATAAAAAGCGGGGCTTGATGCCCCGCTTTTTTGTTGCGCGATGAAGTGAGCCGCTAGCCCGAAATCTTTCCCGATATCTTTTTTCTGAATCCTGCAAGTCCGAGCAGGCCTGAGCCGATGAGCAGCAGGGTGGCGGGCTCGGGAACAGGGGCGGTCGTCTTTACCAGGATGTTCTGCGCGCCGGGTGCGAGCATGGCGATCTGATAGTCGTATCCGCTGTAGAAGTTGTCTCCAAGGTCGGAGAGATAGGTGTTGAGATAATACCCGACCGTGCCTGCACCGGTGGTCCCGAGATACGTAAACGGGGTGTTGTCGGTTCCGTATTCCACGCTCCAGATCGCCAGCTGCAGGGCCGCGTTTTCCACCGATGATCTGCCGCTGTATTTATCCATCAGCCATGCGGCCTGGGCACCGTTCGAGATATAGTTGATGTCGCTGAAGCTGACATCGTAAAAGCTGGTGCCGATGTATGTCTCGTGAAAGAGATCCACGCAATACCCGGCTGATTCGACTCCGTCGATAGTGAGCTGAAACTCGCCTGCATAAACGTAATAGGAGGCGGACCCGATGCTGAACCTCACCGGTGTCCAGCCATTGATGTCGTCTATGGTGATGGTTGCCGCACTCGCTGATGCCGAGAATCCGAGGATGAAAAGAAAAGCTGTAAATGCCAGAAAATGCTTCTTCATTGCCGCTCCTTGTCTTCATGATATATGGTTTCCTTTAGAGCAATATGGATGCCAAGGAAGAGGGTGGGTTGAATGAGCAATGATAACAAAGAGATACGTATAGGGATGTTATTTTATGAATAAAAACAGTAAAATATATCGACAGGATTCATGGGCGATTTTATGGGAATTGTATGTAACATTATAATATCAGGGGTGAAAAGACGGTTAACGAGCGCTGATGCGCGTAAAAAGACCTGACAGCTGCCAGGCGCTCATCAGCATGTGTGTATTTCCTTGCGGTTCTTGACTTTATCAGCCTTATCGCGAATAAGCTATGAGGCTGTCGTAACAGCTCAACAAGAGATGAAGTGCCTGTGAGGAGAATGATGAGATGAACATGTTCCTTGTCGCCGGTGCACGCCCGAATTTCATGAAAATAGCCCCTATTTACCGGGAGGCCGGGAGGCGTGACAATATAAGCTGCCGGATTGTGCATACCGGGCAGCATTATGACTATGAGATGTCCCAGGCGTTTTTCAAAGACCTGGCCCTGCCCGAGCCGGATTATTTCCTGAACGCGGGCTCCGGGTCGCATGCCGCACAGACAGCCAGGATCATGACATCATTCGAAGAGCTCTGCCAAAAGCAATCGCCGGATCTGATTATTGTGGTAGGCGACGTGAATTCGACCCTGGCGTGCTCTATTGTTGCCAAGAAGCTCATGATCAGGGTGGCGCATGTTGAGGCGGGTCTCAGGAGTTTCGACATGAGCATGCCTGAGGAAATCAACCGGATCGTCACCGACTCAATATCCGATTATTTTTTTGTGACAGAGGAAAGCGGTGAGGAAAATCTCATCAGAGAAGGGAAGCCGAGAGATCGCATCCACTTCGTCGGGCACGTAATGATCGACAATCTCTTTCATCAACTCGGCGAGCTTGAAAGCGGCGATGGAAGCACGAGGTTTTCGACATACCCTCTGAAAGAGAAGCACCCGGAGTATGCCTTTCTGACTATGCACCGGCCGGCAAATGTCGATTCGAAAGAAAGCTTTGCAGAGATTGCCGAAGCATTGAACATCATCGCGCAGGACCGCCCGATATTGTTTCCTGTTCATCCGAGGACACACAAGATGATCAGGGAGCATGGGATCGAGCTCTGTGAAAACATCGTGCAGCTTCCGCCGCTTCCGTTCAGCGAGTCGCTCTTTCTCTGGAAGGATGCAGCTGTCGTGCTGACCGACAGCGGAGGGCTCCAGGAGGAGACGACCGCGCTCAAGGTACGGTGCCTGACGCTGCGGGAAAACACCGAGCGGCCGATTACGGTCAGGATCGGCTCCAATGTTCTGGGGGGCACGAAAAAAGAATCGATACTCAGTGCATACAGAAAATGCATGCAGGCGGACCCGGGCTCGTTCTCAGTGCCCCTGAAGTGGGACGGGAAGGCCGCATCAAGGATACTCGACATTCTCGTGAGCTCGGCCGGGAAGATTTGATAAGGGATGAGGATAAGAACGGGTGCTTAAACAGGATCTGTTCAGTCACAAGATAGGTTTGATTGTGGACATGTGATTTTTCAGTATTCTCTCTTGCCGTTTATCACGAAAAAGGCGGGGTTTGAAACCCTGCCTTTTTTTATTGCCTGTTGAAATGAGCTGCCAGCCCTTTATCTGTTCTTTGAATCCTACAAGGCCGAGCAGGCCTGATCCGAGGAGCAGCAGGGCGGCGGGATCGTGAACCGGGGGGCGCTTTTCCCAGAAGGTTCTGCGCGCCGGGTGCGAGCATGGCGATCTGGTAGTCTGATCCGTTACAGAAGTTGCCTCCAAGGTCGGATGCTGAACATCACCGGTGTCCAGCCGTTGATGCCGTCGCTGGTGATGCCGGCCTCACTCGGGTATGCCATTGAAAACCCTTACATAATACCTCGCTCACGGGTCTTGTCTTTCGGCCTGGCTTGAGTGCCTGCCAGGGCCTCTTACTATATATGATAAATTCCGGCTTTATCTGCGGTTTTTGACCCTTGCATCTGGCATATCGGGAAACGCTGAATTCACCCGAATCGGCGGAGCTGTTGGCTTTTTGAATGAGAGAGGTATCGGGAGCCGGGGCTGATAATTCTCCAGTCAAAGCACGAGGTGCTGTAGGACACTGATGATGCTGAATCTGAATCAATCTTTCGGGCATTCGGATCACGAGAAAGGTCTCCGGCGGGAGACGATCGAGGTCGAAGCCATCACCCGCAGGGAAGATGTGCCATTGGTGAGAGGCAGGTGGGAAAGCCTCGCCCTCTGGTGCGGCTGCACAGCGCCCTACTTGAGCCATGAGTGGTACTCGACGGCGTTGGAGACGGTCGACCGGGAAAAAGACCCGCTGCTGGTCTTCTTCAAGCAGGGCGGTGAAGATGTGGGCCTGGCGCCGCTGGTTCACAGCCGCGGGCAGGGGGCCCTGCGCTTTCTCCACAAGATCGGCTTTGTCAGCAACCCCTTCACGCCGTACCAGGGAGTTCTGCATGCGGGAGATTTCAAGTCCGTGTTCGCCCAGCTCATGCGGTTCCTTGAGCAGAGGTTCGGGAGCCGGTTTGTTCTCGACCTCGACGAGATGCGGCCCGCTCTGCACGAGACGCAGGGCCTCGACGAGCTCTCCATGCAGGAGGGCCTCTTCCTCTGCCGGATGAAGCAAAAGAGCGGCAGCCGGTATCTGCTCTTGAGAAAAACGTTCGAGGAGAACTACCAGGCCCTGGCGAAGCACACCCAGAAAGAGTTCAAGAGAAAGATCAACCGGATCTCGCGCCTCGGAAAGATCAGCCTGCTCCGCGTTTCGGGCCGCGAGCAGATCGATCGCCACCTGGGCTGCTTTTTCGACATGTATGCCAGAACGTGGAAGGGAGCAGAGCCTCATCCCGAGTTCTACTACCTGCTGTGCCGCAGGTTCGATGACAGGGGCGGGCTGCGCTTTCATGCGCTCACGCTCAACGACAGGCCCATAGCGTACCTGATCTCGATTCTCTCCGGCGACACCGTATACGGCATCAAGACAACATACAATCCCTCCTACTACGCCTACTCGCCCGGGGTGCTGCTCTTCTACAAAGTCATCGAGGACATGTTCAACACGCCGGGAATCAGGGAGTTCGACATCGGCAGGGGCGACGAGCAGTTCAAGCGCGAGTGGACATCCTCCACCCACGAACAGGTGCGGGTGCTCTGCTATCCCCGCAACCTGATGTGGAAGAGCGTCACCAGCCTGCAATACGAGCTGCTGCCCAGGTGGAGGCAAAACGAGCGGTTCGATGCCTGCTACTCTTCTCTGAGAAGGCTGCTCGCGAAAAACAGGCGGGAGGCAGGGCCGGCCGCACCCGGGCCTTCAGAGCAGCGGCAGGCAGTGAAAGAGTATGAATACGCTCAGTGCAGGCAGGACTCGTGCCCGGTGACCGCCAGGCTCGCAGGCCCCGGAGACCTGGACCTCATGACCGTGGCCATGGAGGCGAGGAATTTCGCCGAGATCCAGCAGCGCCTCGACCAGGAGCTGTGCGTGCTGTGCTTCGAGGGGAGGAAGCTGCTCTCGTTCTTCTGGCTCAGGCCGGACGGCGGCAGGCAAAAAGGCAACGGAGTCCCGTCATACGCGGTTTCCGAATGGGGGCTGCGCGGCGGCAGCACACCGCTTCCCCCGCAGGATGTTCTGATTTCGAGCCTTCTCGCCCTCATCAAGGATATCATCAACAAGCCCAACTGCACGGTGAGCATCGACGAGAGCGTATGCCGCTCTTTCGAGTTGTTCGAATGAACTGCCAGCTCAAATCATTGGAACATGCCTCGTCTGATCTGCTGTGGGGGCAGACGCTGCTCAGGGTGCTGAAGAAGAAGGCATTCCATGCGCGCCGGGCCATTTCGTCGCGGGCCGCAGGCCTGGTGAAACGCCTGCGCTCACGAGAAGACAAGCCTCCCGCGCGAAGAGACGGGCCCCAATCGTTCACGCCGCTCGGCCTGAAGCCCGGCGAGAAGGTCAGGGTCAAGGCGTATGAAGATATCGCAGCAATGCTGGACGATCAGAACAAGCTCCAGGGGCTGGCCTTCACCCCGGCGCAGAGACGATACTGCGGCGGAACCTTCACGGTGCTGAAAAGGCTCAACAACGTGTTCGACGAGAGGCGGTGGAAAATGTTTCGGATCAGTCACACCGTGCTGCTCGAAAACGCCTTCTGCGACGGAAACGGCGGAAGCGGCAAAGAATGGAACGGCTGCGACCGCCACTGCCTCCTGTGGTGGAAAGAGGCCTGGCTGGAAAGGGTGGAAGAGTAGATGCAGGGGCGCGCCGCGATCGGATCTGAAGCGATATCCAAGGGCCGCCCCGCAACGGGTGGATACACGGGCCGTAAACCCCCTGCCGTGATGCTGGGCCTGTTCTACGGCTCGCTGCAGGTCGCCCGGGTTCTGGGGCGCAAGGGCATCGAGGTGTACGGGATCGACAAGCGCGGAAACCAGATCGCCTCATACTCCCGATATGTCCGCACGCTGAAGGCCCCGAGCGACGAGGGCATGCTGGTCGATTACCTCATCGGGTTTTCGAGGCGGGCGGGCACGATGCCGGTCCTCTTTCCCATGAGCGATTACTATGTCCAGTTTGTGATGAGGCACGCCCATGACCTGGCGGGGCATTACCGCTTCACGGCCCCCGGGGCAGGGCGCACGAAGAACCTCGTGAGCAAGATCCACGCGCACGAGGTGCTCTCGGGGCTGAACATACCGACGCCCCTCACGATAAAGCTCACCAAGGACACGATAGGCAGGGCGCCGGACAAGATCCCTCTCCCCTGCATCCTGAAGCCGGAGTTTCACGACCACTGGCTTGAAGACGACGAGGCGGCGCGATACATCGGCCTGGGGAATAAGGTGATCTATGTCGACGACTATCAGACACTGCAGCTGCACTACGCCAGGCTGAGCGGATTCGGCGAGCTCGTCGCCCAGGAGTTCATTCCCGGCGATTCCGCCAACCTTTTTTATTATGCCGGGTATCGAAACAGGGCCGGGAAGATACTCGCCGCGCACGTATCGAACAAGGTCCGGACATTTCCCGACAAGCTGGGCTCGGAGACGCTCCTGAGGTCGGTGTACCGGCGCGACCTGCTGGAGGCCGGCGGCGAGATCCTCCACAAGCTGGATTACACCGGGCCGGCGGGCATCGATTTCAAGTACGATCAGAGAGACTCCGTGTTCAAGGTGATCGAGATCAACTGCCGGCTGGGCCTCAACGACTGCTATCTGGCCGGGCACGGCATCGACATCCCCTCTGTCTACTACAACGACAGCCTGGGCCGCGAAGTGGAGCCGGCGCTCGATTATCCCGACGGCGTCACCTGGTATTCGTTTCAATCCGACCTCGGCTGGATGAGGGTCTACGGGAAAATGCAGGGAGCGACCTGGGCCCGCTGGCTCGCGCAGCTCCTGAAAGGATATGACTCGTATCAGGTCTTTTCCTGGTCCGACCCGGCGCCTTTCGTGGCCTCTCTCCGCGAGCTGGCGGCAAGAGCCCTGAGCAGTTACGGCGCGAACAAAAAGCTTCGTTGAGGGGCTGATACGAATGTCTTCTTCAGAACGGTTTTCAGAGACCAACATGCGCCCTGACGCCGGAGGCGGCTTACAGCAGGCGCCTGATGCGGGCCTGACGGACGTCTGCGGGCCGGATGAGAAGCATACCGAAAGAGCGCGGAAAAAGGTGCTGATGGTCTGCTATTACTATCCCCCCCTGATCGATGTGGGCTGCAGGAGAAGCACGGCTTTCTCGAAATACTTCAGAAAGTACGGCTGGGAGCCGTATGTGATCAGCGTGAAAAACCCGGACAGCGTTTACTGCACCATGGGCAGAGAGCTCCCTCCGGACGGAATCACGCCGGTATACACCTTCTCGCTGGTCAACCCGTATAAATACCTGGGCAAACTCCATGCGATCCTGTCGGGAATACTGATGCTCGCAGGCATCCGTCTCAAGACAAACTACTTCTATCACGCGCTCTGTTATCCGGATATCTTCTTCGGCTGGATCCCGCTCACCGTCCTGAAAGGCATAAGCATGATCCGGAGACATGCCATAGATTTCATCTACGTTTCCTGCTCGCCTTACAGCTCCGCGCTGATCGGCGTTCTCCTGAAAAAGGCGACAGGGAGGCCCCTCATACTCGATTACCGTGATCCTTTCGCCATCGAGAGGCCGTCATTCCATGAGTCCCCGCAGTTCAGGGAGCGCATCAACCGCAGGCTCCAGGAATTTTTCCTGAAAAACACCGATGTGTTCGTGGTCACGTCCGAAGAGACGCGCCAGGAGTATATCAGGCAGTACCCGGGAATAGAGGACAGGATACACACTGTCTACAACGGCTTCGATCCCGTTTCGCCGCCCCGCGCAGGCCGGAAAAAGTTCGACAGGTTCACCATCGTCTATACAGGGCTTTTCTACAACTACGGCCCACATCACGAGGTATATACCGAGATGTTCTTCAAGGCGCTGCGAGAGCTGAAAGCTTCCGGCAAGATCAATGGCAGCAACTTTCAATTCCTGTATTACGGCCAGGATTTCAGGGCCATAGACGGCTTCGCATTCGACTACGGCGTGAGCGACCTGGTCGTCTCGCGCGATCGGGTCTCCTATGCAGAGGTGCTCGAGATCATATCGAGGTCTCATCTCATGCTCTTGAGGATCGTGAAGCTCATGATCAGCACGAAGCTCTACGACGGCATCCCGATGAACGTTCCCTTCCTGGCGATCATACCGGGCGGCGAGGTGGAGGGCATCATACGAAAGTACAGCCCGGGCTCGTACATCATCACCGAAGAGGGCTCCTCCGCCGATGTGGCGGAGGCCATAGAGGATGCCATGGAAAAGTATCGAAGCGGACAGATGCCCGATAACCGGATCGATGAATTTCTGGCTGCGTTCTCGCGGGAGAGCACGTCCAGGGCGATCATGAAAGCGATCACCGAAACCCTGGGGCACAGAAGCGTCAGATGAAGATCCTCAATGTTGTCGGCGCCAGGCCGAACTTCATGAAGATCGCGCCCCTGATACGGGACATGAACGCAAGGAAGGACCGCATCGAGCACCTTCTCGTGCATACCGGCCAGCACTATGACAAGAGCATGTCGGACGACTTCTTTGTCCAGCTGGGCATCCCTCAGCCGGACGTGAATCTCGGAATCGGCTCTGCGTCCCATGCGCAGCAGACGGCGAAAATACTCACGGCCTTCGAGAGCGTTCTCGTGGAGCACAATCCGGATATGGTCGTAGTGGTGGGAGATGTGAACTCGACCATGGCGTGCGCGCTCGTTGCCGCGAAGTCGGGCGTGAAGGTGGCGCACGTCGAGGCGGGGCTGCGCAGCTTCGACAGGACAATGCCCGAGGAGATCAACCGTATCCTGACCGACGCCCTGTCCGACCTCCTCTTCACCACCGAGGAGGCGGGCAACGAGAACCTCAGGAGGGAGGGAATACCTCAGGAGAAGATATTCTTTGTCGGCAACGTGATGATCGACACCCTCGTGCACTGCCTGGCGGCGATGCCGCCCGGGCCGCCGCATCCCGGGCTCGAGAAAAAGGAGTATGCGGTGATCACGCTCCACCGGCCTTCCAATGTCGATCATCCGGAAACATTGAAGGGCATGCTCAGGGCCTTTCAGGACATATCCAAGAATCTTAAGCTCGTCATCCCGCTGCACCCCAGAACCCGGGCGAACATCGAGCGCTTCGGGCTCTCTGACGCGCTCCGTGCACTCGAGGAGAATGCCGTCGTGACAGGCCCCGCAGGGTATGTGGATATGCTCAGGCTGGTGAAGGACTCCCGGATGGTCATTACCGACTCGGGAGGGATCCAGGAGGAGACGACATACTTGGGCGTGCCGTGCATAACCCTCAGGGCGAATACCGAGAGGCCATCCACCGTGACTCTGGGCACGAACACCCTGGTCGGAAGCGACACCGGAAAGCTGCTGCGCGCCGTCGAGCGGGTCATGCTCGACTCCCACGCCAGGGGTACGATCCCGCCCCTGTGGGACGGGCATGCGAGCGAAAGGATCGTCGAGCACCTGCTGAGGAGTGCGGCTGTCTGAAGAAGCTCTGTTCCGTCATCACTGCCGGGCCGTCTGAGCCCTGCTGCGCATTACCTCTGGCTGTAACCCGAAACGCATGTTTTCACCAGGCATTGCGCGAGCATTGCCCATGCCCGGGACGAGCCCGGTGATGCGGGGTTCGGACAGGGTCATTTTCCCGCGAAAACCGGCTTGAGGGCTCATGAACGCTGCTTACTATATATGGTAAGTTCTAGCTTTGCCTTGATTTAATATTCTTCAATCGGGGAACACTGGCGTCACCCGAATGAGCGGAGCTGTTGCCCTTTTCACGAACGAGGAGGTGAGCAATGAAAAAATCGTTTGTGATCGCCGGCATGGGTCTCGCATCCCTTCACACGCCGGCGCAGTCATCCGCGGACGCTACAGGCTTCCCCGATGGGCAGTTCAGGGCGGGCGTCCGCATCCATACGGCCTTGGAAAGCGATCGCGAGCGGTGGGACGACTATGTGTTCGCGCACCCGCTGGGGGGACCGTATCATCTCTTTGCCTGGAAGCGGGCCGTTGAGCGGGCCTATTACCACGAGTGCCCGTATCTGATGGCTGAAGACTGGCAGGGAGTTATCCGGGGGGTTTTCCCCCTGGTGCTGATGAAGCCGCCGCTGCTCAGGCCAGTGCTCGTGTCGCTGCCCTTCTGCGACTACGGGGGCGTGCTGAGCGATGGGCCGGAGGCCGCCCGGGAGCTGGTGAGCAGCGCCCTGGAGCTGGCCGGTTCGCACCGGGCCGAGCCCGACATCCGCTGCAGGATCGAGGAGCCCGTGCTGGGGGAGTCGCCCCTGTTCGCCGTGAGCAACTTCAAGGTGAGGATGGTGTTCGACCTTCCGGATTCCGCCGAGGAGCTCTGGAACGGATTCAAATCCAAGCTGCGCAGCCAGATCAGGACACCGGGCAATGAGGGCATGGAGTTCAAGATCGGCTCGCTCGAGCTCCTGGACGATTTCTACAACGTGTTTCGCCGCACCATGAAAGACCTGGGCTCGCCCGTGCACGCAAAGAGATGGTTCGAATGCGTGCTTGAGGCCTACGGCCGGCAGGCCCGTATCGGCATGGTGTATCGCGGGGGCACCCCAGTGGCCGGAGGTGTCCTGCTCGAGTGCAGGAGTACGCTCACCGTTCCCTGGGCCTCGGCCTTGAGGGAATACAACCATCTGAGCCCGAACATGCTGCTCTACTGGGGATTTCTGGAGCACGCCTGCACCGGCGGGTTCAAGCTCTTCGACTTCGGCAGGTCGACCCCGGACGAGGGCACCTACCGGTTCAAGCAGCAGTGGGGTGCCAGGCCCGAGCCTCTGTTCTGGTACTCGCCCTCGGGCAGGCGGGAAGAGCCCGCTGCCGCATCGAAAAACGGCGCCCGAAAGCTGGCGGAAAAGGCCTGGTCGAGACTGCCCCAGGCCATGGCCGACATGCTGGGGCCGATCGTGAGGAAGTTCATTTCTCTTTAGCGCAGAATCGGTGTCAGATTCGGGGTCAGATTCGGGGTCAGGTCTTGACATGTGACACAGGTGTCACATGTCAAGACCTGACCCCGAGACCTCCATGACCCCGAGACCTCTGTCAAGACCTGACCCCATGACTGATGATGAGCCAGAACACCTCAAGCGGATTCAGATACGCTGCCGAAGGGCACTGCGGCGCATGAACTTCGTCATCTCGATCGACACCGAAGAGGATGACTGGGGGTGCTTCCGCCGCACCGGCCACGGGTGCGTAAACACAGAGAGGATCCCTTCTGTCCAGGAGATTTTCGACCGATATGGCGCGAGGCCTACCTATCTGATCACCTA
>Ga0255343_1005924_pt1 | contig 11145 bp, 8 predicted proteins | sample wastewater_treat_4_FD_192413 | JGI IMG/M metagenome (GOLD analysis project Ga0255343, IMG submission 192413) | Wastewater microbial communities from Lulu Island WWTP, Vancouver, Canada - plant16 | ecosystem: Engineered > WWTP > Wastewater > Unclassified | place: Canada: Vancouver, British...
TGACCCTAATACAGCTGCATGGGATTTCTCTGAAAAAATTCAAAACCACATAAGAGACACAAAAGAAAAAGAAGTAAGATTAGACAGATTAGAAATAACAGTCTTTGGAGATGATGAATTCCTCCCCCATGTTGTAGACAATATAAGAAAAAAAGATGTTTATTTAATACAATCTTCAAATAAAAACCCTGGAACATGGTTAACAGAACTTGTTTTAACAAAAAATCTCTGCCTTAAAGCAGATGTTAACAGTTTAAGTTTGGTTTTACCTTATATGAGATTTGTAAGGCAAGACAGAAAACACCAGTCAAGAGTTCCAATTTCAACAAGAGCAGTTGCAGATGCAATTTCACCAGGACTTAAACGAATAATAACAATGGACTTACACTCTCCACAAATAGAAAATGCTTATCCTGAAAATGTTGCATTAGATAATCTTCAGAGTTTCCCAGACCTTGTAAGATACTTAAAAGAAAACAACTCTTCTTATTTAGATAATTTAGCAATTGTTTCACCAGATGTAGGAGGAGCAGGAAGAGCAAATTCTTTGTATAAACGTTTTTTAAAAACAGAAAAAAAATCTAATGGAGATGAAAGTAAATATTCTCTAGCAATAATGAGCAAATTCAGAGATAAACCAGGAAGCATTGAAAAAATGTTTTTAATCGGAGATGTTAATAAAAAAAATGTCTTGGTTGTAGACGACATTATAGACTCAGGAAATTCTGGGATAAAAGCAGCTGATTTGTTAAGAAAAGAAGGAGCTCAAAAACTCATGTTTTACGCAACTCATGGTTTATTTACAAAAGGAACAAAAGATATACTCAACGCTTATGATGTTGTAATGACCAGCAATACTCATTATTCCCCTAAAGAAGGAGACAGAAAAATAGAAATAATTGATATGGCTCCAACATTTGCAGAAGCAATTTACAGGTCACAAGAAGGTTTATCTGTCTCTAGATTATTTGACTAATTTTTTATTTTTCTTAAATGCCTCTTTAGCTTCTTTTGAAAATAATAAATAACCAACAATAAATCCATCAACCACTATATTAAAAATTTGAGTAGGTGCAAAATTGATTATCATAGAATAAATTGTTCCAATAACTCCTATTGTACTTAATATTATTGAAACTATTCTTGCCCAAGGTTTTAATCTCCATAATCCTATACCCACAAAAAAATGCAAAACAGCAAGTAAAACCATAACTATTCCAGCAAGTATGAGCATAGTCACTAAACTTCCACTCTCATAACCTACAAATAATTCAGGAGATACCTGTAAAATATAAGAAACAATCCCTCCTGCAGCAAAGATAATAATAAATCCAATTAAAGCCCATAACCCTCCATTAACATAATTAAAAATTGAAAGTAGTTTAACAATTATAGGAGCATCATCATGATACTCAAACTTTTTTTTAGCTTTTACAGGTTCAGATTTCTTTTTCACACCCTTTTTTGTTACTTTCCTTTTTACCATTTCTCCTCTTGATTTTATAATTATTTTCTCTACTTAAATGTTTCTTTTACTTGTTTGTCTATTAAAAGATATAATGCAATTAAAAAATTAACTACAAGGGATATGATTGCTTTAGGTAAAAAAACATTAACTCTGAACATACTCATAAGATTGGTAATATTTGCATCAACATTTTGATTTGCTTCTTGTATAATGAGGTTAAGTTTAGCAACAAGCAAAATTAAACAGATTGTTATTATAAACCCGAGAATAGCAAATATTATATTCATAATTCTTGCATAATTTTTAGCTTTCAATAAACCCCTTCCAGCAAAAAAGAACAAGATTGTTCCACCAAGTGTAACTATTATCGCAATTATAAATACAAGAATTTCAAATTGATTATCAATTATAATTGAAAAAAAGCTGATAAATAAAAATAGAGCACAAATAAAATTAAATCCTGCAAGTATTTTAATTAGTAGAGGAACTTTCTTTTTTATTTTGGGAATGTTAGCATTTTCTTGCATCTTATCAATGTGAATGAGGAGAATCATCTCCTAAATGCGAGTGAAAGGGTTCGAACCTTCGCAAGCATAAAGCTACTGGATCTTAAGTCCAGCCCGTTTGACCACTCCGGCACACTCGCCTAGTATATAAAAGCCTGACAAATCAGGCACATTAGTACAATATTACAGAAAAAATAGCTAAGAATTAATTATAAATCTTACTAATCATTAAATTTTCAAGAATTAAATAAATTCAAAACCTTTATAATCTTCTTGCACTGATTTAAATATTCATTATGGGAAAATCTAAAAGAGCTAAATTGAAAAAATATTTGATTTTATCTACTATTTTGATTATATTAGTCCTATCAATATTCTTTTTTCTGAAAGAAAGCAATTCTTTTTCAATATTTGATAATTCAAGCTCAACAAAGCTTTTTGGAAAAAGTTCTGCTTCTCAAATACCAGCAGAAACCTGTAATGATGGTATATTAAATCAAGATGAAGAAAAGGTTGATTGTGGAGGAACAATTTGTGGACCTTGTCCAACTTGTTATGATGGAATACAAAACCAAGGAGAGAGACATATAGATTGTGGAGGTCCATGTGAAGCTTGCCCTCCTGATTGTTATGACGGCATATTAAATCAAGATGAAGAAAAGGTTGATTGTGGTGGAACAATTTGTGGACCTTGTCCAACATGCAATGACGGCATTCAAAATCAAGGTGAAGGTGGAATTGATTGTGGTGGTCCTTGCCCTATTGCCTGTCCTCCAACCTGTCACGACAGAATACAAAATCAAGGTGAAGAAGGAATTGATTGTGGTGGCCCTTGTTCAGCCTGTGTTATTGCTCCAGTTATATTAACTTCTTTAACTCCAGAAGAAGCAGCTAAAGTAAAAAATGCAATTTTATCAAGCGAATTTATTTCCGCTATGCCTAATAATGGAGTAATTTCTATTCAATTTTATTATTTTCCAGTAGGAGAAAGAGTCTGGTTAGACACATTTTTAATTGGAAAGAATCAAATATTAACAAGTGGAAATCCAGATATGAATGTAATAATCCATTCAAAATATATTTCAGAATTACCTTCTTCAAGTTTATGTGATATAATCCAAAAAGCAAGAACAAATGGAGATTTTGCTTACGATACTCAATTAGGAGATGCTAAACTTCTTCTAAAATATTCTGGGATGATTAAATACAGAGACTGTTTTGGATTTTAAAATATTTTTTATGGAAGAATTATCTCATTCCTTAATAAAACATTTCCAGAACATTCATATTCCCATAATCCCTTTCCACCATTACTGATAAATCTGTTATCAGTTACTGTATTTTGTGTGCTTTTCATTAATACTGCTCCATATCTGTTGGAATTACTTGAAGCATTATTGAATGTAACATTCATATTATGAGTATCATATAAATACATTCCCCAATCAGAATTACTTGTTAAATTATTCTTGTGGATATATCCTCCATAAACTGTTTGAGTAGATAAAGGGGTACTTGAAGAAGAGATTATCCTATTATTAGTAATATTTGGATTTCCATTATTAACCAACCAGATTCCAGTGTTTGCTGCTGTTATATTTGAATTTTCAATTTTAACATCGTTTGCATAATGTATCTCTATTCCCCTACCAATCGTTGAACCAGTACTTACTATATTACAATTCTTAATTGTAAGTGCATTTCCATTAGTATACCAATAAAGTTCTGCAATACCTCTTCCATCTCCAGAAGTTATAGTATGCCCCTGACAATCCAATGTTATTCCAACATGATTTATATTAAAGCAAGTACCTGTTGAAGAAACATCTGAAGTAAGCTTATAAGTTGTTGTTGGAGAATCAAGTGTTCTACATGAGTTAATATTCACTTCATCTCCTTCAAAGTCTGAATTCATCAAACCAATTAACAAATCAATTCTTTGACCATAAATAGTATCTCCTGCAACAGATTTGGCACTAGCAAGCATACTTCTCATTGTTCTTAGAACTGTTGGGTCTTCAAGTGCACGGATATAATTATCCTCTGAATATTCTACAAAAGCCTTCATCTGTGAACTTGCAGGTCCATAATATAAATTATAATATTCTTCAAGTAATGCATCAACATCTAGATTTGTATCCCAATATGCACGAGCAGTAACATAAACATTGAAGGATGTAGCAGCAAATGTATCCCATTCCCTATTATCTAATGGCCAATTGCTATAAACTTCCATAAACTCACCTTTAGAATTACTCTTAAGATCATCTAAATCTTCAACGATTATATGAGGAAAATAACTTGGAATTCCTTGAGTGAAAGTGTCAGGCCTATTATGTAAATAGTAATCATAAGTGTAAATTTCTTTTGAAGGAAGAATATCCAACCACTGGTTCTTTAAATCCAAATACTTTTGCCTTTCTTGTTCTGAAGCAAAGTCACTTCTCCATCTTGTTATCATAACAACTAAATTTGGAGCAACAGGTTTTGAAAGATTTCTAGGAGGAAATAGATAAGGAGGATATGCTGCATTAATAATTTTCTTTCCAGAATATTTTGGATCATTGTAAACCTCCCATGCAACATTATTTACATATTCCCAAGTGTATTCTGACAATGCTGATTCAAACCCTCTGCTATCATCTTCCATTGCCAAACATTCAGCACTTGATTCAGAAGGTCCTCTGAATCCATCTGTTGGCATGACATTTACTATAGAACCATTATATAAATCAAACATAGCTTTAACATATTCTACATTTTCCTGTAATAATCCCTGAGAACATAAATCAGGAACAGGATTATCCCCATTCATTCTTACACCATCAAGAATTGCATAATATTCTGGATGCTGAGTTTTTTGTTCATTACGAGATATTACTGCCAATATCCCGTGTGCTGGTCCTCCACCTCCCCCACTCATAAATTCAAAAAAATGATTATCTCTTAAGCTCAATCTCCATTGCAACACATTTTCATAGTCTGGATATAAATGAGGTCCAATATGTGACAATTCAAAATAATAATGATTCATACTTCTCATAGGAACATCAGGATTAATTAATACATTCATATCTCCAAAACCAATACTGGATTTTTCAGGAATAATTGTTCCAATTTCTCCTGGAGCATACCATCTTATTCCTTGATTATATAAAAATTCAAACACAGCATTAAGAGAACCTCTACCATCAGTCATACAGATATCTTTTTGTCCATTACATTGTCTACCATAATAATCAATAAAATCATTTGCCCATTTTTTTCCAGTTAAGGAATCCCATTCTGGATAATTCGTAGGACCTGAAAGGACAAATGGAGCATCATCTCCAATTAAAGCCAAGTAGTTTGCTCCAGAAACCATTTTGAATCCATCATTCTCACATCCTTGACTATTTATACCCAAGTTGTCTGTATAACTACTTCTTCCAATATAAATATGATAATCTTTACTTTGGTTAACAGAATTTGAAATAGGTAATCTAACTCCAGTCATATTATAAATATATATTTGGAAATAGTCTGCTGCAAGTTTAACAATATTTGGAGCATTAGAAGCAACAATAATATCTGCATATCCTGCCCCATTTTTAACAATATATCTTAAATTAACATCATCTTTAAGACATGTTCCATTTATTTGACAAGTATATCCAGTTGAACAAGTTCCACAACTTCCTCCACATCCATCACTTCCACAATTTTTTCCAACACAATTAGGAGTACAAACATTTGGAATACATAAACCTAAACTACAAACATATCCAGTTGAACAATTTCCACAATTAACGCTCTCTCCGCAAATTATATGTGTTCCACATTGTTTAACTAAAGAAGCACAAGTATCAGTACAACCTGAACTTCCTCCGCTACTTCCATCACCAGAACTTCCCCCATCAGAACTCCCACCGCTACTCCCTCCACTTGAACTTCCTCCGCCAGAACTTCCACTACTTGAACCTCCACCACTAGAACCTCCAGAAGGTTTTTTATCTTTAACACATTTATAATCCACACATAAATATCCAGAAGAACATCCTTTTCCACACCTATTACCACAAGCATTGAACCCGCATTGCGCACCAGGTGGGCAGTAATTAGAACATGTGCCTGGCGCTATATATTCGTCTTTGACATTCCCAATAACTTCAACTCCTTCTTCATTAACATAAATTGGAGTAACAGATATTTTTTCAATTTTTGAAGCATTCAATGAAATGAAATTTAAATAAAAATTCCAAGTTTGATTTTCAGGAATTGAATTATTGACTCTTATAACTTCTGTAATGCTTCCGTCAGTAACAGCAAAACTCAATCCAACAAATTCTCCTTCTCCAGAATTTCTTTTTAATGTTAAACCTAAAGTATTATCATTTATTTTTTTAACTTGTAATATTTTCAAATCAATATTTTCATCACTAAAAACTTCTTGAGTATTTGGATTTTCACCCTTTACTATAATCCAGATTATTATACATAACAAGATAATTAAAAAACCAATAAGTAAATTAACAGTTAATCTCGATAATTCCCCCTTTTTTTGCATAATATAAATACTTGATTGTTGTTTAAAAAGTTAATTAAATTTAAACAAGTACTCTTTCAAATCAATTTTATTATTTTTATCAATATAAACACCTTCTTTTTTCAACATTTCAATTTTTTTCTTGACACCAAAAGCAAAACCTCCAACTTCTCCATTGGATTTTACAACTCTATGACATGGAACTTTAGGAGCATAAGGATTTTTATTATTGCATTTCCAACAGCACGATAAGCTTTAGAATTTAATTTTCTCGCAATCTCCTTGTAGGTTGTAACTTTACCTTTAGGAACTTTTACAAGAATAGAATAACATTTTTCATTAAATGATTTTTTAGATTTCATATATCTCTTTTAATAAGTGTTTACTTATCAATTATTCCTTCAAGTTCTTGAAGCATCTTCTTCATTTTTGGTTTTTCAAAGTGCTTTCTTGCAGGTTCAAGCAATTCTATAAGTGCATCTGAAACAGCATTCTTTAAATCCATTGGATGTAATTTTTTATCAGCAAAATCTTTTTCCAGTGAAGCATAATTATTGTAAGTTTTATTTCCACCAAATTTTTCTGGTCTTTTTATTTCAAGTTTACATTTATCGTCTCTAAATAGAAGATATTTTGTCCAATCAAGTATTGGATTAAATTCAGTTTCCCCTTCCAAACAAAATGCTTGGTTTATCTTCCTTTTAATTTCTTCTGGAGAATCGTGTATAAACACACAAGTGTCTGGTTTAGATTTGCTCATCTTTAAAGCAGATAATAATTCCTTCATCTGGTCTTTTGAAACAGGCCAGATAGGGGGTTTTCCTAGTCCTAATAATAAATGGTGATGAACTGCAACTGGTTTTATTTTCTTGCCTTGTTTATCCAATAAAGCATTTTCTTTTAATTTTAATGCAACATCTCTTGCAATAACTTGAGCTTTTCTTTGGTCTAATCCCGCATGAGGCATATTTACTCCCTGAGCAAAAATATCTGCGACTTGCATCGGAGGATAAATCAACTTTGCAAAATCAACAGCCTCTCCTTCTTTTCTACCCATAATTGTTATACTTCTCATCATTCTTGAAAGGCTTGTATTTTTGCTAACCTCCACTACTGTTACCCAATAATCATCATTGTTGTGATACAAATCACTTCCCAATACAAATTTCAGTTTCTTAGGATCTCCTCCAAGGCATTTCAAGCTCGCTTCCATACCCTCTTTAAAATACTCTACTGCTACTCTTTTTATTCTTTCCCTGTCTCCACCTAATTTATCATTTATCCAACTATGCCAATCAGCTAGGAATATTGAACATTCAATTCCAGCATCCATAAAATCTTTAATTTTAGACATGCACATTAATCCTGTTCCTAAGTGTATTTTCCCAGAAATCTCAAATCCAATGTAATGTTTTATTTTTATTCCACTTTCAAGAAGTGCCTTCAAATCTTCTTCAGTCATAACTTCTTCTGTATTCCTTTTTATAAGTTCAAATCTTTTTTGAGTATCCATTTTAATAGATTGATAATAATTTAATTATTTATAATTCTTTCTAAGATACCTCTATCATCTTTTCAAAAACAGAATTAATTTTCTTTTTTCTCTTCAGCTTTTTTTGTCTGAACCTTCACGCCAAGTTCTTCAAGCCTTTTTATATGAGCTTCTATTAATCTTTGAGTATGCTGGATAAGTTTTACAAGTTCATTTCTCTCATTTAAAAGAGTGTTAATAGAACCCTGATGAAAACCGATTTCAACATCTCTTGGAAGTTCTGAAACTTTATTTTTTGTTTCTGTCATTATTTATTTAAAAAAATTCGTATTATAAATGTTTGTTTAATTAAATATTATTAATTTTAAGATTAATAATTGCTTTCAAAAGGTCCTAAATCTGGAGCAGCACCATACCAAACTCTACAATTCTGTCCAGGATGTGCTCCTGCAGTTGAACAGTGATATCCAGGTATAATCATTCCACCATCAATTAAATCACTTCCCTGTGCTAAATGTCCAAATGTAATGTCAGGTAAACTATAATCTGCTTTTCTCGGTCTCATTAATTGCCAAGTATCTAAGCTTACAAAATCTCCATTTGTAACATTATATTCAGGATTAACATAACTAGGTGGCCACCCTAAGTTAGTATTTAAAATCCAAGTATTATGACTCCCTGTATAGAAACTATCAACAGAATAAGCATTTCCTAAAATAGTATATTCTTCTCCAGCAGGTCCAATATTTCTGGATTTATATGCAATATTATTTCTTACAATTCCACCATATAATCCTCCATAAGCATGTCCATCATAATATGCTAAATTATTAAAGAAAAGAGGTTGACTGGAATCTTGATTGTTTCCTCCAAGATTAGTTATAAATCCTGTTCCAGCATCATAAGTAGCAATACAGTTTTTGAAAATTACTTGGTGTTCATCTGCACTTAGATTTATTCCAACTACATTTGTTGTCTTAAATCCATTCCTTTCTGTTCCCCATAATTCACTTAATCCAGCATATTTGTCTGTTGCCATAGCCCAACATCCATCAAATACTCTTTTTCCTGAACCATGAGGGTCAAACCCATCATCAGAATAATTAAATGCTCTGCAATTTATCCAAGTGAAATTACCTCTATAATATGTTTCAACTTTCCATCCATCAGCAGCATTTCCTGGTTCTACAGAATATCTGTCAAATAAATTATAAGCATCACAATTTATCCAAGTTGTATTATCTGATTCAAAATAAGGGTATTGGATTTCACTCTGATATCCTGCATCTACAGCATATTGTGCATCTTCCATACTCCATGCTCCACTCCAATGTGAAAAACCTCTTCCATCAATATCATGTACAACAAGATTTTCATATATTATATTTGCACATTGAGCACATCCAATTCCTCCAACTTCAGAATGTGGTTTCCAAGTTCTAGTATAATTAGGAGGACTTTGGTGAACATGTCTTACTGTCAATCCCTTTAAATGAATATATTCCACATCTGCCATACCTATTCCCCCTCCCCAACCAGTATATTGGTCTGGGAGTATTAATTCTTGGTCCATTATTGGTTTTTCACCAGGGTAATTAAAATATCTAATAGGATTTTCAGCAGTTCCACTAACAGCAGTATTATATGAACGAGGACCATCTATAGACATTCTAGCTAATTTTGGATCACTAAGCATCCAAACTCCTCCTCTGAAATAAGCAATATCTCCTGGTCCTAATTCTCTAACAACTCTTTGCCAACTATAAAATGGCTTTTCAAATGTTCCAGGATTAGAATCATTTCCCCATAGTGCAACAAAATAAGTATCTCCTGAAACTTCCAGCAAACATACTCCACGAGAACAATACTCTCCATTACCACATTGAACTCCACTACATGTCATCTCACCAGAAGATATACATAAATTGTTATTACAATTATATCCTGTTGGACATTGAGGATAATTGAAAACTGTGCCATCAATATTTCTTGTTCCACACTGATAATCTAAAGCATCCCCATATCTTAATCCTTTATCAAGATAAACATTATCATAATTTCCTCCACTTGAACTTCCCCCTCCATTACTCTCGCCATTATTTGAACTTCCCCCATCAGAACCTCCACCACTACCGCTTCCTCCATCAGAATTCCCATCACTACTCTCTCCACTGCCAGAACTTCCACTACTTGAACCTCCACCACCAGAACCTCCAGAAGAGGTTTGCTGTTTAATGCATTTATAATTCACACATAAATATCCAGAAGAACATCCACTTCCACATTTTCCTCCACATCCATTAGTTCCACATTGTGCTCCATAAGGACAACTAGGAGAACACACAGGAGATAAATATTCATCTTTAACCTTTCCAATAATTTTAATTCCTTTTTCATTAATATAAATTGGAGTAACAGATATTTTTTCAATTTTTGAAGCATTCAATGAAATAAACTTCAGAGAAAAAACATTCTCTTGATTTTCAGGAATTGAACCATCTACTTTTATTATTTCAGTTGTTGAACCGTCACTAACTTCAAAGCTCAATCCAACAAATTCTCCTTCTCCAGAATTTCTTTTAACTGTTACATCTAAATTATTGTCATTAGTTTTTTTAACTTGTGAAATTTTCAAATCAAGATTTGAATCATCATAAGTATTTTGATTCTCTTTTCCTCCTCGTAAAATTATCCAGATTACTAATGCTAATACTATAATTAAAGAACAAATTAGTAAACCAATAGCAAGTCTTGATAATTCCCCTTTTTTTTGCATAATATATACACTAATTTTGTATTTAAAAACATTTATTAATTTAGATTTTCTATTTTTATACATGAAAGAAGTGATTTCAAGTGTATTAATGCCATTAATAAAAAAAGAAGGTTTTTCTATGAAAAAAGAAGAAATAGAAAAATTAATTGAAATCCCTCCATCAATTGATATGGGAGATTATGCTTTTCCATGTTTTTATTTAGCTTCTAAATTAAAATCTCCTCCAAGCGAGATAGCACTCCGTATACGTGCAAGTATAAAAAAAATACCTGAAGGATTTAAGGAAGTTCAAACCCAAGGCCCTTATTTAAATTTCTTTTTGGATAGAAAAAAAGTAGCATCAAATCTTTTAAATGAAATACTCTCATCAAAAGGTTC
>Ga0255343_1005926_pt1 | contig 11138 bp, 13 predicted proteins | sample wastewater_treat_4_FD_192413 | JGI IMG/M metagenome (GOLD analysis project Ga0255343, IMG submission 192413) | Wastewater microbial communities from Lulu Island WWTP, Vancouver, Canada - plant16 | ecosystem: Engineered > WWTP > Wastewater > Unclassified | place: Canada: Vancouver, British...
TCCGACATTTCACTTGACGTCAAGCGTCAAATCTGTTATTATCTATGTAACATACATTCTCCTTTCTTTACGAACCTTGTTTTAGAAGCCCGCTGGTACTCCTTTCCCGGCGGGCTTCGCTTTATTTTGAAAGGATGCTGATGAAATTCATCCCTTCTCGAATTAACCCTTGCGCATTTGATTCTTGAGGCAATTGTTTTACGGTATCAGCGATGATTACTGCTGCTTCGGATAATCTGTTTTCCATAATAGCGTTATGTACGCTTGGAATTTCAATATTCCAATTCCTATGGATGAAGGACAAATAATCCTCTATTTCTGGCAAAAAATTTTTCCTAATAAACTCATCATAAAGCGCATCCAGCGCCTCTCGATAAATTGCCGATAAAGTTTTACCTGTGAACTCGGCAATGAACTTGGACTTTCTATCCGCTTCTTTATCAAGCACGATTGTGGTAATACGCTTGTCTTTATCCATTACTTTATCTCCTTAAACTCCATTACCATTAATGATTTGCCTAACGACTTCACGAAGCTGTTGTACGTCCAAGTGCACAATTTCAGCCCGGTGCTCATCTTATAGCTCTTAGCCACTAACTTTGCATACTTGCGCGGCGTAATGGCTAACAACCTTGATTCGTTGCGCAATTGCGTTACGATCTCTTTAGCCGTTCCGGTAAGCTCTTTTCCTGTGGTGAATTTGATATAATATTTTTTGCTCATTTCTACTCCTTTAGTTTTCTGTATGTAAGAACAGAATGTCAACTATTGTTATATCCTTGTTTTCGACAGCTTGCTGTTTACAAGTTAATACTTGTGGCAGCTTGTACATTTCATCAACCCACTTGGAGGCTTCATCCTCATGATTTAATCCAGTAAAAAACTTTGTCCCGCTGTAGCATCCATCGCAGACTTTTTTGCAATAGTCAAGCTCTATTACTACTTTTTGATTCTCAATTTCGGGTTTAATTTGCTTCTCGTTTTTCATTGTTACTCCTTTCGTTTGTTACTATAATTATATATGACAATGCCAGAATGTCAAGCACCAATTGCCAACTAACCTTAAAACATCGGATGTTTTAAGATTCGGTTAAACGCAAATAGCCACCCGGTTAGGATGGCTATTCTCGAAAAGAGTGCTGATCCGCTATTTATTGAGTTTTTTCTCGCTATAACTATAACCTATCAGCGGCGTGCCCTTGATTGTGTCGTGAGTGAATTCCCCGCTGAACACGGATACAACATAGCCAAGTAGAGCTGTGAGTAGAACGAGCCATTCGTCCACTTGCGCCCAGTCCACAGGTGTTTTCGTAAGATAGATTATTGTTACAATGACAAACACGATAAGATCGGCAACCTTGAACGCCTTGTCAGCTTGCCCGTCCTTTACCAGCCCTACTGCTTTGAGCAAGTTAATGAGCATGGACGTAAAAGCGCCAAGCCCAGCCATTCCTGCAATTAGTTTTAAGATTTCATCTAACATCATAAGCCTCCAAATTGTTGATAGTACTTAAGTATTATAATTACCCTATTAGCGATAAGATTTGCGCAATCAGCCAAGATAATACACCAGCGCCTGCTAATCCAGCAACCCAAGTTAGAACCTTATTCGTGTTCGCGAGTGATTGCGTTATTTTCACCAGCTGGTCAATTTCATCCTCATGCTTATCGGTGCGCTTTTCGAGATTATCGAGCCTTCGCTCAATTAGTGGATAGCGTCCAGCTTCTGATTTTTCTAAAGAGATAACTTTATCTCCACTTTCAGATAGATTGTTCTTGATTTCCTGAATATCTTTTTCCATACGGGCAAGTCTAACGGATAGCTCAACGAGTTGCGATTGTATTGCCGTGTTTGTCACTCTCGATTGTTTTGGCTCGGATGCGTCCATACTCAACCTCATTATACCCCAAATTACTTATTTTCTTAGACGCTATTTTATGGGGATTATAGCTTGCTGATGACCAGAATTATCGACCGCTCAATCGTCTCGCCAGCAGAAGTGGTGATTTTGCAGCTGATCGTATATGCTTTGCCAGCAACGCCGCCTTTGACCTGATATTTTACTAAGCTGCCATCAATGCTAACATCACTTATGACAATTGCATCATCATCACAAGTTATATCGGCGGTGATGATTGTCTCTCCATCGGAAAGCCAATTTTGCCAGTCGAAAGCTCTGTAAAGAATGTCATCATCATCTTGGGCGAATTTGTTTTTCATAAGCTTCACACATCCTTTGGCACGATATAATCCAGCTGTTCTGCTGGCACTTTATAAGTCAATTGTTCTGCCGGTACAATATAATCCAGCTGTTCTGCTGGCACGATATAAATAAATTCTTTGTCGATGCCAAAATCAATATAAACAAATGGCATTCCAATTATAATGCCAAATACAATGTCATTGGCGACCAAGAGATGTACCTGACCAATGCTTGGCTTGCCAATATCAGTTCCAATAATTATTGGCTTACTTATCAGATTGTGATCTTGGCTAATATTGACTTCGCTTACATCAGTTCCAAATGCGATGTTTTTAGCTGCCAAAATGTAATTAATAATCAGGTCGATTTTATCGATTTCAGTACCAAAAGTAATCGGCTTGGTTATAAGTAAATGGTTCTGGGAAATAGCTGCTTTGCTAATTGCAGTTCCAAGTGCAATAGACTTTGCAATGAGCCTGTGTTCTTGGAAAATACTTGACTTGCTAATATTAGTTCCAAAAACAATGGGACTTGCCAATAATATGTGATTCTGGGCTATAACTGCTTTGCTAATTATTGTTCCAAAAGAAATTGATATTGCTGTCAACTTATGGTCTTGACTGATATCGGTTTTATTTATACTGGTTCCAAAAGCGATGTTCTTAGCTATCAGGGCATGGTTATAAATATTGATTGTCAGCGTTGACTTACTAACTTCTGCTCCAAAAGAAATGGTTTTAGCTGTTAGCTTGTGTTCTTGAGTAATGCTGGATTTGCCAATCTCAGAGCCAAAAACAATAGATAAACTCGTTAAACTGTGGTCTTGAGCGATGCTGGATTTGCCAATCTCAGTGCCAAAACTTATATCTTTAGATGCCAGAAAATGTTCTTGGGTTAGAGTTGATTTGCTAACCGCTAAACCAAATGTAATATTCTTAGCTATCAGAGCGTAATTTAGCGTCAGCGTTGATTTACTTACTGCTGAGCCGAATGTGATATTCTGACTAACTAATACTTGATTTTGGGTTATCGTTGGCTTATTTACAGCTGAACCAAATGTGATATTCTGACTGATTAATGCGTGATTTTGAGTAAGCGTCGGCTTGCCAACCGCCGTGCCTGTGGATATGGGTTTACTAACTAAATCATGCTCAGTCGGCGCTTCTCCCGACGGCATCACCGCCCAGAATGGCTGCCCAAAATAGTTGTAATCCAGCGTGTCCGTGTCAAGCGTGGTCTTGAGAGAGAGCCAGCAGAACGGCTGCCCAAAATAGTTATAATCTAACTTTTTCAGGTCATCTTGGGTCGGCAGCGCCATCTCAGTCCGCCTGTGTTATATCTATATCGTCAACGATGACATAATCTGTTGTGGAGCTTACATACCAAGCCCATACTTCAATAGCAACAACGCCAGCTTCAGTCGGGGTAAAAGTCAACGTAACCTGATTTCTGTTCGTATTGCTCGGGCATTCCACTTTTACATCGGAATCCACTCCTGCAATCTGCCCGCCACGCATAACGAGTGCAGCTTTGATTGCGGTTGCATTGGACTTCTTGAAGTAAAGTTTGACTGTGACCTGCTTATTGGCAGCTACCAAGAAACGGGCAATTTCCTGATTTAATGGGTTATTAGCGCCACGATTAGCACTGGTAATAGAAAACTTCCACTCTTTGCCCGTTCCGCCTGCGGTGGCAGCTTGGGTCACAATTGTTCCGCCATCGGTGTAGATGTAAGACTGCCCGCCCATATTACCTATGAATACTCTGGAATTAGCATAATTTGTAAACCCAGTAACTTTCGTGCTTTCAGCAATGCTGGCTTTCAAAATGTAATTAATTCCAATATCATTATAAATTGCGCTGCTTGTATTTCCAGAAGTTGTCAATGTCCCATAAATATAATTGTTATTGCTGTTTTTGTAGTAGATGCCGTTAGAACTATTGGAGTTACAAACTGGTGAACCAGTAATAACATTGTTGTTGCTGCCGGTGTAGTAGATGCCGTAAGAATTGGAATTGCAAACTGGCGAACCAGTAATAGTATTGTTGTTGCTGTTGCTGTAGGAGATGCCGAAAGAATTGGAATTGCAAACTGGTGAACCAGTAATAGTATTGTTGTTGCTGCCGTTGTAGTAGAAGATGCCGTAAGAATTGGAATTGCAAACTGGTGAACCAGTAATAGTATTATTGTTGCTATTGGTGTTGTAGTAGATGCCGTAATTATAGCGGAGAAAGTTTAGATTTGAAAGCTCGGTAAAAGTTTTTCCATATATATATAAACCATAGCCATAGCGATTAGCAAAAGTTGTATGTATCTGTCGGAAGAAAGTCTGCCCAGTCTGCGTTTCAGTCGTTAAATCCCAACCGCCACTAATTTTGAGATTTGCGCTTGATGTTCCACTTGAGCTAACCTCCTGAACTTTAGTTGAGGATAATGCCGCTGCGCCTGTATCTGTAACACCCAACTTCTGCGAGCTTATTCCGCTTTCGGTTGTGCCAGAATACTTCTGATATAGCGTGGCTGATGTAGCAGAGGCAATGCTAACAACTTCCCACCAATAGCCATCACCGCCCTTGATAAAATCACCAGGCGCCAGCTCGGTGGTAAAAGCTGTGCCATTCCCAGTTACGGCGGTGCTATCGTTGGTAAAGCTCAGCGTGCCAGTTAGGTTGGTGGGTTCGGGCGATTTTGCCACCCGAACTTCATCGCCACCCGTCAAGCCCGTTGAGGCTTTGGTAATGGTCTTGTACGGATTACCAGCGGAACCGTTACCATTCGTGTCATCGCCGGTTGCCCAGCTACAATATTTAATTGTCATCAGCGACCTCCAGCGGAATTAATCCGCTTGCTATGCAGTCGGGTCGGTTATATTAATCTCGCACGCTGTTAGGCTAAACGTGTTGCCATTCGTAACCGCTTGTGATGCATTGAGCGCCTGACAAGCGATTACCTCTGATGTCCCATCTGTGATTGCGAAGTGGGTCGCCGTCCCAGTTCCAGTAACTGTACCACCTGTGATTGCATTCAGCGTGACTTTACGTCCGCTGGTGGCATCTGCTGGACCTGTATAACTTATACCAGACTTGTTGCCTAAAGCATAGGTTGCGATTTGGCTCCATAAAGAAACCGCTTGTGATAGGATATAAACCGTATCACCATTAGTCTTGATATAATTCAAAGACGCATCTAAAGAACTATCTGAAACGAAAGCTGCCATTTAATTTACCTCCGATTTCGGCTCAGCCTTTTCTGACTGAGAATTATCCTGACTTTTTTGGTCAGGTTCAATATTTTCCACCGTAAGCGTTGGCTTACTGATACTAACCTTTACTACAATTTTCTTATCATCATCCATATTTACCTCTCAATGTAATGGTCATCACCATAATTCTGGGTGTGCATCCCAAAGTTTGTTAACTTTTTCCTCAAGCGTTGGCTTGATGGGTTCTGGTTGCCCAGTGAGCCCAAAATACTCCAAAATGTCATCACTGCTCCCATTATGCAATCTTGCTATAACTTGCAAATCTAACAACTGGATTAGGATACATATTGATTAACAGTCCCATAGTGCCAGTCCACGGGTCAGCAATAACTGCGTGCCCATTTTCAATGCCAACCCCCAATACCCAGTGCATTTCGGCTTCGGGAGTGGAGGGCTTAAAATCAACATAAATAATAGGCAATTGTCCATGATTAATATACTCAACAATCCTTTGCTCGGTAGGGGTGTAGACAAAGCCATCAAACTTCATATCAGGATATAATCGCTCAAGAGCAGTCCATACAAATAGGTTGCCACTCTCATATCCATTATTCTCAGTTAGCCATTTATTTAGCTGGTATGGGTTACTGGCCTGTCCAAAATAGTTGCAAACCATAGATACACAAGTAATCAAACACCCATTAGCACCAATCGTTGATTTCGTGCCAAGAGGATGATCCTTCCAGCGCTTATCTCGTTGATGATATATCGGGCCATAATAAGTGGGGGCAGTAATCACTGGAGGTTCAGAACCTAACCTCTCTAAATATTTACTCATAAGATAACCATCTGGTGTTTTATACCAATCTGGTAAGACCTCTACAACATCTACAACAGTTCCTGGATAAACATCGCCAATATCTGTGCCTTTATCCACTCTTGGTTCGCTTCTTAAGTTAACAAAAGGCGTAGCCCACGAATACACACGAGCTTGGAACAGCACTTCTGGTAGGGGTTCTGGAACAGGTTCTGGTTCAGGATGTCCAATCAATCCAAAATACTTTAAAATATCATCGCTTGTCCCATTCCAGCGGTCAAAGTCAACATAGTATGAGGCAACCCCATACTCAGCTCCGTTCCCTTTCTCGCAAGTCTGGTGAATAAGCCATTTGGTCACACCCTTAGGCAATAGCGGTGGTGGTGTCTTTTCTGGAGTAAATTGCGGATATGGCAATGCTTTTAGATAATGCGCAAGCCACCAGTCCACTTCTGGCAATTGCGATACATCCACGAATTGATTAATCCAGCCCGCACGGCTGTAGACGATAGGATAGCGTCCAGTTTGCGCCTTCACATATTCAAGACATTGAACAATAGTATCCGTAATTTTCGTCTTTGTTTGCCCGTGATCCAGCTCCACATCCAAGACCAAGCGGTCGGTTGCGGTTGGTCGAACAATGTTCAGAAAGTGCTGCATTTGATTGACAGCGGACTCTTCTGGGTATATTACGTGATACGCCATACGGGGCACGGTAAGATGCTGCCAAGAATATTGAAACCATTTATCCTGATAGCCCCACGAGATACCCGCACGCACTGCTACGAACTCGCACTTGGCATTGATAATATCGAAGTTGGGCTTGCGCTTGCCGTCCGAGCTATATTGATAAGCCGATATGTCCACGCCTAACGGAAAATCCATATTGAACTCCTTGTCATAATTTTATCACTTTTATGCCACTTCATAAGTAATTTCAAAGCCTAAAGCATCGCCCTCGCCCCACGTAAATGGGACAGTTGCTGAAATTTTTGAAGAGTTTGTGCCAGGTGTTGGGTCGAAAAATCGGTTGATAATGCTTACACTTTCAGCAGGAGTAATCTGAGCCTGTCTCTCATAGTTTGCAGTACCAGCTTTTCTAATATGTGCTACCCCATAGAAGTTAATCCCAGCAGTATTCACGGCATTTATCGGCAATGAAAATGCCCAATCGCCAGAACCGTACGTGGTAGTGCTGCCCATAACAAGTCCAAGCACATAAGTGCAAAGCTTACCAATCACGATATATCGCCCAGTTAGCGTCCCATTGCCTATGGCTGGGTTAGTTGTGTCTGCCGTCCAAGTTGGGGTATAGGCTTGCCACTTCCCTAAATCAGTCCCTACAATCCCGCCGACTGTTAGCCACTTCAGCGCTCCCGCACTATCATCCCAGAATAGCACTCGGTCGGCATTGGGGTCGGCTAACTTGCCCAAACCCAAATCTGCAGCCCGCTCCCATTTCTGAAGCCTTTCCACTTCTCGCTCAAGCTGCTTTATCCGCTGAATTACGGCATCCTCAAAAGCACTCACAATTCACCTCTTAGTCTGACATCTATCTGTTCGCCATTATCTTGATCTACTTTCACTTTCACGCTTGAAATGTGGCAATCCACGTTATAGCCAAAAGCTTGAGCGGTAACAATATCTCCAAATTGATAATGGATGCCGTATTGCATTCCATATGTATCTAATAGCCTGCCAGTCAATATCTGCTTTGGTTTATAATCATTCAATACTTCATCGCCATCGGATTGCAGCGCTGCAGCGGTGTCATTATCACGGCTATCCTTAAAATACTCACGGCGGTTCCACTTGCTTGCGCCTATTCTGCTGGTGTTATATCGCTGGACTGTTAATCTGGCATTTTCTTCACCTTTACCAGCAACGAGTACCCAATTTCGTTCATCAGAATGAAAGGTGCCAAAAGAAGCTTCGGCTAAATTGCCATACTGCTTGCCTACCAAGCGCGGGTCTCCAGATGTTCGGCTGTGGTTTGTACCACGCTGCCCAGCATAAGTTCTAAATTCAAAAGTGGCAGGTGCGGTTCTAACCACATCAAAAGCTAAATAAACGCCATTTTCATTAGCCACATCCGCTAACTCCTGAAGCACAGTCAGAACATTGCGATATGCAAACGCTTTTGTAATGGACGCCCCGCCTGCCCCCACGTCATTCTGAACGCTTAGTTTTCTCCGCTCAACCGCTGCTAAATCGCCTAACTGCTCTCTAACAATAGCCTTCATCATATCGTCAGGCTTACCAGTTTTTTCTGCTTGAGCGCTGCCAGCATAAGCCCAAACGATAGCTGTGTCCAAAAGCCAATTCGCATCGGTGGCGAAAAGCTGTATATATTCCCTGCCTTCTCGGTCTGTATAAAATTGCCAGTCCTGCAGAAAATAAGCGGTGTCATTCTGCAGCTCAAGCGAGCCGAGCTTTTCCCGCCATATCTCGAACAATTGCCCTACCGCAAAATCCTCATAGCGCATTAGCTTGCGAGGAATTGTCAACACCATACTTCCAATGGTATTTTCAGTGCGCACATATTCCAATCTTGTGAAAGCCTGAATGACGCCGAGCTTCACTCCAGCATCTGTATACCAGTCAATTTCGTATCTCATTCTAACAGCGCTCCGTCTATGCCCCAGAATTTAGGCTTCCAAGTAATCCAAGCGTTGGTAGCTGCGGTTGTGGTCGCCTTATCCATAAATACGCTAATCGAATTGACGCCGGGCTTCAAGTAGAAATTGCCGTAATCGCTTCCGGGATTAACATAGCGCAGCAGGTTGCCCCGTCCAGCCCAACCGCCCCTGAATTTCAAGTTAACTGGGTCGAAGTTCAAGCCAATCCATTCGCCTTCCTGAAGCGTCAAGTCGTTGAATTCTATGTGCGCTCCAGTCGAGTAATTGATAATGGAGTTAAGCTTTCCGGGACCCATAACCGATATGAAAGGATAAGTGTTAGCTGAACCGCTTGAAACGTTAAGGTCAATTGCAGTATTACTGGAAATGGCGTTTTCGTCTGGATTTGCACCTGTATAAAATTTTCCACCTAAATAAATTGTGCTATCGGAACCTTCATATAATGTCATAACTTCTTTGGGGGGTCTTGGCAAATCAATATCAAGCCTTTGCCAAGCACCTTTAACTGATCTTACCACTCTATCAACTTTCAGATTACTCGCATATTCAAAATTTCCAGCCACATAAATATCACCATTAGATAAACAAAGGATTTTTCTTACCATTCTGGCTAATGCGTTACCCGATACTCCACCAGCCATCAGTGCCCCCCAATTATTACCTCGCCAAGCTGCAACTCCGTTAGCATTAGGATCATCACCAGCTTCGGTGAAATCTCCTCCGATAATAATCGTCCCATTAGGATTTATATCTATTGAGCTTACATAATCATTTAATTCTATTGCACCCAAATCTGTGAATGACCTAAACGCTGTACCATCCCACCAACAAATATAATCGCCGTTTGTACCATCTGCATTGAGAAATTGCCCACCAATTAATAGTTTGCCATCAGGTGCAAACTTCAATGTTCGCACTACATCGCTCAATCCAGTTAAAAGCGGCGCCCAATTAGTTCCATCATAATATGCAATAGCTCTACAATTTGTAGTACCACCAGCTTCACTGAATAAACCCCCAATATAAATTGTTCCTTCTGGTGAGATTTCTATTGTATAAACAACAGGCGAATAAGGTGGAAGTTTAATCCCATTACCTACTTCAGACCAGCTATTAGTTGCAACAGTATATTTTGCAACACAATTCCAAGATCCAGAAATGTTTCCAAATTCCCCAACTACATATAAATCACCGTTTGCATCAAAAGCCATTTGGTGAATATTCTTAAGTTCAGTCGGTCCTAAAAATAAATTCCCTACCGCTTCCCAAGCCTGATTGACTTTACTCCAACGGGCAATTCTATGTGTTCCAGATACTCCACCAGCACTGGCAAAATTACCACATACATATATATCCCCATTTGGGGATTCTTTTATATCATAGACATTACCATTTATCCCTGCCAGCGGGTTTACATATTCTGTCCCAGTCCATTCGCACCAGCGCCCATCTGGGTCACGCCTGACGATATAATCAGCAGCAAATTCTGCATACAAATCAAGCTCGCCGCCTTCCTCATACGCTCCATCCAGCAGCCCGCTCGGAATTTCGAAATTGAGAATGGCTCTCTGATGGTTAGGCAAGTCAGGCGTATCAGTCAAAGTAGCAGGTAAAGGAATGCAACGAATGTCAATCGGGTTGGTAGCTTCGTTGCCATTATCAGCAAAGCCCTGATAGCGGATAATCCGTTCGCCGTGCGGTCTAACATCCGAGCCCCAATTAATGCCAAACTGCTCTTCTACTTTCGCACCGTCCAGCAAGTCTGGTCTGAGTGCGTCAATCAGCGCTTTGCGTTTAGCCTCAATCTCACCCAGCGTTTCACCAGTAAAGTCCACAATGATACTAAATTGCCTCGATTTGCGGATGTGATCTTGGTATAAATCACCGCCGGAAGTCATCTTAGTTAATATCTGATTCCAGTCGCCGTGTCCTAAACCCGTAACCTGAACCAGCTGGCAGTAGTCTTCCAAGTCAAGCAGCTCGCCACCCAAACCAGTATAAGCTGAGCGGATAGATGCGCTGCTTCTAATTGCGCCTTCCCATTTGCAACCATCACCATAGCCGTGAATGAATGTGGTAGCCTTGCTTTCCTGCTCAAATTGGACGCCGTCAACATAGAATGGCAAAGTAGAACTAACCGCATCTCTGGTAACCCACAGCTCATAATCGCTTGCCGTTTCCGTTGCAGTCAAGGTAACTTCTACTCTTTGCCAGTATCCAGTAGCGGTGAAGGTTTTAGTAGCTTTTGCAGCATGAGCAGCGTTAGTAATCATAA
>Ga0255343_1005938_pt1 | contig 11127 bp, 4 predicted proteins | sample wastewater_treat_4_FD_192413 | JGI IMG/M metagenome (GOLD analysis project Ga0255343, IMG submission 192413) | Wastewater microbial communities from Lulu Island WWTP, Vancouver, Canada - plant16 | ecosystem: Engineered > WWTP > Wastewater > Unclassified | place: Canada: Vancouver, British...
GCGAGTATCGTCTGCTCGAACGCGAGCGTACGCAGAAGCCCCGCACACACAACGGGGTTTTTGATGAAGCCGCGCGACGCAACCAAGCCTTCCATCCGCAGGCAACGATTCTGCCGGGAGACCGCGACCCGCTCGACATTGTGTTGCGTCGTACGCGCGCACTGTTCGAGGACCTCGCACGGCGGACCGACCTCGCCCCGCAAGGCGAACGGCTCGCCGCCTTAGAGCAAGCAGCCGCACGCGTGCAGCCCGACGCGCTGGAGGCGCGGATCGAACTGCTGCAACGCCTATTGGACTTACGCCGCGAAATCGCATTCGCCAATCCGCTGCTGACGTCGATCTCTAAGATTCTGTTTATCACGCGTGAAGCCCTCCCGCCGGACGAGTACCACTGGGGCGTACACATGTGCGACCAGTATTTCGGGTTTCACGCCACGTTGCATGGCACCACACAGGGGAACGGCCTCTATGTGCTGGAGGCACCTTGGTCGGCGCAGCCGCACGCGCGCAACCTGCTCGCCGAATCAACGGTCGTGGCGGGACCGCGCCGCGGCGAACGCTTGGAAAACGGTGGCTTTCTCGCGCCGGACGTATCGTACGACGGCCGGCAGATTCTCTTCGCCTACACCGACGGCGACCCCGCGATCCGAGTCTGGAACACGCGCACGACCTTTCACATCTTCCGCTGCAACGCCGATGGCTCCGGCCTCGTGCAACTTACGGACGGCCCGATGAACGATTTCGATCCATGCTGGCTGCCGAACGGGCGGATCGCCTTCATTTCAGAACGACGTGGCGGCTTCGGCCGCTGCCACCGGCGCGAGGTCCCCACCTTCACACTGCACAGCATGTTCGATGATGGCTCGGACATCGTGGCCCTGAGCGCTCACGAAACCAACGAATGGCAGCCGAGTGTCGACAACAACGGCATGATCGTTTACACGCGCTGGGATTATGTGGATCGCGGCTTCAATCAGGCGCACCACCCTTGGATCACCTACCCCGACGGACGCGACGCACGTGAGTTGAACGGCAACACGCACCTTTCGGAACGTACCGCGCCGCACATGATCATGGACATCCGCGCGATCCCCGGGTCCTCCAAATACGTGGCCGTTGCCTGCGGGCACCATACGGAAGCGCGCGGGTCGCTGATCGTGATCGACACCTCGGTAGCCGACGACGGCGCGATGTCGCAAATCCGGCGGCTCACGCCTGACCAACTATTGCCGGAGGCGGAGTTTTACGATTGGCAGACGGCCAAGGGATCGGCCGCCTACGCCTCTCCATGGCCGCTGAGCGAAACGTATTACCTGTGCGTGTACGACGGCGATGCGAACTCCCAGTACGGTACGATCGACTGTTCAAAGCGGCGTTATGCGGTGACGCTGCTGGATGCCTTCGGCAACAAGATACCGCTTTACACGCATCCGCAGATCTCCTGCCTCAGTCCGATGCCGCTGCACGCGCGGCCCCGCCCGCCGGTGCTGACGCATGGCACGCTGGTGGGGCGTCCCTGTCTGCCGGACGGCACGAAGCCCGCGCCGGTGTCGGATGAACAGTTGCCGAAAACCGCGACCATCGGTCTGGTGAACGTCTACAACTCGCGGCGGCCATTTCCAGAAGATACACGCATCGCAGCGTTGCGCGTGTGGCAGATCCTGCCGAAGCTCAAACCGATGGTCGGCGAACCACGGCTCGGTGTTTGCGACCAGACCCCCGGACGGCAGTACCTCGGGAGCGTACCGGTCGAGGAGGACGGCAGCGCACTCTTCGAGGCACCTGCCGGAGTTCCGATCCTCTTCCATGCAGTGAACGAACGCGGCGTCGCTGTGCAGGGCATGCGCAGCGTGACCTATGTCGCGCCCGGCGAGACCCTGATGTGCAACGGCTGCCACGAAGCGCGCACCGGGGCGGCCATAAGCGGACTGCGCGCCGCCGCCTCGCCGCTGGCCATGCGGCGGCCGCCATCGCGCCTGACCGCGGGGCCGGACGGCTCTAATCCCTACAATTATCCCCGGCTGGTGCAGCCGGTACTCGACGCCAAGTGCGTCGGCTGTCACGGTGAAACGCGCAAAGCTTCGATGCCGGATCTGCGGCGCGGCGATCCGGACAAGAACCGCTTCGCATTCTTCACCTCGTTTTACAGTCTGGTGCCCTATCTGCAGTATTTCACCCATGCCTACCGCGGCGACTGGTCCAAGGTCGGCGTGCAGCGCGACGCATTCGTACCGCCGCACACCGAACCGGGCAAGTTCGGCGCGATGGCCTCACCCCTGCACACGCTTCTGGAAAAGGGGCATCACGATGTCGTGTTGACGGCGGAAGAACGATTGCGGTTGTTGCTCTTCATGGATTCAAACGCCGCATACTTCGGTCACGATCACAACATCACGGCACAAGCCCGTGGCGATCGCGTTCTCCCGGTTTTACAATGATTGCTAGGCAGGATATGACACTCCTCGAAGCCCATCACGCGCCTGCGCGTGTTCGCTGTGTTAGCTGGCCCCAATGGAACTGATAAAAGAAATGAAAAAAACTCTGGTGTTCATTAACGTGACAACTGCAATCGTCATCATATGCCTGACGGCCTTACCCTGGATGATATTGCCTTCAGATGACAGGATTATTGGGGGAGCTGATGGCCCAACGATAATCTGGCTGTCCGCAGGCACAATGGATGCGCTCACCCATCCTCTTCCCTGGTTCCTCTGCGCACTCTTATTGGCAAATGCCTATGCGCTCTGCAAATCAACCAAAAAAGCCTCAACCGAAGCGTGACCGAACAACCTGCGCCGTGCGGCCGCCGCCCTCCACGGCGCACTATTGGAATCCACTGATGAATAACAAAGACCTCGAATTCTTCCGCTCCAAACGCGCCTTCGTCTGCGACATGGACGGCGTGATCTACCACGGCAATCGTCTGTTGCCCGGCGCAACGGAGTTTGTTGACTGGCTCCACCGCGAAAACAAGGAATTCCTCTTCCTGACCAACAGCAGCGAGCGCACGCCGCGGGAACTCCGCGAAAAACTGAATCGGCTCGGTATCGATGTCGAAGAAAAGCACTTCTATACCAGTGCGCTGGCAACCGCCTCGTTCTTAGCCTCGCAGAAGGCGGGCGGCTCGGCCTACGTGATCGGCCAGCCGGGACTCACCCACGCCCTCTATGATGCCGGTTACTCGATGAATGACAACGACCCCGACTACGTGGTGGTCGGCGAGACGCCCGAGTACACCTATGCACGTATTGTGCGCGCCATCCGCCACGTGCTCAACGGCGCCAAGCTGATCGGCACCAATCCAGATGTCACCGGTCCGATGGAAGAAGGACTGGTACCCGCCACCGGCGCACTCATGGCACCCATCGAACTGGCGACTAACGCCAAGGCCTACTATGTCGGTAAGCCAAACCCCTTAATCATGCGCCACGCACTCAAAAAACTCGGCGTGCAGCGCGAAGAGACGGTGATCGTGGGCGACCGTATGGACACCGACATCATCGCGGGCATCGAGTCAGAGATCGCCACAATCCTCGTGATGAGCGGCGTCACCAACGAGCGCGAAATGCGGCGCTTCGCCTACCAGCCCGACGGCGTACTCGCCGGCGTCGGCGAGATACCTGGGTGATAACCTAACGCGGGCGTAGCCCGCAATCCAATTTAATTAGTTAATTAGCCCGCCGCCCGCGCTTCGCACGGGAATGTAAATGAGGATAACTTTGGCAGTTGCGGTGTAAGTTATAGGCAAGTGACAGGGATGTGCGTTTCTGATGAAAATGAAAAGAGGGAGAGTCGGGAGCGGGCATCCTCGCCCGTAACAACGTGCCGTGCAAAAGGGTGTGGCACGGGCATCTTGCCCGCGTTCCATGGTTTCATTTTTTGACATGATTAACATGATTTGGAGGGCGAGTGTCCCCACGAGCCGCCTTCCGCTGTGCGGAAGGATGGTTTCAGGTTTCATTGCGGAGCACTGGACCGGGTGGAGACACGGGGATTGCGCCCCGTGTCCCTCCCACACCACCGGACATGCGGTTTTCCGCATACGGCGGTTGGACACGGCGGGGGTCACGAACGCGCCCCCGCGAAGTCCCACGGCGTGGAAACACCGTGTTCGCTTCATTGTGCATCATCTATCACCTCCACGCCGCTGGAAGCCTGACTCAGGCCGCGTGCGGTTGGACAGAGCCGGAATCCACCGGCCCCGTCCCGCCGCACCTCGGGGGTGGCTGCCGCAGTTGTCGCGCCCCCTTGTTTCGCATCCCTCCCCGCCATCCTTCCAAGGCGGTTGACTGACCGCACTTTCGTTGTCCTTCGGCCCTTCGCTCCTCCCGCCTTTCGCCCAAAAAAAACTCTCAACGCTCAACGCTCAACTTCCAACTCTCAACTTTCAGCGGGCGGGGACGCCCACGACTGACTGCGCACACACAAAACACGCACCCGACTCGCATCCCCGTCACTAACGTTACCCGTTGGGATTTCCGACTCCCGTTATCCCCCCTTTTTCGAATATGTTGCGCTAATGGAAATGGAGTTTTAACGCGAGATGTACGCGGTACTATACAAAACGTGTGCTTGACCCTAGCCGTCTGTGCGACTAACATGGTCCATCATATCGCTTGGGATCTGCCGACCTTCGCGAGATGGGTTTAACAACACTGTCGAGACAGCAAGATGAAATTGATCTATGCGAGAGAGGGGCGGTACTACCGCAGGTGGGTCAACCTTGTCCTGTCGTTGCTCCTTCCTGGGGCGGCGCAGTTCCTGTCGGGACGCAGAGCGGTAGGGCTCTCCTTATTCGCGTTGTATTTCGCCCTTGCCGCCGGGGTGATCGCTTTCCTTGTTCATCCGGCGACAGCCTACTCCATCATTACATCAAGCGTCTAGCTGGGCTCCCCGGCGAGACACTTGGCATTGATCCGCCGTACCTTCTGGTCAACGAGGAGAAAGTCACGCAACCGGAGATCTTCAACAGGATCGCGAAAAAAGAAGATGGGGTCTCGGGATTCTATCCGGCCAAGGTTCCCCCCTCTTATCCGGCACCGCTGGCCTCACCGTCAGCTAGAATCACGCTCGGCCCCGACGAGTATCTTGTTCTCGGTGACAACACTCTAAACAGTCTGGATGGACGCTATTTCGGACCTATCAAACGGCGCGCAATCATCGGCAAGGCATTCTACATCTATGCGCCGGCGGACAGAAAAAGAAGGCTAGATTAGGCTCCTAACAACGGCCTCTCGTTCCCAGACCCAGGGCTGCGCTGCGCTTGCCCTGGGCTAAGGTGAAGCCGCCCCTTCGGGGCTGTGATTCCGCGCACAGCGCGGCTGCGGCTCGTGGGGACACTCGCCCCCAGCCTTCGCGTCTTTGCGCCTTCGCGTGGAACAAGAGAGCAGGGCTTTTACACTCATCATTGCGACCACTGGGTGGTCGCAATGAGAGAGGTTGACTCGCGACCTGCGACTTGCGACTTGCGGCCAGCCCTGCCTCCAAAAAACCTCTGCGTCTCTGCGCCTCTGCGTTAAAAAAACCGCGCCAAAAAGCGTCCGGTGTAGGAGTCGGGACAGGCGGCGACTTCTTCGGGGGTGCCGGTGGCAACCAGCCGTCCGCCTTCATCACCGCCGCCGGGGCCGAGGTCGATGATGAAATCGGCGCACTTGATGATGTCGAGGTTGTGCTCGATCACCACGACCGTATTGCCGGACTCGCGCAGGCGCAACAGCAGGTCGAGCAGCTTGTGTACGTCCGCGAAGTGCAGGCCGGTGGTCGGTTCGTCCAGCAGGTAGAGCGTCTTGCCGGTCGCGCGCTTGGAAAGCTCAGCCGAGAGCTTGATGCGCTGCGCTTCGCCGCCCGAGAGCGTGGTCGAGGGCTGGCCGAGACGCACGTAGCCGAGTCCGACCTCCGAGAGCGTGCGCAGCTTGTTGGCGATCTTGGGCAGCGGTGCGAAGAAATCCAGAGCGTCATCCACCGTCATGTCGAGCACCTCGGCGATCGTCTTGCCGCCGTACCGCACGCTCAACGTCTCTTTGTTGTAGCGCAGACCGTTACACTGCTCGCACGGCACATAAATGTCCGGCAGGAAGTGCATTTCCAGGCGGCGCACGCCGTCGCCTTTGCACACTTCGCAACGTCCGCCCTTGACGTTGAAGCTAAAACGTCCCGACCCGTAACCGCGCACTTTGGCGGCGGGCGTGGCGGCGAACAGTTCGCGGATCGGCGTGAAGGCACCGGTGTAGGTGACAGGATTGCTACGCGGTGTACGTCCGATCGGGCTCTGGTCGATCTCGATGACCTTGTCGAGTTGCTCGATGCCAGTGATCTTCTTGAAAGCGCCGGGCCGTTCTTTGGAATCGTAGAAGTGGCGGAAGAGATGCCGCTTGAGGATGTCGCTCACCAACGTGGACTTGCCTGAACCGGAGACGCCGGTCACGCAGACCAGACAGCCGAGCGGGATTTCGACATCGATGTTCTTGAGGTTGTTTTCTGAAGCGCCCGTGATTTTGAGACGCGCCTTGCCCGGCTTGACGCGCGTTGCGGGCACCTCGATGCGCGTCCGTCCGGAGAGATAGGCTGCGGTCTGCGAACGCTCGCATGCCAGCAGTCCCGCCAGTTCGCCTTGATACACCACCTCGCCGCCCTCACGTCCGGCACCGGGCCCCATGTCCACGATGTAGTCCGCCGAGCGGATCATCTCTTCGTCATGCTCGACGATCAACACGGTGTTGCCGCGCTGCTGGAGTTGGCGCAGCATGGCGATCAACCGTTCGTTGTCGCGCGGGTGCAGGCCGATGGTCGGCTCGTCCAGCACATAGAGCACGCCAACCAGACCGGAGCCGATCTGCGTCGCCAGCCGGATACGCTGCATCTCGCCGCCCGAGAGGGTCGAGCTTTCGCGGTCGAGCGTGAGATAGTCGAGTCCTACATCGTTCAGGAACTGCAAGCGTCGGCGGATCTCCTTCAGCACCTCGCCCACGGCCGCCGCATCGGTGGGGGTGAGCGCGATCGTTTCGAAAAAGGCCAGGCTCTGCTTGACCGTCATGGCCATGACTTCCACGATCGAACGCTCCGCCACGGTGCAGGCACGCGCCTCCGCCCGTAATCGTGCACCGTTGCATTCGGGACAGATCTGGCGGCTCATGTAGCGCCGCAGTTTTTCGCGCATCTCGTCGAATTCCGACTCGCTGTAGCGCCGCGCCAGACTTGGCAGCACGCCTTCAAAGGGCTTCTCGGTTTTACGCCACGCGCCGCGCATCCAAAAGCGCAGCGTGACCGGCTCATCGCCCGAGCCGTGCAACAGCACCTGACGGAACGACTCCGGCAGCTCGTTGTAGGGCGTGTCCATGTCGATCTCGTAGGCCGCAGCCACCGCCTTGAGCAGATGCTTGTAGTACACCACCATGCGGAAGCCACCGTGCCGCCAGGCATGGATCGCGCCATCGGCCAGCGACAGCGTCTTGTCGGGCACCACGAGGTCCTCGTCAAAGATCAACTGCGCACCGAGCCCCGCGCAGGTCGGGCAGGCACCGAACGGGTTGTTAAAGGAAAACGAGCGCGGTTTCAGTTCCTCAAAGCTGATCGCGCAGTCCGGGCAGGCGTTCTTTTCGGAAAAGAGTTCTTCGCGCGCCCCGCCCTCCGGGGGCATGCTCTGCACGAGGATCAGACCCTCGCTCTGCTTGAGCGCCAGTTCGACCGAATCGGTCAGACGCCGCCGCACGTCCTCTCCGGCGACCAGCCGGTCCACCACCGCTTCGATGGTGTGCTTTTTGTTTTTGTCGAGGCGCGGGACATCTTCGAGCGCCAGCATTTCGCCGTTGACGCGCACGCGTACAAACCCTTGGCGGCGGATCGACCCAAACACCTCTTCGTGGCGTCCCTTGCGCCCGCGCACCAGCGGCGCGAGCACCACCAGCCGCGTGCCTGCGGACTGCGCCAGCAGGTGGTCGACGATCTGCTCCGCGCTCTGCCGTTGCACCGGCTTGCCGCAGCGCGGGCAATGCGCATGGCCGATGCTACCGTAGAGCAGACGCAGGTAGTCGTGGATTTCGGTCACAGTCGCCACGATCGAGCGTGGATTCCCGCCCGATGTGCGTTGCTCGATCGAGATCGCGGGCGAAAGCCCTTCAATGTGGTCGACCTCCGGCTTCTGCATCTGGTCGAGAAACTGCCGCGCGTAGGCGGAGAGGCTCTCGACATAACGCCGCTGGCCTTCGGCGTACAGGGTATCGAAGGCAAGCGACGACTTGCCGGAACCGCTGAGGCCGGTCACCACGGTCAATGAATGGCGCGGGATGCGCACGTCAACATTCTTCAGATTGTGCTGACGCGCGCCGGTAATGATGATATCTGACATAGTCTAAACTGACTCATCATCATCTGGATCGGCGATGCTGACCGATACCAGCGTCGCGTCCTCAGCGAGGTTTACGAGGCGGACGCCCTTGGCGGCACGGCCGATGATCCGAACCTCATTGACCGGCGAGCGCACCATCATGCCGTTGGAGGCGATGGCGATGAAGGACTGGTCTTCGCGCACAGCGTGCGCGGCTACAACTCTGCCGTTGCGTTCGTCGACACCCTTGATCGCGATGACACCGCCGCCGCCGCGGTGTTGCGCCGAGAAGTCGCTGAACTCGGTACGCTTACCGTAACCGTTCTCGGTGGCGATCAGCAGCGTCTCTTGATCGTTCACGATGTCGAAACTGCGCACAACGTCGCCCGCCGCCAAGCGGATGCCGCGCACGCCCGCTGAGGCGCGACCCATGCAACGCACGCTCGTCTCGCGCTCGGTGCCGTCCGCATCGGTACGTTTGAACGAGACCGGGAAGCGGATGGCCTTACCGTCGGCCGTGACCAGCAGGATATGGTCGTTCTCGTTAACCAGCCGCACCTGAATCAGGCGGTCGCCGGCGGTCTGCTCGTCCGACTCATCCTGCGTGTCAGCGTCGGTGTCGACATCAGGCGCTTCATCGTCGGCATCGCCCGGCATATCCTTGAACTTGATCGCGATGATGCCCTTGCGGTTGACGTTACGGAAATCGGCGAGCGCGGTACGCTTGACGATCCCGTTTTCGGTGGCGAAGAAGACATCCTCGCCGGTATCGAAAGAGCGGATGGGCAACAGAGCCACGACCGATTCGCCTTCGCGCAACTCGAGCAGGTTGACGATGGGCTTGCCGAACGACGTGCGGGGCGCCTCGGGAATCTCATAGGCATCCTTCTTGAAGACGCGGCCCTGGCTAGTGAAGAGCAACAGCGTGTCGTGCGTCTCCGCCACGAAAACCGTGGTGATGAAATCCTCTTCCTTGATCGCCGCGCCGGTGATGCCCCGGCCGCCGCGCCGCTGCTCGCGGTACGTGGTGAGCGGGACACGCTTGACATAACCGCGCTGGCTCAACGTGATGACACACGGCTCGTCGGCGATCAGATCCTTGATATCGACCTCACCCTCCATCGGCACGATGTCGGTGCGGCGCACATCGCCGCGCTTGCCGGAGAGGACGTACTTGGCCTTGAGGTCGGCCAGATCGTCTTTGATCAGGCCATAGATTTTATCGGGCGACGCCAGCAGATCCTTGAGGTACGCAATACGCTCGCAGAGCGCTTTGAACTCGGCTTCGACCTTTTCGCGCTCCAGCCCAGTAAGTTGGTAGAGGCGCATATCGAGGATGGCGTCGACCTGCTTGTCAGAAAATTCGAAGCGCGCCACCAAGCGGGCCTTGGCCTCGTCACGGTTCTTCGAGGCGCGGATGATGGCGACCACCTCGTCCAGATGATCCAGCGCGATGAGCAGCCCGTCCAAAATGTGTTTGCGCGCCTCGGCTTTATCCAGCTCAAAGCGGGTGCGGCGCGTCAACACGTCAAAGCGATGATCCACATGGCAGCGGATCATCTCCTTGAGCGTCATGACCTTGGGGCGTCCCCGGTCGATCGCCAGCATGATCGCGCCGAAAGTGCTCTGAAGCTGGGTATGCTTGTAGAGGTTGTTGAGCACGACCTGCCCGATCGCGCCGCGCTTCAGCTCAATCACCACGCGGATGCCGTCACTCGCGCTCTCATCGCGGATGTCGGAGATGCCCTCGATGACCTTGTCATTCACCAAGTTAGCCATCCGTTCGATCATCGCCGCCTTGTTCACCATGTAGGGGATTTCGGTGATGATGATCGCCTCTTTGTTCTTGTAGTCGACGATCTCGGCCTTGCCGCGCACCATGAGCGAACCACGCCCAAGCTTGTACATCGCCTCGATACCGCGCTCGCCGCAGATGATCCCGCCGGTCGGGAAGTCCGGTCCTTTGATGAACTGCATCAGCTCGTCGATCGTGCAGTCCGGATTGTCCACATAATACGTGATACCGTCGACCAACTCACCCAGATTGTGCGGCGGGATGTTGGTGGCCATGCCGACCGCGATACCCGAGGAACCGTTCATCAGCAGGTTGGGCAGGCGCGACGGCAGAACCACCGGCTCCTGCTCCTTCTCATCGTAGTTCGGGCGGAAGTCGACCGTGTCCTTGTCGAGGTCGGCCAGCATCTCCTCGGCCAGCCGGTCCATGCGGCATTCGGTGTAACGCATGGCGGCAGCAGAGTCGCCGTCGATCGAGCCAAAGTTGCCCTGGCCATCCACCAGCGGGTAGCGCATAGAAAAGTCCTGCGCCAGACGAACGAGCGTATCATAAATGGCGCTGTCGCCGTGGGGATGGTATTTACCCATCGTATCACCGACCACGCGCGCGGACTTCTTGTAGGCCTTGTTGTATGCGAGCCCCAGCTCGTGCATCGTAAAAAGGACGCGTCGGTGAACCGGTTTCAGGCCGTCGCGCGCATCCGGCAGCGCACGCCCGACGATGACGCTCATCGAATAGTCGATATACGACGTGCGCATTTCATCTTCGATATTGATCGGGCTGACGTTGGGTTCTTCGCCCGAAACAGGGACAATCTCTTCTTCGCTCATGTTTTCTCCGCTGGTGATAAAAAACAAGAACAAGCATACCATTTCTTGCCGCAGAAAACCACTTTTTCCGGTGTCAGAGCCGCGATTTTTTAACGTAAAGGCAGGGAGAAGTTCGTTAGTGCATTAGTGCATTAGTTTGTTTGGGCAGGGCTCGGGTTTATTTTAATCACAACAAAGCG
>Ga0255343_1005939_pt1 | contig 11122 bp, 12 predicted proteins | sample wastewater_treat_4_FD_192413 | JGI IMG/M metagenome (GOLD analysis project Ga0255343, IMG submission 192413) | Wastewater microbial communities from Lulu Island WWTP, Vancouver, Canada - plant16 | ecosystem: Engineered > WWTP > Wastewater > Unclassified | place: Canada: Vancouver, British...
TCGTCTATAGCCAAGTAATATATGGTGCAACTACCGTGGCACAATTAGGAAAAAAGCCAATCAACAGCACCTTATCTCCACGACAGGTTATTAGGTCTGATCCTGCTTTTTTATTCATAAATTCATAATTAAAATCGTTCGTTAAGTAAAATATAATTATTTGAACAATACTGCCTTGTTACTAATAGGGAAAGTAGTTTTAGATTTCTCTCAGTAAAAGATATTAAAAGAGTATTAAGTGCACCAGATATTAAAAATATCTTTCATAAAATTTTATTAGTTTGGGTGCAAAAGAGCAAGAATTTAATGAATTATTGCAATTTATCTTCAAATTTAATTTGATCACTAATTCTATGTAATACACAAGCATCATACATTGCGATTTATATATATAAATTATTATGTTTTATTACTAATTGATAAATGCGTATGATGAAAGGTTAAATTAACTAAATAAACTACACTATTCATTGCTAATATAATAATAAATGCATCAACCGGATGCCGATATCTTTCAATTCCAAATGTTAATAGATGTAAAAGTATATGAATAAATATGGGGATTATAAGCAACCATATCCATTTTTTTCTTTTAGCAATTCCAAAAATTATAGAAAATAATGCAAAAGGGATTAGGATACCATATTGACAAATTGAAATAATATTATGTGAAGCACTGTACCCATCCTCATAATAAGCCATTGGAAAAGGAGCATAATATCCTCCAGTATTAAAAGGAGCCCACATTTTTTTTAAATAATATGCTTTTCTTCCTAAGAATGAAGTAGTTGCCCTTTTCCCCTTCCTAATAGCAAGAAGTTCTGAATTTGATCTATTTCTTGGGTTAAATCCAGCTATGATTGAATCTCGTTCTATATCATTGGGATAATTTTGATTAAAAGACCCAAAATGCAAAGATGTTTTAGCTTCTTTAATCTCTGAAGTATCAAATAGTTCATTCCGAGCAGATAATTCTGAACCAGTCAGATTTAAGGTATAATAACTAACAACTATTAAGTCGCCATAAGTTATATAATTCCTTATAGACCAAGGAACAGTGAATACAACAACTAATAAACCAAAGATTATATAATTTTTTAATGCTAACCAAATAGGTCTTAGATAGATTAAAAATAAAATAATTATAAAAGGAGCGTAGAATAAATATCTTCCATCGGTATGAATAAGTAATGTGTATATAATTGAAATAAATAGAATGTCCCTTATCTTAACAGATTTATTCTTTAATAATTTAAAAAGCAGATAAAAGAATAGAGCATAAAAAAAATATACTAATGTCTCCCTTAATAGTTCTCCTATCCATCTTAAATAAAAAATATAAAATCCAGACCACAGCAATGATAAATAAGCAACTGCTTTGCTGTTTACAACTAAATTAGCGGTCTTATATATAATCAATAACATTAAGCTACTTAAAAAAGCTTGGACTAGATAAACAGCAAGAAAAGATTCTTCCCCCCACAAAAAATATATACAAGCAACAAATAAAGGGTAACCTGGTTCTCTCCAACTGGCAATAAAATCAGTTCGCTTAAGCCAAGATGAATCAGATAAAATTGTTTTAGCATATTCATTATAACCTGAAGCATCAGAAAAAGTGGATTTGTCAAAGTTACCGAATTCAAATACATAGAATAATCTTAATAGTAAAAAGAATAGTAAGGTGAGATAAATAATCCTTTTTTCATATTTATAATAAAAACCTTGAATTTTATCAAAATGCATAGTTTTATCCTTTTACTTTTTTAAACCTAATAGCAGATAAGGAATCGGTCTTAAGATATCCCACCAATCAATTACCGGTCTAATCTTTGAATATTCTTGACCATCTTTATTAATAATACTTTTTTTATATATGGGATATATTTTAGATACAGGAACCTCATAATATTTATACTTACGCCCCCGAGTTATTTTGTAGAATAAGTAGGTCTCTAATCCATATCTATTTAACCATTCTTGATGAATGTTTATGTCAGGATCATCAAATATTGTAAGTCGCCAAGCCCTGAAACCTTCCATAGAGTCCGTAATTTTCCTTTTAGATAAAATTGAAAACATCATAGCAATTAGTTTAACCATTACTAATCTAAAAAGGGGAGTGTGATCTCTTTTACTTCCTGGCAGATATCTGGAGCCCTGGACAAAATCTGCTTTATTTTGCATTATTGGCTCTACTAATCGTTTAACCTCAGCAAGAGTATTTTTATTATTTCCAGGAATCGTAACTAAAACCTTATAACCATTTTTTTTTGCGTATCCAATAGAATCTCTTATAGATGTGCCTATTCCGGTATTATTTTTGTGTCTAATAATAGGAATTCCCTGGGCATATTTTTCTACTGCTCCATCAGTTGAACCATCGTCAACAATTATATAATCAAAATCACAATCTAAGGGAATACTCTCAAGAGTGGATTTCAAACTTAATCCGTTATTAAAAACTCCAATGCATACTAAACAGTCCTTATAATCCATATTTTTAACCCTTTATTGATACTTTGTCAAAAACAAGTTTGGAAAGAATGAAATTTGAAGCCATAGTAAATGGTAAAACACATAATGTTAATATAAAATTCCCGAAGGGTAATAAATATTTAAATAACCAAAGCAATAACATACCCAAAAGAATACCTGTTGCATAAACAAAATAATACAAAACCATACTTACGGCTCTATGTTTTACTTTAAAAGTAAATATCCTGTTCAATTGATATGAAATAAAAATCATTACCAGATTATTTAAAACATAAGTTATAAAAAGAGGTGTATGAAAAATTTCCAAGAAAACATAACCAGTAGCTAAGGACAAAAAAGTCATAAATACACCCACAAGGGAAAATTTAGAAAACAAATATATTAGCTTTTTTATCTTAATTAGCTGCATCTGTCTTATTTATAACATATTGTAGGTTAACATCAGTTATAGATGGATTTATTGGTAAACTTAGACACTGCTCAGCAATCTGCTCAGCAATAGGAAAGGAAAGATTATTCATCATTAAATACGCTTTTTGTTTATGAGGCGGAACAGGATAATGGATCATAGTTTCAATACCTGATGAATTAAGATATTTTTGCAGGTCATTTCTCTTCTCACTCATAACAACATACTGATGCCAACAGGGTATGGATTTAATGCCCGAATAGGGTTGCACAAAACAAATTTTATCATCTTGTATGTCTTTTCTTTGAAGTTCCTTGTATGGTAGATTCATTTTAGGGTTATCTATTTTATAGTATTCCTTAGCAACCAGATGTCTTTTTCTATTCCATTCATCCAAATAAGGTAATTTTACTCTTAAAATCGCTGCCTGGATTTCATCCAAGCGACAATTATAGCCCTTATATTCGTTGTAATACTTAATTTTTGAGCCATAATTGGAAAGACAGCGAACTTTTTCTGCTAAATCGCGATCATTGGTTGTTATAGCTCCTCCATCTCCAAAAGCACCTAAGTTCTTACCTGGATAGAAACTGAAGGCAGATGCAGTTCCTAATGAACCACATTTCTTATTTCCATAAACTGCTCCATGAGCTTGAGCAGAATCCTCTAAAACTTTCAAATCATATTTTTCTGCTAAATCCATAATAGGATCCATATCTGATGGCATCCCATAAAGATGAACCGGAATAATGGCTTTTGTTCTTTTAGTTAATTTTCCCTCTATCAAAGCAGGATCAATATTAAAAGTTCTTATATCTGGTTCAACGGGAATTGGTTTTGCCCCTGCATAACTTACTGCCAGCCAAGTAGCTATATATGTATTAGAAGGAACTATAACTTCATCCCCTTCCCCGATACCCCAGGCCTTTAACACTAAAAAAAGAGCATCCAGTCCATTGCTTGTCCCTACACAGTATTTTGTTCCAATAAACTCTGCAAATTCCTCTTCAAAAGAGGCAACTTCTTTTCCCAAGATATACCAACCACTGGATAAAACCCTGGCTACTGCAGAGTCAACTTCTGATTTTAATTCTTTGTAGCTTTCGCCTATATCATAAAAGGGAATTTTCTTCTCTATCCTGGACATATTTTATATACTCGTTATAATCTCTAATATAATCACTTTCATTATAATAGTCAGAAGCCAAAACCAGTAAAACACAATCATCTGCAAAAGCAATAAGATCTCTCCAATAACCGGGAGGAAAAATCAAGACATTATCAGGTTTATCAAGTATGTAATCAATGGTTGATTTCCCATCATATATTTTTATTTTACAAGACCCATGCAGAGCAATCATAGCTTCCCAAAGTTCTTTATGAGCATGCCCTCCTCTGGGTAAATTATCTTTATTGTCCCATATATAATATACTCTCTTTATCTCAAAGGGAATATCTTTTTGTGCTTCTATAATGGAGAGATTTCCTCTGTAATCACAAATCGTTCTTATTTTATTTATAGATATTTTTTTTGCGAGTTCATCTATCCTATATAACATAAACTATCACCAAATAGATTTAATCCTGATTTTATTATACTCGTCAAAATCAACATCTATTTTTACTCCTATAAGATTGAAAATTTTCATTTTAGATTCCCCCCATTCTGCTTTACTCATAGAATAATACAAATTTCCCTCATCTTCATTGATCAAGGTTATCATTTTAAATTTATGATAGTTGACAACCTTTTTATTCTCTTTCCGGACATCAAAGAGTACCGTAGATTTCTTTAAAATATTATAAACAATCTCATAAATTAGAAGTTCACTTATTATGGGAGTTAATTGATAAGTATTAGAAGAAAATAACCAACTACCAGTAGTACACTCATTATCTTTTATATTATATATTCTAATTGTTCCAACTGGAATATGATTTTCATAGATTATATAATATAACTCCTCTCCTCTTTCTTCCCTTAATTTATATTCTTTCAACCAAATTATTTGATTTTCCAAATTAAGTTCTGTGTAATTTAAATATTTATTCTTGGATGGATTTGTTCTAAGTCCGAGGATAAATTCAGCATCAGATTTATCTGCAAGCTTAAACTTAAGAAAGCACGGATCCCTTTCGCTATTAGATAGATTTATTTCTTTTAATAACTGGATAGGTAGCATAAGTGATTTTGAGAAACTGAACTTACTTAATTGAATACCCGCCATCAATTATTATATTTTGCCCTGTAATCCACTTTGATTCATCGGATAGAAGAAATAGGCACAACGATGAAATATCTTTGATAGATCCCAATCCCATAGGATATTCTTGTTCTATTTTATGAAATTCTTCTTCGGATATTTGTTTTTTTAGGTTTTCAGTCATAGCAGTATCCCCTAATGTTCCAGGTGATATACAATTAATTCTCATTCCTTTATTAGCAAGTTCCAGAGCTAAAGCTTTTGCCCCACCAACTAAGGCTGCCTTAGTTGCACAATAAGCAGTAAGGGCAGGGTTTGCAATAATACTCATAATAGAAGCAATTAACACTATACTCATACCCGATAGGTTGCTATAATTTCTTTTAGATAATAAGCGAATGAATTCAAAAGCAGAAATAGTATTTACGGAAAAGATATCAAGATACATTTGATAATTCATAGCAGATATTGGTAAAGTTATTTGATACCCTGCTGAATGGATAAAACCATCTATTTTACCGTGCTTTGTTACAATGCTTTCAATTATATTCTGGTATCTTTCAAAATCTTGAAGATCAAGAACACTAATAGAATTATTATTATCATTAAGCTGAGCATATATTTCTTTTAACGATCTTTCATTCCTACCCAGCAAATGAACTTTTGCGCCTTCTTTATAACAGCGAAAAGCACATTCTTTTCCTATCCCTGAAGATGCTCCGGTTATTAAAATATTTTTGTTTTGTAATCTATTCATAATTCCTATCAAATTTCATAGATATTTAGTAAAAGTGTATCTTTTAAATTAAGCATCACAGAGCCCCAAGAATAACCAACTCCAAAACCGCTTAACAAAATTTTATCTGATTCTTCAGATGATTTTAATTCCGAACAAAGCGTAAGAGGAATAGAAGCAGAGCTGGTATTACCATATTTCTCTAATGAATAAAGAAATCTATCCTTAGGAATCTTTAAATTCTTTCTCATAAATTCAAGCATATAACGATTCGCTTGATGAAATACAACTCTATCAGGAAAACCGCATTTATCAATTATATCCTGAATGTGGGGAACTACAGTAGTTATCGTAAAATTGAATATTTCCATTCCATCCATATATAAATTTTCGGCAGTTCTTTTATTTCCATCCCGATCTATTGTAATTTTATCATTTCCCTTGTTTTCCTTTTGTCTGGAACCCCCTGCAGGAATAATCAGATTTTGCCATCCCGAACCATCAGTTCCCAGTAAAAAAAACATCGTATTAGTGCTATCATCTTTTTCGAGTAAAGTAGCGGAACCTGCATCTCCAAAAATAAATTTTGTGGAGGCATCTTCATTGCCAGCATATTTGGAAATCGTGTCACCAGCAAGTAGAAGAGCATAAGGTTTATCGGAAGTTTTTAACAAAGTAGAAGCAACATATAGTCCATAAATATATCCGCTGCAACCAAGATTAATATCAAAAACAATCGTATCCTCACATAGTTTTAACCGATTATGAATAATACAACTTGTTGCCGGAAGAATGTAATCAGGTGTCTGAGTTACCAATATCATAACTCCAATTTGAGCCGGTTCTATTCCCATCCGCTGAATAAGATTAACTGCAGCTTGATAAACTAAATCAGATGTACATTGAGTTTTATCAACTACAGGGCGACTAACAACTCCGGTGCTTTCAATAATTTTTTGTTTTCTCTCTTCAGCAAACTCTGGTAAATCCTTATTGAATTCATACCTATTAGGTACGCAACAGGAAATGCAGGATAATTTTATTCCTTCTATCTTAATCATAAGTCACTAAAGAGTTATAATAGTTGCTCCCCATGAATAACCTACTCCGAAACCAGCCAAAAGAACTTTATCCCTTTCTTTTATTCTTCCTTGTTCAAGAGAATCCTTCAAGGCAATAGGAATAGTATTGGAGACAGTATTTCCATAGTTAAGCATATCAATATGGCATTTATTTATATCAAGACACATTTCGCTAATTAAGAATTCCAGAATATACTTATTAGCTTGATGCAATATAAAATAATCTATATCAGTAGCTTGAAGTTTATTTTGGGCTAGCACTTTTTGTAACAAGGGAGGAATAGTTTCTATAGTAAAATTAAAAATCTCAGGACCATTCATATATAAGGTTGGTCTTTCATTGTTTTGGAGAATATATGAATTACGAGCAGTAAGTCCTTTAACAATCAGATTTTCAGCTCCCTTACCATCAGTACCCAAAACAAATTCCCCCAGCATATCTTCTTCTGAATATGTTACAATGGTGGCAGTTCCGGCATCTCCAAAAATACTGCGATTGGATATATCGTCTTCGGCAATAAACTTACTATATGTTTCTCCTGTAACCAAAAGCACATTTTTACATAGTCCGGAATTAATCATTCCTTTAGCTATAGCTAATCCATATACATAACCGGAACAGCCCAAATTAAAATCTAAAGCTCCAATTTCAGTTCTTAGTCCTAATTTTGCTTGAAGAAGGCAAGCTGATGTAGGTAAAAGATACTCAGGGCTTTGCGTGCAAAATAAAACAAAGTCAATCAAGTTCTTATCTTCTGTTTCCAATATTTTTGTAGCAGCATTCATAGCTAAATCTAAGGATGTTTCATTCGGACCTGCTATATGTCTTTGTTTAATACCAACTTTTTTCTCTAATTTGGCAGCACTCCATTCCGGATATGCTTTTTCCAGTTCTTCATTGGTAAGAATTCTTTCCGGAAGATAATACTCAACTTGTTTTATTTTTGCACCCATTATTTTACCTATGTGCCTGGATATATTCAAATAGTTCAGATACAGTATTTAACTCATCAAAATCTTTACGAGGAATAGTGATATTATAGTTTTGCTTAATCATTGCAATCAAAGATAGGACAGCTAATGAATCCCATTCCTTATAATTCCTGAATTCATCTTCTTTATCAATTTGTTCAGAGTTCATCTCTAAAGCTTCTGAAATTAAACATATAAAATTTTCCATAATAATATACTCCTTTTAAATTATTTTCCTTTCTTAAATAAATATGTTCTATTGAATTCCTGCAGATAATATCTTTGCATTTATTCTAGGATTAAATAATATTTTATAATGAACTTCCTCTGAATCCAATTCATCATAAAGGACATTATCTATATCTATAGCTCTCCAATAATTGTATGTAGCATCAATATCATTTATTACTCCTATATTACCAGAAGCGAAATAACCATCATGGGCATCTGGCTTTATACTGATAGCTATTTTATCAATTGCATATATATTATTGTGCTTAATTACTGGATTACAAAATTCTAAAGATGCTTGGACATAATTTGGCTGGGTTTGAATACAATATCTTTTACTTCCGAAAAATTCATTATATTCAATTAGAGGATTAGAAGCAACCATTGAAATACCATAATCATTATTCCAAAAACAATTATTTCTGATTATTGTATTACCATAAATTGGTCTTATCCCTACCCAATTGGATATAAAGTAATTATTATTTACATTAAAGTCGCTGCTATCTATGATCAAATTATCATAGTTATTATAGAAGATGTTCTGAGATATGTTAGAATTGCCATAAAAGACATTAGTTCGGCTCTTAAAACTTTTTATTAGGGTTTGGTTTATATTCAAATTATTTCCATTTAATACTATAGCAGTAAATCCATTAGTAAACACCATCTTGGTTATAATAGTATTATCTGAATTAATCTCCAATCCGTCCATAAGATGACTTATTTTCCCATTTTTTATGATATTACCGTCATAATTTGCCATTCGAATTTTTAAGATATTATCATCATCACCAAGAATATTAAGCTCACTCGTGAAGATCCCTTCAGAAGATGTTATCCACCATCTTTTTCCAGATTCAGGCATTGAAACTGAATTCCAAAAATCTATTCTACATCCGGGATTTACAAAACCGAAAGCTGAATTTTGAAAAACTACAGATGATAAAAATGAAGTATCTTGAGTAATTAAATAACAATGATCCTCTTGAAAGACATAAGCATTTTGAATTGTGGAAGATAAATATTTCATAGGATACAAAACAAGTTCAGTTATTTTTGCTTTTGATCCTTCATCCATATTAGAAATTTTGTGATTATCGGTAATTTGTGCATTTATATCAGATATAATATTCTCTCCCTTATTTATAACAATATTATATACATATCTTATTCCCCATCCAGATTTGAAATAAACCAAATTATATTCCCCACTTATGATTTCTATTAATTTAAATGAACCATCCGTATTCGTTATAGTTTTTGCTACAGGTTGTTGGTATCTATGATCAAATTCGGTTTCCTGATTTATGTGCACACCTATTTGTGGATATTTATTATTAATTCTAACTATAGTAGTGTCTAAGTAAGCTAAGTTATATAATGCGACTGTAATTCCTGAATAATCTATCGGATCAAGAGCTGGATCACCTGTATCATTTACCAGGATTACTTTACCGGAGAGAGAACCGGTTTCGGGTTTGGTGGAAGTGGAACAACTGGATATGAATAAAACACAAAAAAACAATATAAACAAAGTGAAGGGTGAACGGTGAACGGTGAACGGTGAACGGTGAAGGGTGAACAGTGAACGGTGAACGGTGAATGGTGAAAGGTGAAAGGTGAAAGGTGAAAGGTGAAGGGTGAAGGGTGAAGAGTGATTATTTATTTTCATATAGGTTGTCTTTTGATTTTTTGATTATTGCGGTCAGAATTCTTATAATAGATTTGTTTTGATCTAATGGACATTCTTTTTCTTCTAAATAACTGCTTTTAATAAGCAAATCGAGCCAATATTCTGTTTCTGCTGCTTCTTTTAATGCTATCTGTGCTTTAGCAATGAATTCTTTTTTAGATATTGCAAGATCTGCCTCTTTTAAGTTAGCCCCAATTGATGTACCAGCTCTAAGTAGTTGTTTGGAAATGACATATTCTTTCTTTTCATTTACAAGCTTTTTGTAAAGTCCAATTATATCCAGTGCAAAATCAATTGCAATTTCAAGTATCTGATTATCTTTCACTTTTCACCGTTCACCATTCACCGTTCACCCTTCACCGTTCACCCTTCACCGTTCACTGTTCACCCTTCACCGTTCACCGTTCACTGTTCACTAATTAACCGAAGGAGGTATTCCCCATAACCGCTTTTCCGAATGGGCTCTGCAAGCTGGCAAAGTTGCTCTTTATCAATAAAGCCCTTACGATAAGCAATTTCTTCTATACAGCTGATTTTTAGTCCCTGGCGGTTTTGAATAACTTCCACAAATTGGGATGCTTGAATAAGAGATTCAAAAGTACCCGTATCCAGCCAGGCAGTTCCTCTTCCAAAAACCATCACTTTTAAGTTCCCTTGTTCCAGATAGACATTGTTCACATCGGTTATTTCATATTCACCTCTGGCAGAGGGTGTTATTTCATTGGCTATTTTAATTACGCTGTTATCATAAAAATAAAGACCGGGAACAGCATAGTTGGATTTTGGCTCTTTAGGTTTTTCTTCCAAACTGATTGCCTTCATATTTTCATCAAATTCTACTACACCATAACGCTCAGGATCAAGAACAGGATAAGCAGTAATTATTGCTCCATTGGGTTTTGTACAAGTTTGCAATCGCCCTTGCAGATCAGCCCCATAAAAAATATTATCTCCTAAAATTAAACAGACACTATCCGAACCAACAAAATCAGCTCCAATTACAAATGCTTGAGCTAAGCCATTAGGAATTTTCTGAATTTTATATTCAAAATGCATACCCAGTTGGGAACCATCACCTAAGAGCTTTTGAAAGTTGGAATTATCTTCCGGAGTGGTAATAATCAAGACCTCTTTAATACCCGAGAGCATTAAAATAGAAAGAGGATAATAGATCATCGGCTTATCGTAAACAGGAATTAACTGTTTACTGACAGCAATGGTTATAGGATATAAACGAGTACCGGATCCACCGGCGAGAATAATGCCTTTCATAATGGCTGAGGGCAGAGAGCA
>Ga0255343_1005940_pt1 | contig 11119 bp, 7 predicted proteins | sample wastewater_treat_4_FD_192413 | JGI IMG/M metagenome (GOLD analysis project Ga0255343, IMG submission 192413) | Wastewater microbial communities from Lulu Island WWTP, Vancouver, Canada - plant16 | ecosystem: Engineered > WWTP > Wastewater > Unclassified | place: Canada: Vancouver, British...
AAATCGGCTCAGGCCTACGCGCGTCTGCCAAGAATAGGTCAGCTGTATGTTGAGATTCATCCATATTGCCGGCCATGGAGTGTCGTAGGTTGGCCAAACTCCCTGAAGGTCCACTATAGGTTTCCCGGGACGGGCCGTTGATGCAAATTTATAGCATTGCATCCAATAGAAGCCCTGTACCCGCGAGTCAGGGAAATTCATCGTGGCAATATTGTCATAAAAGGTATGCCACCATGAGCGGTGCTGCTTTTCGAGTGTTTTCTTGCGAATAGAGGAGGTCTTAAGGATAGTCCTTATTACATCCTGCTTGGCTTTTTGCAGGTCTGAATCCTGCGATACAGATGCAATAACACGCCTGTTTGCTCCGCTGCGGAACTCACTCCAAGCTACAATATAATAGCGGTTAATCTTTGTAAAGCTGGTATCGGCAGCCAAAGGCTGGATGAGCATTTCGATGTCTTTGAATTTTTCGCGGTAAGGGTCGGGATTGGATTTCCCGTCTTTGTTCATATAGTCCTTTGGGGCACGCGAAAAAACAATCTCCTTATTGCCCCAATGCATAGCAGTCGGGCTGATTGCCTGCTGAGGTACAAAATCCCATTCGTAATTCTGTTCCCCGCCTGAAGCGATTGTCTCAAAGATGATAGCATCTCTGGTGGCATGAACATAAGTATTGAAGTCTATCTTACCTTTGTCTGTGTGGAAAGACCCCGTAGTCTGCGCATCGTAGATATGCAATCTCATCTCCTCCTTCTGTACCTTTCCAAGCGGTTTCAGGGTGAAATATCCTATCGGCAAGCGGCCTGAATAAAAGAGATCGAACCATTTCTCCCGAGCTTCTGTAACGTCGCTTCTTCCTACATTCAGACGGTATGCTCCATCGCCAAGTTTGTAGAAGTTTGTCCCAAGAAGACCATTCCCCATTATTGCGCCATCGTAGTAACCGTCTTTTTGCCCCCAGTGACTATGACGCACTCCCGGCTCAAATACAGGATCGGACGTCAGTTTGTTCCAAGTAAGGTCGTACTTGGATATGCTCTCGGATAAAGAAGCATCTGCTGCTCCCCCCGCTACAAAGGACGAGAAGAGCAGCAGAATTGCTGAAAGTATAACTGTTCTAACGCTGTGCACCATAAGCAGCGAATTCCGGTGCAATAGTGAATTTGCCTGTTGTGAGGTTGAAGTTCTCATTATTTGTACCGAATGGCTTTATCGACTGGTCCCTTACTATTCCGTGATACCATAGTCTTTTACTATCAGAACCGTAGACTGCGCAGTTCCAAGAGAAGTTGGTTAAACTGTTCACATTGTTAGCCGAAGCCTTTGCCCAGGTATCGTCAGATGGCATGCCTTTGGTATATATTACCATAACACTTCCTTTGCTACTATCCGAGACGGCATCTGTCGTCGTGTAATAGAGATTGCTCTTTACACTTATACTGTTGCCAATGGTGTTGAATCCGAAGAATGCTCTGTTAACTCCGGTTCCATTAGTGGCAATATCGAAGAAGGTGTTGTTTTCGAATATTATATTGTCAATGTCGGCGCCGTTGGCATATGGAGCGTCAGTAAAATACAGATTTTTTATTGTTCCGTCGGGGCTCCAGAATACGTTATTACGTACGGTGATGGTCCCGAACGGCACTCCGGCGCAAGCATGGGTGTACAGGAAACTTTGATTGTCTGCAGTCACTTTAACGTTGCTGTTTACAATGGTGAGCCTGTTAAGTGTCATAGCCGTGTTTGTTCTGTTTACGAATACGGCATTCATATTGATAAAACAGTTGTCAAAAACTATGTTTCCTATAGCTGAGCTGCCCACATGGAGGAAGTGATCTCCGATTGAGGAGATTTCAACATTTTGGAAAGCGTATGTGTTGTGTTCAGCAGATTCGGTACCCATATTGAATGATGGTATATTGAAAACCACCTTTCCCTTGTTTCCTGAATCAATTCCCACCACCAGAGTTGAAGCATTATAATTGCCGCCGTTGAATGTGAGTGTCTTTCCTCCGTCTATGAAATATATGCCCGGAGCGGCAAGAATTGATTGGTCTGCTGTCACATGGACTACAGTGCCTTTGTAATCTGCCTTATTGTACTTGCGCCCGGCGATTGTGATATCCTTGCCATCCAAGAATTTCTCATACATATTTCTGTTGTCAACGCTGACTTCGAAAGCAGCAATAGTGCTGTATCCTTGTATGCTTACAGCGTAGATGGCCACCTGACTCTCTGAGTCGAAAGACACAGCTTTGGTCACAGCGGACGGAGCCGTTACTTTGAGTGAAGTGTCGTCCAGAACGACTCTCCAGCCATCCGGCTTGGATACTATGGCGCTCTGAATTCCCATCATCGTTACATTATAAGTTTTTGTCTCTCCCAGTTCAAAAATCTGTTCCTCTTCTATTCCATCTATCTTAACTAAGAATTCTGCAACTATAGGAACGCTTATTACTTCACCATTGGCAAGCGTAAGAACGAGATTATTCCCCTCTACCTTTGCGTCAGAGAAAATGCTCTTTGGCTCTGCCAGGATAGGTTCGCCGTTTTTGTTCTTTATTTGTGTTGTTACACCATCAACGGTCAGAGTCCAATATCCTTGGTCATCTACACCAAGAACCGGAGCGCCGCCGGATGCTTTTACTTTCTGGCCATTTGAATCCAGCACATACACATATCCATTGCCATCCAGATTGTCTACAACCCAGAATCCTTCAGCATCAACCTTTATAATAGGAGTATTGCCGCGGTCCTCGCCTCCGGCTGCAATATTAAGTTCCGTTCCATTGCTTAAAACGATGGTCCAGACGCCGTTTTTCTTTACAGCGCTGTTCACAAGCCTATACTCTACTAACTCCTGAAGGGTTTTAATGTCGCTGTTAACCTTTACAAGAGAAGCTTCAAGAGCGTCCACCCTCTCTTCAATGGAGGCGATTCGTTCGTTAATTGGAGTCAGGTCGCTTTCTTTTACACAGCCTGCAATTATAAGAGTTGTCGAAATGAGAAAAATTCCTTTAAATAAGCTTTTCATATTCTTTTCGTGTTATTTGATATAATATCTTATGTAGTCGATTGCCATATATCCCGGTTCGGTGAAGTTCGGGTTTGCAGTTCCTCCGCGTGAAGTGACGAATGTTGTGCCGCCGTCTCCCAGCTGCGCCGAAAGAACAAGCCTGAAATCCCTCGAAGTATATGGGAACTGGTCTGCCTTTGCTTCCTCGGATACACCATACGGGAAGCTTGTAAGTTTATTATAGGTGTACTTTAGTGAGTTGTCTATGTAAAACTTAAGCGTAGTCGCATCTATTTCAACCGAATAGATATGCCATTGTGTATCCATATTTGACACGGTTGTTTCCTTGCAATGTGTCTTCCATCCTCCCGGACCGGCATCGACATAGGAGCTTGTATAACCATCGTGGTTGGTTTGTACGGCAATTGATGTCTCTGAGACGGCCTCAAGGATGTCAATCTCTCCACCCCAAGGATTTCCGTTTGGATGGTTGGGATAGCAAGTCATCCAAATTGCCGGCCAGAAAGAGCTGCGGTTCTGTACTTTAGCACGAATGTCGATTCTTGTGCCTGTTCCCAGGAAACGGAAGGTTTTCAAACTGTCGTTATCGAAAACCGTTGTGAGGCCTCCTGTTGAGTAACCGTCCTGCTCCGGGTAGTCCTTTCCCTCATATGTGCTGACAGGCCTGGTGTTGTCAACCTTTTTTGCCCAAATTCTAACTTCTCCGCTTTCCACACTTACCAGTGTTTCGTTGTAAGGGTCCATATGAATGAAAGCCTGCGAAGGACGGGCATCTATCCGCATCCAAGTGTTCGGGTCATAAGAAGTCCCGTTGAACTCATCGGCCCAAGTGCAAGTCCATCCCGCGAGAGGCTCAGCGACGTAATCAGCAAGTATAACGTTGTAATTATCTTCGTAGCCCCATTTGCTGCAAGACAGCGTCTTATTCGGCCAAGAACCTGTAAGTTCCCAAGTTGCGCCCTCTACAGTAACGATTGTCTGTCCGGTAATGTCCTGGGCATGGAGGATGTTCATTGTCTTGTCGTTGTGATCGAAGACATAGTCTCCATCTGAAGTGCTGAAACTTGCGCTCACCAAAAGCGGTTCCGAGCTGTTTTCTTGCGCTCCTGACATGTTTACAGTAAACTTGGACACCTTGCCGGCGAGCAGCTTCAATGACCTGCCGGCAGGGATGGTTATTTCCTTGGAATAAGTACTCCCGGATGTGAATATTGTTATGGTGAACTTATCGCCTTGGGTAAGTTCAAAAGGCCAGCAGGTAAAATAAATGCCCTCGGGAGAAATAAATCCGGCCGGGTCGGAAGATACGGCAGGAGTAACTTCTTCCGTAAAGAAATCTACTTGAGTGTAATTATCGGAAGTGCCGCAATGATAATTCTTGCTTGATGCCTCTGTCGGGTCTATGTATAATTTGGTTTTGGCTCCCGCATTTCCATAGATTGAAGCCGGGGAATAAGTGTCGTAAGAGAAAGTCGTCTTTCCTGCCAATGGGACATCGTTACCGTTTTTTTGGGCAGATACGGATATGCCGACCAGGTCTCCGAACTCTATCCCGATAGGAAGGTTTGTCAATAGAAGTCTCCCTATGGCATTGACTCTTGCGAATCTCATTAAAAGGTTCGTTGGCTGAGATGCCGTGCTGATTTTCTCCGAAATCAAAACGTCTGCTGCGGGGTCGTATGACCCTTCTTGTGCAATTTGGTTTGAAGGGAGGTTTATATCGATACCGCTTGCTGTTGGATTAAAGGCGCTTGCGGAAGGGCAAACACCATAATAAGAGAAGGCATCTGAAACAACCGGATTGAGGCTTGCGGTAAAAGTCATTATGCCTCCGGAGAGACTGGACCCGGTACTGCTGGTGTAGTTTGTTACCGCACCGCTCGAAAGTTCAATGATTTTCAAGCTTTCCTCTCCTGACCAACTGAAGTTGCCATCGGGATTTATAGCTGTTTTAGCGCCGGGAGACTCCGCCGTCACCTTGAGTTCCAAGGTGGCGGCATTGTCTTTTTGATTATCCTGCGCACAAGAAAGCAAGGTAAAAAGAGTTGCGGCAAAAAGGAATAATGCAAACTTGTCCATATTTATTCGAAATTTCCATTATCTAATTCATCAGCCTTTGCACCTGCCTGCCCGGGATTAGAAAAGCTGACATTAAACGGCCTTGATGCCGCCGCATCAATTACCTTACAGTTTGGAGGTAAATAATCGTCCCTCATAATTTGTTTATCTGCTTGCACCATACTGCTTGTAAGCATCCTTAATCACAAAGGCGCCGGTAGTGGTGTTGAAACTATCAAAAGGCGTAGCAGTCGCATCTTTTGTTATTCCGTGATACCATAAACTTGTATCAGAACCTCGGACTGCGCAATTCCAAGCATAATTGGTGAAGCTGTTTACATTATTAGTGACTTTTGCCCAGGTATCGTTTGCAGTCATGCCCTTTGTATAAAACACCATCACACTGCCTACTGAACCGTCTGTGTTTGCAGTTGTTGTGGTGTAATAGAGATTGCTCTTGCAACTTATGCTTGTTCCAATGGTGCGGAATCCGAAGAAAGCTCTGCCTCCTCCACTTCCATTAGTGGCGACATTATAGAAGGTATTGTTTTCGAATACTATATTGTCAATGTCGGCGCCGTTGGCATATGGAGCGTCGGTTATGAATAAATTCTTTATTGTTCCGTCCGGACTCCAGAAAACATTATTTTTAACTTTAATGGTTCCGAATTGCTGTCCGGCAGCAGCGTGTGTATAGAGGAAACTCTGATTGTTTGCAGTTACTATAATATCGCTGTCAATTATAGTCAATTCATTTACGCTTTTATCTGAAGCTATTCTGTTACAGAATGTTGTATTCATATCAAGTTTACAATCATCAATAACAAGCTTATCAATAGGGGCTGAATCCAAATTAATGAATTTAACGGATGAATTGGCTTCTACCTCCATATTCTTGAGCAACCAGCTGTTAGTGTTATCTAATCTAAGAGGATTGTTTAAGTTGACTTTTGAACGTGTTCCCTTCGTGTTTCCAACAAAAATGACAGGATTGCTATATGCACCGCCCTGGGTTGTGAGAGTGCAGCCCTCATCGATAAAGTATATACCGGCGGCTCCGGCCGTCATACTTGTATTCGCTGTAATATGTAAAGTATAATATCCCGCAGCCTGCCAAGCAGCCTTATTATACTTGACTCCGGCAATTTCTATATCTTTACCGGCCTCCCAGTCTTCGTAATATGTGGTTTCGAAGTGGTCCTCAATTGTACCCAGGTCGTATAATTTACCGGCTTGGGTGGTGAAGGACTTACTGGTAACGACCTGTCCGACCAAGGTGCTCTGGCCCCAGTTTCCATATGCGGCGATTTTGATGCCGTTTGCGAAAGTGGTGCCGGGGGCAACACAAGCATAATAAGTGCCTGGCAGTGAATTCTCGGGTCCATGTCCTGCAGGAACAACGCATGCCCTTAGTTCTGCCCTCCCGCTTGTGCTGATATCAATTGAAAGATTTCCTTCAGGACTGATTGTTACGCCGTTCTGGCGCACAAAGTTTGAACCATCATTGTCCGTGAAAGTGAGGTGGGTTATTTGACCGGTTGAACTGGTATTGAACTTGAAAACCGAGAGAACAGGCTTGAAGGAGAGAGTAGTCTGTGCTGCAGAGCAGGTTGCAAGCGCAAGGTGGGTTCTCGTGCCAGGACGGCATACATTGTAAGGCATCAGTGCTATTCTTCCTGAATTTGAGATACTCCATACCATTTTGCCGAGAAATTCAAATCCGCTGTAAGCAATCGCATAGAATCTGGTTCCTCCGTCCGGAAGAGAGGCTGTATTTATACTAAAGGTGAAGTGTTTGCCGTCTGCAGAGACGGAAGTGCCCGCATCACCCACTGCAACTTTTACTGAATTAGCCCAAGCAGTCTGCGAAGAAGAACCTTTATCATTGATAATGAGAAGCGAGTCCCCCACTTCCCAAGTCACTTTACCTTCGCCATCATAAGACTTTGTATCTTCGGGAATAGATGCCGTAAAAGTGATTACTTCTGAAAGAGGATTGTTATCGGAATCGGTGGAATTATTGTTCACATTGTTGATTTCTTTTGTACAAGCAGCGGAAATCATGAGTGAAGCCACAAAAAGGAAAATAAAAGATTTTTTCATGATTTTAAATTTTTAAAAGATTAAGAATTTTGTGACCAAAAGTCCTCTTTTTCGTAATCTACGGTTTGGCCGCTTACATTTGTCAAGTATCTGCTTTCCGAGGATAACTCAATTATAATGCAATCGGGCGAAAGATAATAATTGTTTGTTTTTTTCATGATTTTGTATTTTATAAGGTTATTTAATCATCATATACAGGAGTATCCGTTATAATTACTGTCAGTTCTTGTATCTTGGTTGAACTGCCCTGATAATTATCGTTTATGCCCACGAAAGTAACTTTGTAAGTCCCGGGCTCGGAGAATGTGTACTCGAAGTCGAAAATCGGGTTCATTACGCTCTTGATTTGCCGTCCTTGGTCAGACCTTATTGCGTTCAGAGGCTTAGGCTTCGATATGCACCATTGGTCAATGTTATATTCCAGGAAAGTCTGATGGCATCCCTCGAAGAATATTGCGTACATCTTCTCGGCGAGGTGAATTGTACCGATGTTGGTGGTATCGCCTCTGTTTCTGTATTTTTCTCCAAGAAGATAGGGACTGTCCTGCTCGTTCATTACCACAGTATTGAAGCTGACTTCCTTCAGGTCAGTTATTACGCTGTCCAGTTGATTATTAAACCGGTACTTCATTTTAATGGCTCCATTAACCCAATATGAGGTTTGGGCATCAAGATAGTTATTATTATTGGGGTGCCAATGAAAAGCCATACAAAAATTGGATGAATATTTCGATATATCGTAGGACTCTGTTCTCCATTCGCCGGGGAAATTGTTCCAGAGTGTGCTCTTATCCCATCCTTCCATAGAAGTTTCTGATGAATAAATACGGTTAATGGTCTCGCGGTTAGCAAGGCCGTTTGAAAGGTCCTCCATACCGGGATAATCAAGAAGGCCCTCGAATCCATCTGTCAGATAGAGGTCAAGAGAAGGGAACTTTCCATATCTCCACATGTATTCAACGTCAAGGTTAATCGACTGTATACTGTCGAGAGGTATGTTGGTGCGGTCCCTATACCTATATTCGTGTCCTTTTTCACCGCTATAAAAGACTATATAGTCGGCATCCCCCGTGATGCTGAAATGCAGTGGCAGGCCGGCGTGATACACATTGGCTGTATCGAGCCGCACTGAGAAATTAACCGGTGTGACTATATTCTGCTGCTCGCATGAAAGGAGCATAATACTCGTTGCAGCAAACGCTAGAACTGCTTTTATTGTTTTTATGTTCATATCGTTACCAAAGAGGATTTTGTCTCATTTCTGTATTTACGGCCAGCTCCAGCGAAGGAATAGGCAGGTATTCATATTTCTTGCTCATCCGGCTGACAAGTTCCACAAGCGTATTGGATGTGAAAGTGCCGGAGGCTCTTTTGTCTGCATTAGTCTTCCGCTGAAGATCCTGCATTGATGACAGGTATATTCCCCATCGAAGAAGGTCGAACTTCCTTATTCCTTCGAAGCAGAATTCACGGGCTCTCTCGTTGCGAATCAATTTTTGGAATTTTTCGTATGTTGAGTACCTGGAATATGGTTCGGTCTGAATCCCGGCTCTGTTTCTTACCGCAAGTATGATGTTGAAGATGTCCTCATTAGGCTTCCCATCATATTCATTGACTGCTTCTGCATACATCATCAAAACATCGGTGTATCTCAATAACGGTACGTTAATTCCGCCAAATATGCATTTGAAGAGTTTCTGTCCTTCGTATCTTGTCTCTCTTCTGAATTTCCCTATGAATCTCGAACAAGGATGATATGTTGGATCGTCGTTGGTGGAGTAGACGATTCCGGAGTTGGGGTCGCGGTAATACCATGGGCATCTGTCAATCCCGGCCAGCATTTTTCTTACATCAGTCGGATCGCCTCCATAAGGGTATACGCATGCTTCTTCTCCTGAGCCATTATAGTGGAATGGCGGTATGTTCCAGTCCTGACGCTTGTCGGTAATCCAAGAGAGGTCTTTTTCCAATTTTACTCTATCATCGTGCATATAGAGGTCCCAAAGCACTATGGTGCTGGCGAACAATCCGTACGAGAAATTCACTTTCATATCGGCAAAGTTGGTCCCGCTGTTGGAACTTCTAATCCCGTTTAATTCTCCCCAGCGGCTATGCCCGTAATAGTCAGGCGACGAGCGGTCTCCGTAAAAATCGGCCTCCCACATTGATTCGTAATATTGGGTGTCGTACTTGTCGCTTATCAAATTGATGAATATATCCTCGTAGTCCGGATTCATATTATGTAAGCCGCTGTCTATCACATCCTTGGCGTAATCTCTTGCCTTACCATAATAAGAATGCTTGTCTCCGCCTTCGACCGCACTCCCGGCCATATAAAGATAGATTCTTGCCAATATGCCCTGAACGGTAGTACGGCAAATGTTGGAAGGAGAGTGCTTAAGGCTGGCTGAAATCGTTGGGAGAATTGCTTCCATTTCGGATACGGCATATTGCATGACATCGAACTGGCTGCTTGCCTTGCATTTTACATGTTCGTACGACTCAGTGCTCTCTGTCCTTAAAGGAACGTCACGAAAGTTCTGGGCAAGTATGAAATAATAGTATGCTCGTAGAAATCTTGCCTGCGCTGCCATATTCCCATCTTCATCGAAGTTGGTCTTTTCCAGATTCTCAAGAAATGCATTGGCATTTCTGATACCCTTGTAAAGCCAGGTCCAAGTTTGATAAATGTTATCACAATTGGCATCCAACTCCACGCTTGCCCCTTTCATCGAGGCGTTTGTGGTGGACATATACATACAAAGGTCATCGTTGTAATTGAGGTCCAGAATAAGATTGCAGCCATAGAGCTGCCAGCTGTTCAGCACTCCATAAACTGCGTTAAGGGCATCCTGGGCTTCCTCCGGAGTCTGATAATACTTGTCTTCGGTAAGGATGGTTGCTTCTTTTTCAAGAATATCACACCCGCAGAGACATATAGCGAAGAGAATGCTTATTATATTTCTTAGCTTCATTTCTTTTACTCTTTTATTAGAAAGTTAACGAAACGCCGCCGGTGAATGACTTGGCACGCGGATATGCAGACCAGTCAAAGCCCGGAGTCAGTACAGAGTTTCTTGTGGAAACTTCAGGGTCCGGTCCTGAATAGTTTGTCCATGTGTAGATGTTGTCTCCCGTAACATAGATTCGTGCTGCAGAAACACCTATCTTATTTGAGATTTTTTTCGGCAGGGTATAACCCAGAGTGATGGTCTTCAACCTTAGGAAAGAACCGTCTTCTACAACTCTTGACGAAAAATAATCCATCCCTCGGGCGCCTGCACGCGGAATGTCACTATCAGGATTTCTATGTTTTGAAAATGCATTTCTCATGCTTCCGAACTGGTTCAGCTGAGTTCCGTTGTAATTTTCGAATACAAGCCTGTTGGCGTTTAAAATATCGTTTCCGTAACTCCAGTTAAAGAAGACGCTAAAGTCGAATCCGTATGCAGTAAGGGTGTTGTTCCAACCTCCGGTATGCAGCGGCTGACCTATGCCGATTACGGTACGGTCATTGTCGTTTATGACACCGTCCTTATTGATGTCTTCGTATTTGGGGTCTCCCGGACGAACATTCTCGCGGTTGATATTTTCAAGATGAGGAATTCCTTCGTGAAGGAGAGTCCCATTAGCAAATTCCTCGAGTTTGTATGTGCCAAGGTAGCGATATCCGTACATCAGACCTGTTGGCATTCCGACTTTGGTAACATAAGGCACCTGGGAGGAATACTGTTCGTTCCAGTTGACTGTAGATATGAGTGTTGTCTGGTTCATTGACAGACCCGTAACGGTGTTTTTGTTCATACCTATGTTGAAAGTGGAGGTCCAGTCGAAATGTCTTGTACGTAAAGGAACTACCGTAAGGGTAAATTCCAGCCCCCGGTTTCTCATAGAGCCGATATTTATCATTGCATCTATGTA
>Ga0255343_1005941_pt1 | contig 11118 bp, 7 predicted proteins | sample wastewater_treat_4_FD_192413 | JGI IMG/M metagenome (GOLD analysis project Ga0255343, IMG submission 192413) | Wastewater microbial communities from Lulu Island WWTP, Vancouver, Canada - plant16 | ecosystem: Engineered > WWTP > Wastewater > Unclassified | place: Canada: Vancouver, British...
AGGGAATGCGGACGATTTCGGCGACGCAGGCTGCATCCGCGACGTTCAGGACAACAAGGTCGCGCGGGCGGAGCCGTCCACCATGTCCACCATGTCCACCATGTCCACCATGTCCACCATGTCCACGGTGTCCACGGTGTCCACGGTGTCCACGGTGTCCACGGTGTCCACGGTGTCCACGGTGTCCACGGTGTCCACGGTGTCCACGGTGTCCACGGGAAGCCCAAAAATGCAGGCGAGACGCCTGCGCTACAAGAGCCGGGGCCGCGCGAGCGCGTCCAGACAGCCCGTCGAGCTCATCCTGCCGAGGCATGCTCTCGGGGCGGTTGCCGCAATCCCCGGTGTTGCATATACTGATGGTCCGTGCAGGGGCCGGAGAAGGAGAGATCTGTGCGAAAGGCACTTGGATATAGCCTGGTCATCATGCTGTTTGCGCTGGCGCTGATTGCGGGCGCGGGCTGCGACGGGGGCGGTCTCGACATCAAAATGGCGACCCCGGATTCGGGCGATCAGCCCGACGATGGCGGCGGCGGCGACGACGGTGGCGGCGACGATGACGACGGGGACAACGGCGGCGGCGGCGGGGGCGGCGGCGGCGGCGATACGGGCGACACGCGGTTTGCCGGGAACTGGCTCGCCAGTTTCACCGATGACCGTACGACCGCGAGCGCGCAGTACGGTCCGATCCAGTACGCCATTCTCCTCAACATACGCCAGCGCGGCACGGGGATTTCGGGGAGCGGTACCCTGTTCCGCGTGTTCCGAGAAGGGCCGACGGCCTCGAACCGCATTGCGGTACAGATGTCCGGGTCCACTTCCGGCGACGATGCGACGTTTACCCTGCGGTCCGGCAGCGGCGGTCTGGATCGCGATCAGACGTGGTATGTCCGCCTCGGGGACGACCGCATGGCGGGCATGTACCTGGCCGCCGACAGCGCGGGGACGCTGTCGCGTTCGGGCCACGCCCTGTGGCACAAGACGAGCTCAAACAGCCGCGCGGACACCCCGTGGGCGGCGGCGTACACCGACGATTTTGGCATTGCGGGATATCCGCAACGGTCGCGCACGGTTTCGGTGACGCCCGTCCTCGACCAGGCCAATCTCCTGGGCAGCGGGACCATGTACGAGCAGGCGGGCCTGCCGCCCGAGCTGAATTTTGACATTGTACGGGGGGGCTTGTCCGGCTCGGAGATTGGGTTCACGTTTGGCGGGCTCGACCTGATCGAAAACGAGGTGGACTGGTTCGGGTTTTTCGGCGGGGACATCATGGCGACGGCTTACGGCCAGTTCGATGTGTCGGACGCGTTGATCCGGTTTGGTCACACGATCTGGGTGCGCGCTCCGGAGCAGGCCTTGACCGCCATCACGGGAGCGTGGGCGGGCTCGTTTCGCGACCGCACGGTGGAATCGCCCAACGACCCCGGTGATTTCACGGCCGTGTTTCACCTGACCGCGAATGACGGCGGCGTGGTGACGGGCTATGTCCTGATGCGGAATGAGGCCGACGACGCCCCCGAGTTTGAGCGCTACAACATCGACAGCGGCAGCATCATCGGCACGCAGGTCCAGCTTTCCATGAGCCGGTTGACGGGGTCGTTTTTCTGGGACCTGCGCCTGTGCGAAGACCGGCTGGTGGGGTCGTACCAGCGTTTTGTGGGCAGCCAGAACCGGTTTGTGGCGACGGGCCATGCCGAATTCCGCACCATGACCAGTGCGGGGATCCTGCGGGGGACCTGGGCGTCGGCGTATGTCGACACCTATGGCGCGGTGCAACCCGAACAGTCCCAACTGGCCCTGGTCACGGTGTCCAGCCAGGCGTCCGCGGGGGCGCCGTTCAGCGGATACGGCGCGCTGCGCTTCGCCGGGGAGTCCCGCCGGCGGCTGTTCAATGTGGCGGGCGAGGTGGTTTCGGGCGACATCGTGTGGGAATGGCGCGGCGCCGACCTGTTCGGCAGAACGGTCTGGCATCTGCGCCGGTGCAACGACCTCCTGTACGGCGCGTACACCAACTACACCTCCGGCGGAGCGATCGAGTCGCGCGGCAGCGGCGTGTGGATTAAGTCCACGTACAGCGGCTCGTTCGAGCAATAACCCCGGTTTGGGCGGTGTGCGGCGCGGGAATTCGTGCTAGACTGGAGCCGTCCGGGCAGGCGGAACCATGCAGGGACGTGCCCCTGGGACTGTTTTCGGGGACCGAAGGGAGGCAGTCATGCCGGTGCGAAAACTGAAGGAGTTTCTGGACAGGGAAGGGATCAAGTACGTTACCATCAGTCATTCCAAGGCCTATACCGCTCAGGAAGTGGCGGCCTCGGCCCACATTTCGGGCAAGGAGATGGCCAAGACCGTCATTGTAAAAACGGATGGCGAAATGGCGATGGTGGTCCTACCCGCGAATCACAAGCTCGATTTCGCCACGCTGGAAGGGGATCTGGGGGCGCGCCGCGTCGAACTCGCTTCCGAGGACGAGTTCCGGGGGCTGTTCCCCGAGTGTGAGGTTGGGGCGATGCCGCCGTTCGGCAACCTCTACGGCATGGACGTCTATGTCGAGGAGAGTTTGACCGGCGGCGACCGCATCGCGTTCAACGCGGGGTCGCACACCGAGGTGATCCGGCTGCCGTACCGGGATTTCGAACGGCTGGTCCAGCCGCGGGTGTTTCGCGCGGCGCACTAGGGCCGGCCTGTCGCGGCTCCCGGGCCGTCTTGACCGATCCCGTGTTGCCTCAGTCATTCGCCGTTTCGAGCGAATTCGAGATGCCGGGCCGGGCGCGGGCGCGCCCGCGCTTCTGGAGCGCGGCGAACCCATCGTGCCCGAAGAGGCATACGAAAGCGAGGACCATCAGCATGCAGTTTACACGCAGGGGCATTCTCAAGCTGGGCATGGCGGGCGTTCCGTTGACGTCGTTCCTGGGCGGCGTGCCGGCCGGGGCGCAACCGCCGGAAGGCGCGACGCTGCCTTCCGCAACCGGCATCGAGAACGCGTACGTCTGCTTCCGGATCGGCGCTCCGATCACGTTGAACGAAGCGCGGTTTCAGGAGCTCCTCGATCTGTTCGACCGCCACCGCGGGGTGACGGACGAGATCACGCTGTTCACGTCGGAAACGCATCCGCCGCTGCCGCTGGAGGTCATGCTCGAGCGCATCGCGCTGCTGGAAACGCGCATGGCGGCGGCCCGCGCGCGCGGGTACCGCAGCGGCATCAACATTCTCGCCACCATCGGCCACCACGAGGAAAATCTGCCCAACTCGCTGTCCGGCGAATGTACGCCCATGACGGACATCAACGGGGCGGTGTGCCGCGGCTCGTTCTGCCCCAATGACGAGCGCCTGCGCGCGTACATCCGCCGGGTCTACGAAGCGCTGGCGCAGGCGAAGCCCGATTACATCTGGATTGACGACGACGTGCGCCTCTTCGGGCACATGCCCATCGGGGCCGGGTGTTTCTGCGATACCTGCCTCGACCGGTTCGGGCAGCGCGCGGGGCGGCCGTTCACGCGGGAGTCGTTGAACGCGGCGCTGTCGTCCGGGCCCGTGCCGGAGAAACTGGCGCTTCGCCGCCAGTACCTGCAGCACAACCGCGAGACCCTCGGCAGCCTGTTCCGGATGATCGAGCAGACCGTGCACGGCATTCAGCCGGATCTGCCGCTGGGGTTCATGACGGGCGACCGGTTTTTCGAGGGCTACGATTTCGACGGATGGGCGGACAGGCTCGCGGGGCCCGGGCGCACGGAGGTGTTGTGGCGGCCCGGCGGCGGCACGTACACCGATGACCGGATGGCGGGGATCACCGACAAGGCGCACGATATCGGGCGCCAGACCGCCTTCCTGCCCGGCAGCGTGAAATGCATCGAATCGGAACTCGAGAGTTTTCCGTACCAGCGCCTGAAGAAGAGCGTCCACGCGACCTTGCTCGAGGCCGCAACCTATATCGCAAGCGGTTGCACCGGCACCGCCTTCAACGTCCTGTCGATGTATGATGAACCGCTCGACGAATACGAACCGCTGGTCGAGCGGCTCCGCGCCGGGCGGCCGTTCCTCGACCTGCTCGCGCGGACCCTCGGCCGCGCGCCCTCCATCGGCGTGCACAGTGGATGGGTCAAAGACACGTATGCGGCGCAGAACGTGGACGGCGCCTGGCTGGGCGGGCCGGGCGCACCGGGCCACTGCAACGAACTCTGGTCGACGGGCCTGCCCGCCGCGTATAGCGCCGCGCACGCCGCCGTGACCGCGCTGTCCGGCGAACAGGTGATGGCGTTTTCAGACGACGAACTGCGGGCGCTCCTGTCGGGCGCGGTCCTACTGGACGGGCCGGCCCTCGACCGTCTCAACGCGATGGGGTGCGGCGCGCTGACCGGGTTTGAGACCGCCGCGGTGCACCACGAGGATTGCATCGAAGAGATGACGGCGCATCCGCTCAACGGCGACTACGCGGGCCGCCGCCGCAACGGGCGGCAGTCGTTCTGGAAATGCCCGACCCACTGGCTGCGGCCGGTGGGCGAGGGGGCGCAGGTTTTGTCGCGCTGCGTAGACTACACGTACGCGGAGACGGCGCCGTGTTGCCTGGGCATTTTCGAGAACGGCAGCGGCGGCCGCGTGTGCGTGGAAGGGTACTACCCGTGGCAGCAGATCCAGAATCTGAGCAAATCGGCGCAGATCAAGGCGGTCATGCGGTGGCTGTCGCGGGACACCCTGCCGGCGTATGTAGCGTCGTTTCACCGGACAAACCTGTGGGTGCGGCGTCCCGACGGCCGGACGACGGCCATCGCCCTGCTGAACGCGTCCATGGATCCCGGTGAGGGCGTGACGCTCCTCGTACGGACGCAGGGCGACGTGCTGCGGGTCGCCGACATGCGCGGAGCGGTGTCCGAAATCGGCGCAACGGGGACGGACGGCCCCTACGCGAAGTTCGTGCTGCCCGTCATCCCGCCGTGGGAACTGGTTCTGGCTACGGTGTGACGCGGAGACCGGCGGCGGGTCACCGCTTGTCCGGCGGCTGGCTCGCGAGCAGGGCGAGCGCTTCCCGGACCCGCGCGACCTGGAGCGCGTCGGCGATGAGGTAGCGGTGTTTCCCGTCGGGGATTTCGTCGAACGCGGTCACGCCATGCTCATCGACGCTCGCCCGGCCGGGGTTCGACAGGCTGAAATAGCCGCGGTTTGGCCGGATCGCCCACAGCACACTGGTGAGATCCCACGTCGGACGTTCATGGGGCGTGGGCATGTACAACTGGTACGCTTCCGCCAGCGGATGATGCGCGGCATAGCTGAAATCGCGTTCGATGCTGTCCGCGGGATACGTGATGGCGAGACCGATCTCGTAGCCGCTGTAGACGATGGGCGTGGGCCACGCTTCGGCCAGCTTTCGCGCCGCCGGGATGTCCATCACCACGTTGTATTCGCGGTGTTCCTTGCCGTCGATGGGCGCGAACGCCCCCGCCATGACAGACAGCACACGCACCTTCGTTTCCACCAGGTCGCGGCCGCCAAGCGGCGAGATGGCGTCCGGCGGGGTGTCGAGAAGCGCCGCCAGGTTGGTCGAAAACCCCACCTGCGCGATGGCGACGGACTGGTCGGGCTGGGCCGCGAGCGTCTGGCGCAGGACCGTTACGGCGTCCGGCGCGTCGTTGCCGCTCAGGAGATCATGGGGGTACCGCAGCGCGCCCTGATCTTCGGCGCGGGCGAGGCCCAAAAACGAGCTGTCCTGGGGCGTGACGCCGCTGCGGGCAACGCCGATGGGGATGTTGCCGCGTCCGTAGAACGTGTTGATGGCGTCCACCAGCGGCGCGCACAACTCGTGGTCTTTGGTGAGGGTGACGGCCACGAGTTCGCATTCGCCGCGGCTTTGGAGGGCGTGGATCACGCCCAGGGCGAGCGCATCGTCCACGTCGTTGCCGATGTCGGTATCAAAAATGAGTTTGACGGGGTCGGCGGGTTTCAGGTTGACCCGCTCGGGGGGGCCGTCCACCGCCGCGTTCAAAAGCATGGAGAGCACACAGGCGCAGTGCAACATCCTGAACCTCCTTCAGTCAACACACGAGCCCGCGGGGCTGTGCAGAACGGACCAATCTCACGCCGTGCTCAAACATACTGGCCCGCGGCCTATGAATCAAGGCTTTCGGCAGCGAGATCGGGATCCGCCGGTTCCGCGACGGGCTCTTTGACGGGGAACAACACCCGGAACGTCGAGCCGCTGCCGGGGACGCTGTCGACCCGGATGGCGCCGTAGTGTCCGCGCACAATGCCGAGCACGGCGGCAAGGCCCAGGCCGCGCCCGGTGAACTTGGTGGTGTAGAACGGGTCAAAGATGCGGGATACGGTGGCCTTGTCCATACCGGCGCCGGTGTCGGTAATCTCCAGGTACACGTATTGACCTTCGGGCTGGTTTTCGTGCAGCCAGGTTGCGGCGAGGTCTTCGCGGGTGCAGAACACAGCGCCCGTCGCGATGGTGATGAGGCCGCCGGCGTGATCGATGGCTTCCGAGGCATTGATGGCGAGGTTCATGATCAACTGGCTGATTTGCGAGGGATCGCCCTCGAAAAGGGGCACGCGCCGGGCCAGGTTGAACCGGAGCTGGCAGGTATCCGATACAGACGCCTCGATGAGCTGCGCCATCTGCGTGATGAACGCGTTGAGATCGATCAGTTCGAGCGCGGCCTTGCCGCGGCCGGAATAGGCCAGCATCTGGCGGGAAAGCTCGATGGCTTTGCGCGCGGCGGACGCGATCTCTTTGAGATAGGGCCGCGCGCCGGAGATCTGCGTGAGTTCCGCCATGGCCATTTCGGCATTGCCCGCGATGATGGCGAGGATGTTGTTGAAATCGTGGGCGATGCCGCCGGCCACGGTGATAAGGCTCTCGAGTTTCTGCGCCTGGCGCACCTGCGCCTCGAGGGCGAGTTGTTGCGTCACGTCGCGCTTCACCGACACATAGCCCATGAGATTGCCGCTGTAATCGAAGATGGGCGAGATGGTGGCATCTTCCTGAATGTGCACCCCGTCTTTCCGGCGGTTGGTCAGGGTGCCGTGCCAGATTTTGCCCTGGATCAGGGCGGCCCACATGGTTTCGTAATATGCCGGGCCGTGCACGCCGCTCTTGAGGATGCGCGGGTTCTGGCCAACCGCTTCATCGCGCGCATAGCCGGTGACGCGCTCAAACGCAGGGTTCACATACACGATGGTGCCCTGGGGGTCCGTAATCACAATGTCTTCCGCCGCATACTCGATCGCGGTGAAGAGGCGCCGCTGCTCCAATTCGGCCAGGCGGCGGTCGGTGACGTCCCGCAGGATCATGACGTTACCGACGCTGCTTCCCCAGCGCGAGCGGATGGGCGAGAGGCCGGCCTCGAGATACCGGGTCGCGCCGCCATCCATCTGCACATTGGTGTCGACGAACTTCCCGGGGTGCATTGACGCGTCAAACAGCGCCTGCGAAAACGCCAGGAAATCGGTCACGGGCCGCCCCAGGATTTCCGATTCGTTCTTGCCGAGCATCGCCCGGGCGGCCTCGTTCAGGTCGAGTATCTGGTGGCCAGGGTCGAAGACGATCACGCCGTCTTTCATGCTCTCGATGACCTGGTCCTTGGCCACGGGCACGGGGGGCAGCAACAGACCGTAGCGGAGGAAGTTCCATCCGATCACGAGCGCCGCGAACCCGAAGGACAGGGGCGTCAGATCCATGTGCGGAATCGGACTCAGCCGCATCTGAAACACGACGTTTGCGGCGAGCGGCATGAGCGCGCCGAGGAGCAGAAAAAGGGTCTGCTTTCGGTAAATGCGGTGTGACCGCAGCGCCGCGCGGACGAGAATGATCGTACCGGCGAGAATAAACACGTACCCGTACACGAGGAGCAGCCAGTACAGCGGCCCCCTCTCCATGGCCAGCGTTACGATGGGGGGGGCGGTGTCCAGCCGCAGCGTGCTCCAGATGAGGTGGTGGTAGCCGTTTGTCCAGACCAGCGTCACGTTCACGACGGGGATGACGGCGAATGCTTTGAAATACCAGGGCAGGCGGCGGTTGCGTCCCAGCGAGAACTGAAATGCGAAGACGATCCAGGCGAACGGGATGACGGCAATCCCCAGGTGGCGGACGCAGCTCCAGAAGTACCGGCCTTCGACGGTCTGGCAGCCCAGTTCGGCGGCCTCGCTCAGCGTCCACACCCCCGCCGCGATCATCAGGACCATCAGGGTGAGCGCGCCGTACTGGCTGCGCCGGCGCCAGAGTACCGCGGCAAACACCGCCGCGATGGCGGATGTCACGAACAGCGGCAATGCAAACAGGTGGAACTGCCAACCGGACATCGAGCAACGACCCTCCTGAAGCCCCCGGCCCGGGCCCTAGTGTATCACGCCATGCACGCACCGCGGCAGCGGCAAATCCGCGGGCCGCAGGCGGGCGCGGCCGGAGCATACGATCCGCATGCGGCTTCGACAATTCGAGTCCCCTCCGGCGCGGGATCGGCGCCCTCGCCGGCCGGTCCTGGGTTCATGGTCGAAGGGTTCGCTGAAGGGTCTCGCTGTCCCCGTGGTCTCCTGGATGTACCGGGACTCGTCCGGCCGCGTGGACGTACGGCGGGCTCAATCCGCGGAAGCGGGCGGTCCGGACGCCATCGTGAAGCGCAGTTCGCCGCCGCGGGCGAGCTGCTCGTGGGTCACGTGAAAATCGTCGAGCCGGTAGCCGTTGATGCGGACGGTGTGCGCGTAGATCTTCTCCGGAGCGTACTTGTCGGCGATGATGGCGAGAACACCGTCGCGCACACGCAGTTCGGCGCGTTCGAAAAGGGGCGCACCGACCCAGTACTCGTCGGTGCCCGCCAGGGGGTAGAGGCCCAAGGCGCTCAAGACAAACCATGCCGAGAGCGTGCCGCCGTCGTCGTTGCCGTCGAGGCCGACATAATCGGCGGTGTACTTGGTGTCGAGGATCCAGCGGACCCATTTCTGGGTGAGGTCCGGACGAAGCGTTTCGACAAACAAATAGGCCGCGTGGAGATCGGGCTGATTCCCGTGCCAGTAAGAGGACGACGGGATGAATCCGCTCATGCCCTCATCGGCCTGCGCGAAGAAGGCGTTCAACTCGTCGACGAAATCTTCGCGACTCTTGAAGAGGGCGATCATTCCGCGGGCGTCATAGGGCGCGCCCCACCGCCAGTGCAGCGCGCTGCCCTCCACGTAATCGTTGGTAAGGACGCCCTTGCGGTCGAGGTAGCTGAGTTTCAGCGGCTCGAAGGGCTCGACAAAGTCTCCCGACGCCGTGCGCGGCTGGAAATACTGCGTTTCGGGGTTCCAGAGATTGCGGTAGTATGCGGCGTGTTCGCGAAACACCGCGGCGTCCTCCTCGCGGCGAAGGCCGTAGTAGGCCAGGTTGGCGAGCGCAGTGTCCGCCCAGCCGAACTCAAAGGTGCGTGATACGGCTTCGCGCATGAGGTCGGCGGGACAGTATCCGTAGTCGAGGTACGGTTCGACGCCCTCGCGGCCGGAAAACGGCGCGTTCTCCGGGGTGGGTTCGAGCGCGGTCCGGCACATCATCGCATACGCCGTGTCGATGTCGAAATCACGGATGCCTTTCAGATACGACTCGGCAATGACGATGTCGGCGGGCGTGCCCAGCATCGAGTTGGTGTAGCCGCAGCCCGAGGGCCAGCGGGGGAGCCAGCCGCCCCCCTGTTCGGCCATGGTGATGAGCGACACGATCATGTCGCGCTGGTCGTCCGGCGCGATGAGCGTATACAGGGGATGCACGGTCCGAAACGTGTCCCAGAGCGACAGGTCCGTGAAGTAGCGAAACCCCTCGGCCCGGTGCACCTGCTGGTCAAAGCCGAAATAGTCGCCGTTCACGTCGTTGAACAGCGTGGGCATCTGGAACACGCGGTACAGGGCCGTGTAGAACATGGTGCGCTGTTCGTCGGTGCCTCCCTGGATCTTGACGAGCGACAGCCGGTCTTCCCAGGCAGACCGGGCCTGTTCGAGGATGGCGTCGAACGATTGCGCGGCGGCTTCGGTCTCGAGGTTTTCGCGGGCGTTGGCCAGGCTGACGTGTGACAAGGCCAGCCGGAGCTCGATAGTCTGCGGCGTCGTGGCGGCGTTAAAGGCGAGATCCGCGCCGGCCTCCTCCCCTTCGGCCTCGGCCCGGCCGTCCACGCGCTGGTCCCCGGTCCACGTCGCGTAGGCGTCGAACGGCCGGCTGAACCGGGCCACGAAATACACCTGGATGCCGCCGTAACGTCCTGAGAAGGTGCCGAAGGTGCGCACCGACCCCTCCAGTTCGGCCGTCGCGGGCAACAACCGCACCCGGGCCGCCTCGCTGCGCCGCCCGCCCAAGGCATTGGACACGTCGACGTGGACGTGCGCGGTCTTGCCCGCCGGAAACGTGTAACGGTGCACGCCGACGCGCGGAGTGGCCGTGAGTTCCACCAGAATGTCCGGCCGGGGGAGGCGCACAGCGTAGTATCCCGGAAACGCCCGCTCCTCCGCGTGCGAGAAGAGGTCGTAGCGGGCTTCCCGGGGGCGCTGCGCCGCGACGGGCGCCAGCGAGGGCCGCACAAGAACATGGCCGCCGTCCACCGCGCCCGTACCGTTGAGTCGGGTATGGCTGAACCCGAGCACCTTGTTGTCGCCGTAGTAGTACCCCGATTTGTTGAGCGCGCGGTCGGCGGTAAGCATGGACGCCGTTTCGGGACTGAGGCGGACGACCCCGAAAGGCAGCGAGACGCCGGGATAGTTGTTGGCGCACATCCAGGGCACGCCGCCGGTGCCGATGAACGGGTCGACCCAGCGGCCGAGTTCGCCGGGTTGGGCGCTCGTCGCGACCGAGCCCGGACCGGTCCCCACGATGTGGCGGTACTTCAGGGCCAGGCTGCCCGCAAGCACGCCGGCGGCCACCACAAGCGCCAGCAGCAGCGCCAGGGCGGCGATCGCAATGCGTTTCAGCCACGTTTTCATTGCCCCCCTTTCCGCTCAAGGCCGCCTCCCCGGAACGAATGCTGCCGCGCGGCCTGCGCGACGCGGGACCGTCAGCGCGCGAGCGCTTCCTGAACGCGCCGCAACAGGGCTTCCGACCGAAACGGTTTCCGCAGCAGCTCCGGCTGGCCGGCCGGCAGATGGCCCTTGTCCAGCACGTCAAAACTGTAGCCG